>Ga0256868_10000135_pt1 | contig 42921 bp, 43 predicted proteins | sample RVTome_13_FD_187341 | JGI IMG/M metagenome (GOLD analysis project Ga0256868, IMG submission 187341) | Soil microbial communities from uranium-contaminated site in the Upper Colorado River Basin, Wyoming, United States - RVT92D227 HiSeq ...
ACCCGACTTCGAGGACTCCGTCCGGTACCTCCTGAGGCGCATCCCAAAGCTGGTCGACGACATGGAGAAGCTGATCACGGAAAACCGGATCTTCCGCGGGCGAACGGAGGGGGTCGGCGCCATCAGCGCGGAGGACGCGGTGGACTGGGGCTGGACGGGGCCCTGCCTGCGGGCCACGGGCGTGGCCTACGACGTGCGCAAGGCGTACCCGTACCTCGCCTACGACACCTATGACTTCAAGGTCCCGATCGCCCACGCGGGCGACACGTACGCGCGCTACCTCGTCCGGGTGGAGGAACTTCGGCAGTCGCTCAAGATCGTCGAACAGGCGCTCGAGAGGCTGCAACCGGGACCGGTCATCGTGGACAACCACAACGTCGCGCTGCCTCCGAAGGAAGAGGTTTACACGGAGATGGAGTCCCTGATCTGGCACTTCAAGCTGATCATGGAGGGCATAAAGGTGCCGGCAGGGGAGAAGTATGGCTACACCGAGGCCGCAAACGGGGAGCTCGGCTACTACATCGTCTCGGACGGCGGCGGGAAGCCGTACCGCATCAAGGTGCGGCCGCCGTGCTTCGCTATCTTCCAGGCCTTCCCCCACATCCTCGAGGGACACATGGTGGCCGACACCGTGGCCATCATGAGCAGCCTGAACATCATCGCCGGGGAGCTGGACCGATGATCACACGGGACGTGGTGGTCTGCGATGCAAAGCCGATTCGCCTGGTGCAACGCCTCTACCTCGTCGAGATCGTGAAGGGGCTGGCGGTGACGCTGCGGCACTTCCTGGGAAACCTCTTCGCACGCAAGTACACCGTCACCGTCGAGTGGCCGGAGGTCAAGCGCGAGTACTCGGAGCGACTGCGCGGTAGGCACATCCTGCTCACGCGGGAGGACGGCTCGCCGCGCTGCGTGGCCTGCTATATGTGCGAGGAGGCGTGCCCGGCCGAGTGCATCCACATCGAGGCGGAGGACGTCTCGACGAGTCCGACCATCGAGTTCGAGAAACGGCCCAAGGTCTTCACCATCGACCTCCTGCGCTGCGTCTATTGTGGATTCTGCGTGGATGCCTGTCCCAAGGAGGCGATTGTGATGTCACGCGTGCACGAGATGGCCTTTGCGAGCCGCGAGGAGGCGGTCGTTGGGCTGGACCAACTGCTTCAGAAGGGCCCGACTGAGACGCTTAACCTGGGGTACCGGCCGTATTACGGTGCCCCACGAAGCCGAATCGAACTGCCCATTCCGGTGAAGGCGTCGGCTAGGACCGGGGCGGAGGGGTAGGACGGTCCGAGGCGTTTCGGCTGAAAACGAAAGGGCGGCGCATCGCGCCGCCCTCTCTATTCCCTTGTTTTCTTCTCCCTAGACAGCGCGAACGTTGGCCGCCTGAAGACCCTTGGGGCCACGCACGATGTCGAACTCGACCCGAGCCCCTTCCTTGAGCGTCCGGAAGCCCTCACCGGCAATGGCGGTGTAGTGGACGAACACGTCCTCTCCACCCTCTTGCGTGATGAATCCGAAGCCCTTGGTGTCGTTGAACCACTTTACAGTTCCTTGCGCCATGCTGCTTTCTCCTTGTTGCCGGCGGCATCCGAAGTCCGCCGTAGTTCGTGCCGGGTGCGTCCCGGCATACGCAAAAAAGCCGCAAGGTCGCTGCTCCTTGCGGCGGGTTGACCTCAGGTTGACGTTGACCCACAGCTACAAAAACAGCTCACGTGGCTAAAGTGCCATAGTCTCTGAAGGTTGTCAAGCCCCCTTGCGGACCGGCCCGGTGGGTACCCCGCTTGCAAGTCCCGGGGCCTCGAGCCCCAGGGGCCGCAAGCACTGCGCCGGGCCCTACTCCTCCTCCTCCTCCTCGGCGGTCCCCGCAAAGGCCTGGATGAGCTTTTCCTGGATCTGCTTCGGGATCTCGTCGTAGTGGGAGTACTCCATGTGGAAGTCGCCGCGCCCGCCGGTGATCGAGCGAAGTATCTGAGAGTAGGTGAGCATCTCGGCAAGCGGCACCTGGGCCCTCACGATGGTCTGGCCGTCGCCCGGATCCATCCCCTGAACGCGGCCGCGCCTTGAGTTGAGGTCGCCCATGATGTCGCCGAGGAACTCGTCCGGCGCTGTGATCTGCACCTGCATCACCGGTTCGAGGATGGTCGGCCCCGCATGCGGGACGGCCTCACGGAAGGCCTTGCGGCCGCAGGTGCGGAACGCCATGTCCGATGAGTCCACCTGATGGAACTTGCCGTCCAGGAGCGTGACGCTGAAGTCCACGACAGGGTTGCCGGCGACCGCGCCGCGCTCAGCGGCATCCTGGATGCCCTTGTCGATCGAGGGGCGGTAGTTGTTGGGGATCGAGCCGCCGAAGATCTTGTCCACAAACTCGTAGCCGCTTCCACGCGGGCGCGGCTCCATGCGGATCTTGGCCTCGGCGAACTGGCCGTGGCCTCCGGTCTGCTTCTTGTGGCGGGCCGTGATCTCCACGCCCTTGGTGATGGTCTCGCGGTACGGCACCTTGGGGGGCTGGAGCGTGACGTCCACCTTGTAGCGCTTGCGCAGGCGCGCGACCGCGATCTCGACGTGAAGCTGACCCGCGCCGGCCACCAGTTGCTCCTTGGTCTGCGGGTCGCGGCCAATGTGCAACGTCGGGTCCTCGTCCTGAAGCTTCGCGAGGCCTTGCGCGATCTTGTCCTCGTCGCCCTTGGCTTTGGGAGAGATGGCAAAGGAGATGGCGGCCTCGGGGATCGGCACGGGCGGGACAACGACCGCGCCGTCCTTGCTGGTGAGCGTGTCGCCGGTCCGGGTCTCCTTGAGCTTTGCGACCGCCCCGATGTCGCCCGCGACGAGTTTCTCGACCGGAAGCAGCTCCTTGCCCTGCATCCAGTTGACCGCGCCGAAGCGCTCCGCGACGTCGCGCTGGCGGTTCTGGTACGTGCCGTCGGAAGCAAACGCGCCCGAAAAGACGCGCATCAGCGTGATGCGCCCGGCGTAGGGATCCGAGAACGACTTGAAGACGTACGCGATCGGTGTGTCCTCGGGCTTGGGGGTGATGACTACTTCTTCGCCTGCCACGTTCTTGGCAACGAGCGGCACGGCGAGGGGGGTGGGCACCAATTCGACGAGAGCGTCCATCAGGGGCTGCACGGCCTGGTTGCGGCCCGCGCTGCAGTAGAGGAGGGGGAATACCTTGCGCCCGGCAACGGCCTTCGTGAGGCCGACCACGAGGTCCTCGTCGGAGAGCGCCCCCTCTGCAAAGAACTTCTCGAGAAGGGCCTCGTCCTGCTCGGCGACCATCTCGATGAGCGCATTTCGCGCGGCCTCGGCGTCACCCTTGAGCTCGGCCGGGATTTCGGTTTCGACGGGTGTGCCGCTCTCGTCGGTGGGGAAGCGGTAGGCCTTCAAGCGCACAAGATCGACCACGCCGGCGAAGCCGGCCTCCTCGCCGATCGGGAGCTGAAGCGGCAGAACCTCACGCCCGAACCTCTTGTGGAGCTGCTGGAGCGTTCTCGTTGCAGAGGCGCGCTCGCGGTCCATGCTGTTGAGGGCGACCAGAACGGGCTTGCCCATATCGGCGCAGATCTTCCAAAGCTTCTCGGTCTGCACCTCGGGCCCGGCCACCGCCGACACCATCATCAGCGCCGCCTCCGAGACCCTCACTCCCTGTACGGCCTCGGTCGTGAAGATCGAGTACCCGGGGGTGTCTACGAGGTTCAACTTGCAGTCGCGGTGATGGGCGTAGGCTACCGCGGTCCCGATGGTGATCTTGCGCTCCACGGCCTCGTCGTCGAAGTCCGTGACCGCGTTGCCCTTGTCAACCTTGCCGAGACGGTTGATGTCTTTGGCGTCGAACAGGATGGCAGAGATGAGCGTGGTCTTGCCGGTCGACGAGTGCCCGACCACCGCCACGTTTCTGATCTTGTCACTGGGTATCGGCTTGGCTGCCATGTACAGGCGACCTCCCGTCGCACAGAGTCCGGGAAGTATAGCCAGTGGGCGTGAGAAACGGAAGATGCCGGAGGGTCAGGGAAAAGGTCAAAGGGTAAATGTAAAAGGGGACGGCGGACCAAAGACTCGGGTAGCGGCCGATGGGCCCGCTGCCGCCCCTTTTCTTCTTTCCGTTTGCCCTTTCACCAGAGCGTAAGCTTGCGGCCAGTGAGGCGGTGGTACGCCTCGAGGTAGAGCCCCTGGGTCCTGGCGACGACGTCGGGCGGCAGTGTCGGGGCCGGCGGTTGCTTGTTCCAGTCCGCGGCCTCGAGCCAGTCGCGCACGAACTGCTTATCGAACGAGGGAGGGCTGCTGCCGATCCGGTACTGGTCGGCGGGCCAAAATCGCGAGGAGTCGGGTGTGAGGGCCTCGTCGGCCCAGACCAACCGGCCGTGTTCGTCTAGACCAAACTCGAACTTGGTGTCTGCGATGATGACGCCGCGGGCCTCGGCAAAGACGGCCGCGCGACGGTAGAGCTCGAGGGAGAGGTCGCGAAGGCTCTCGGCAGCGTCTCCCCCAACCGTGCGCACCACCTCGTCGAAGGAGATGTTCTCGTCGTGACCGAGCTCGGCCTTTGTGGACGGGGTGAAGACCGGGTCGGGGAGGCGCTCGGCCTGTCGCAGGCCCTTGCGCAGAGGTACGCCGGACACGCTCCCCTTGGCCTGGTACTCCTTCCACCCGGAGCCGACGATGTAGCCCCTCACGACGCACTCCACCGGTACGATCCGCACCTCACGGACCAGGCACGCGCGGCGGTCAAGCGCGGGCGCCGAGGCGAAGGGCTCGGGCAATTGGGAGAGGTCGGTCGCCAGAACATGGTGGGCGGCGACCTCCGCGAGGGTCGAGAACCAGAAGTTCGAGAGCTGCGTGAGAACGATACCCTTCCCGGGGATACCGGGGTCGAGTACCACGTCGAAGGCGCTGATGCGGTCGCTCGCCACGACCACCAGCAGGCCTTCGCCGGCCCTGTACACATCGCGGACCTTCCCCTTCTTGAGAAGCAGCTGGGGGAAAAGGGGTAAGGTCGCGAAGGGGGCCGGCCCGGCCACGGGCTAGCCCTGCTTGGTCTGCAGCACCGAGTGGGCCTGGGCGGTGAGGTTTGACTTGTAGCGTGAAGCGGTGTTGCGGTGAAACACTCCCTTGCGCACCCCCCCGTCGATGACCGACACGGTGCGCGGCAGCAGGTCCTTCACCGCTTTGGCATCGCCGCCCGCAATCGCGGCACGCAGCGCTTTTATCGCGTTCCGCACCCGCGTGCGGACCGCACGGTTCCGCTCACGACGCACTTCATTCTGCCGACGACGCTTCAGACCGGACTTGATCCTCTTTGCCATGAACTCTCCTTTGAATCGGGCCTACTTCACCTTGACACCGAGGGCGGCCAGCCTGGAGCGTGCCAGCTCGGCCTCCTTGGTGCCCGGATGCTCGTAAAGGACGTACTGAAGGTTGATGACGGCCTGGGAACGGTCGCCAAGCTCGAGGTAGGCGAGCCCCTTCTTGAGCAGCGCCGCGGCCGCCTTATCGGATGTCTTGTAGGTGTTGAGGAGCTGGGTGAAGGCGTCAATCGCCTCCTTGTACGACTTCTTGGAGTAGTAGCACTCGCCGATCCAGTAGAGCGCGTTGTCGGCCAGGTCGGTGGTCGGGTACCGGCTGGCGTAGTCCCGGAAACCCTGGATGCCGAGGTCGAAGTTACCGCGCAGGTAGTCCTCGTACGCCGCGTTGTAGAGCTGGGCAGGTTCAGTGGTCCGCCCGGTCGCCGGGACTCCGGGTGCGGCCATGGTCGTCCCGGCTGCGGGGGCGGTAGCTGCGGCCGGAAGGACCGGCAGGCCCCCCAGCCGCTCGCGAGTGGCGGCAAGCTCGTTGGACAGGGAGGCGAGCCGCTGGCTCGTGGCCTCGAGATTGGCCTGCAGCGTCTGAATCTGATCACCAAGCTGCTGCAGCTCGGCCTGGATGTCCGCGTTGGATTTGAGGAGTTGGGCGCTCTGGTCCGCGAGCTTTCGGCTCAACGCCGGCAGCGCGTCCTTGTCGGGAGTCTGCCTGCTCAGGTTCTCGACCTGCCGCGAAACGTCCGTGATCTCACGGTGCAAGAGATCGATGTCGCCGCTCGATACGCACCCCATTGCCGCCGCTGCCAGCGCGGGGAAGGCCAGCCATTTCATACGCCACCTCCTCATCGGGCCGTGATAACGAAGTGCGCACAACGGTTCTGCCACCAGCAGCTCTCGTTTTGACACATCGCAAACGGGCGCTCCTCGCCGTAGGAGATCGTCGCGATTCGATCTGTCGCCACGCCGAGCGAGGCCAGGTACGCCTTCGCCGCGTTGGCGCGACGCCAGCCGAGCGCCAGATTGTACTCCTCGGTGTTGCGGTCGTCGCAGTGACCCTCGATGAGAATCCTCACCGAGGGGTGCTCCTTGAGCCATGAGGCGTCGGCTGCAAGTGACTCGCGCGCGTCTGAGCGGAGCTCGGACTTGTTGGTGTCGAAGAAGGCGTCCTTCACATAGCCAGCCTTGTTCAGCTCCTCGAGGTTGGCCGGCAACTCGCTGGCGGTGACGCCGCTTTCAGGATGCCCAGCGGTTGCAACACGTGGTTCCGGGCGCACCTCAGTGGTGCCCTCACCTGGAGCCGGGATCGCGGTCGCCTGGGCCGGAGCCTCACTCGGCGGCTCGGGTGCAACGACGGTCTTGCGGTGTGCGCACGAAAGGGTAAAGGCTACGCTTGCGCATAGCGCGATTGCCGAGAACTTGTTTGACCAGGGCGAAGACACGATGCCTCCTTTCGACGCGGTGACTTTACACTATCAGTGACTTGCTCGACAACCCGGCTCACTGGACCTGGGCCACCCACGCCGGCTGCACGTTGTTGCCCTCGTTGGTGATCTGCCTGGGTCGCCCCAAGGGATCGGTCACGAAGATCTGCTTGGTACCCGTGCGGTTCGAAACGAACGCCAGAACCGTACCGTCCGGCGACCAGCACGGTGATTCGTTGTTACCCGGTCCGGCGACGACGCTGCGGGTGTTGGTCCTCATGTCCAGGATCGCGATCTGGAAAAGGCCCTCGATCAGGGTGGTGTAGGCAACGCGCACCCCGTCCGACGCCCAGGTGGCCTCGTCCGCGAACTTGTCCTCGAACGTCAACCGCCGGACGTTGGTTCCCTCGGCGTCCATCACGTAGAGTTGTGGCGAGCCTCCGGCGGTCGAGGTGAACGCGATTTGGCGTCCGCTCGGAGACCACGAGGGTTGCGTGCTGATCCCGAGCCTGCGGGTGAGTCGTTGCGGTGTTCCGCCTTGCACCGGGGCCAGCCAGATGTCCGTGCTCCCGTCTTCGCCAGCGGCAAACGCAATCTCCTTGCCGTCGGGCGAGAAGCTCGGGGACGAGTTGACGCCGGGCAGGGTGGAGAGCGGCTTGAGGTAGCCCTGCGTGGGGCGCAGGATGAAGAGCTGCGGGTTACCGCGCAGGAAGCTGGTGAAAGCGAGCCACTCTCCGTTCGGAGACCAGGCCGGAGAGAGTGCGATCGAGCGGTGGCTCGTGAGTTGCTGCGCCTCGCTCCCATCCCAACGCATCACCCAGAGTTCCTTCGAACCGCTTCGGTCGGAAACGAATGCGATGCGGGAGAGAAACGGGCCCGGGCGGCCAGTGAAGAGGTGCACCAACTCGTTGGCAAGCGTGTGGGCGATCGTCGGGGCGAGGTTCACCGCCCCCTGCAGGCGTCGCGAATAGGCAATCTCGCCGGAGGTGAGGTCGAAGAGTCGAACTTCCAGAACGATCTGCGTACCGGCTCCCGCGAGGCCCCCTTCGAGCAGGAACTGCGCACCTACCGCGCGCCAGCGCTGATGGGTGAGGGCCGGGTTTCCGGGAGCGACGACCACCAGCCTGGCGTTCTCCTCCGGGACGGCCCCGACTACCGCGGTCTCGTCGAGGTCCTTGCGCAGGGTGGCCAGCAGGGTCGCGGCGGCGCCAGGGTCGGTCCCCGGGCGGGAGGGGAAGGCCGGCAGTGCGATCATCACCCGGGTCAGGCCCGGGCTGGTGACCTTGAGATAGACCTCCTCCTGCGCCGCCACCGGCAGAGCCGACGCGACGGCGAAAGACAGAACGCAAGAAAAGAGGAGTCTCTGCCTCACTGGCCAAATTCCAGGTGCAGCGTCAGCGTCGTGCCGCCGAAGCCCTGGGGCAGCGGCGGCAACGGAATGGCAGCATACACCGCCCGCAGGGCGGCCCGGTCAAAGGCGGGCGAGGCACTTTCCTGCTCGAGCCCGGCCTCCACCAGTCGGCCGGACCTTTCGATAACGCATCGAACCCGACAGCGTGTGTCCGCCGGAGCTAGCGGCCGGAACCAGTTGCTCTCGATGATCGCCAGCACGCGGTTGAGGTAGTAGGAGAAGGGAAACGGTTCCTCGCCGCCGCCGGTCCCGACACCCAGTGCGATCCCACCGGAGGACGTGGCCGTCTGTCCTGGCGTGCCCGGGCCCGCGGGCTCCACAGGGCCCGCCTGGGTCTCGGGAGAGGCTTTGCGGGCAGCGTTCTTTGCCGGCAGGGGGTGCCGCGGCGGCGGCTCCACCGCGCGCTTGGCGGCTGACTTGGCCGAGGGAGCAGCCGCCGCCGGCCGGGCCGGAGAGGTGGTTGCCCTGCTCGCGCTGGCGGCGGGGGAGAGCGGCGCGGCGGAGAGCCGGAGCTGGACGCTGGGTAGCACCAGCGTCCGCCTCCGATGCGACGGCGCGAGGAAGAGCGTTGCCGCTACGGCGAGGTGGAGGGCGAGGGCGGCTGCGATTGCCCGCCGCCAGGGCAGATCGAGGCGCGATCGGCGCTCCAGCTCCTCGCTCACCGGATCGTTCATCGCGTCTCCGGCGGTACCGTGACCATCCCGACCTCTTCCACCCCCATGCGGTTCAACGTGGCCAGCACCTCGATAACAAATCCGTAGGGAAGCTGTCGGTCCCCCTTGAGGTAAACGGGGCGGGGCCCACCTGCGAGCATCGGCCCGAGGCGCTGGGCGAGGAGCTTCGGGTGCACCGGCTGATCGCCAAGCAATACCAGACGATCCCGGGTGAGCGTGAGCACGATCGGCTCGGGACCTTTCTGGTTCAGAGAGCTGGTTGCCTCGCGCGGGAGCTCGACCTGCAGCCCCTGGACCAGCATTGGGGAAGTGACGATGAAAATGATGAGGAGGACCAGCATCACGTCGACGAGGGGTGTGATGTTGATCTCCGCTAGGCTGTCGAACTCCGTGGAGGTACGGAAGGCCATCGTGTCACCCCGCCTCAGGTAAACGTACGCTCGGTCAGGTTCAAAAACTCGAGGAGGAAGTCCTCCATCAGCCCCCGCTGCCGCCGAAGTGCCCCCAGGAAGGCGTTGTAGGCGATCACCGCAGGAATGGCCGCGGCGAGACCTGCCGCTGTGTTCACGAGGGATTCGGCTATCCCGGGTGCGACGGTCACGATCGAGGTGGACCCACTGACAGCAATGGCGCGGAAGGTCGTCATGATCCCCCAGACGGTCCCGAACAGGCCTATGAACGGGGTGGCGGAGGCCGTTGTGGCAAGGAAGGGCAGGAAGCGCTGCAGCTTGGCGCCCTCGATCCCGATCGCACGCTGGAGCGCGCGCTCCACGGCGACGAGGCTCTTGATCTGCCCCCCGGACTGTCCGGTTCGCTGGAGTATCCTGACCTGGGCCTCGAGCTCGAGGTATCCCGCGCGGAACATTCCCGCGAGTGGCGCCGCCGGAATCCTGGTGGCCGCCGCCTGGACGTCGGCCAGGCGTGTCGCTCGCCGAAACTCGTCGACGAAGGAGTGGTTGTCCCTGTCCGCGTGGCGGAGCTGGCGAACCTTGAGGATCATCAGCGTCCACGAGGTGAGCGAAAACACGGCAAGGACCGCGAGTACGAACTTCGCGACCCAGCCGGTGGCCCCAAACGCCTGCACGATCTCGTTCACGAGAGGATTCTACGCGGACGGCGCTGCCCGACCAAGTGGCGTGGCTCGATGGATCACCAGCGTCCCGGCGAGCAGGTCGTGCAAGGCTTTGCGGTCGCGTCGGAACGGGATGAGAAGGTACCCCACCCCAAGCGTGAGCACGGTCACAAGGAGGGCCACCAGGCGGAGAATGGCGCGCGGGTACCCGATGGGCAGCCTGTGCCGATAGTCGAGGAGACGGAGGCCGCACAAGCGCAGGCCAGGCGTGCCGCCGCGCCGCGCCCAGCCGTGGATGATGTAGTAGAAGGCGAACACCCCCCACAGGACCGCGCAGCCCCCTGCCATGATGGACTTCATCTCCACGCTGGGCGGCAGCGCCTCTGGGGAGAGGACGTAGCGCTCGACCAGCAGCGTCGCGAGGAGCGGCCCAAATGGAACGAGAGAGCCGGCAGCGAAGAGAACCAGATCGGTGACCATCGCCAGCAGACGCCATCCGAACCCAGCGGGCTCGCCCGGCATGAGACCCACCGTGTAGTCCGGACCGGCGTCGGAGTGGGCGCCGCCAAGCGGGGCTTCGGACGTCTCCAAGGTTCCGCGCAGAGAACCGAAGCGAACGCCGTCGCCAGCCACGACGGTGCGGGGCGAGAGCACCCGCTCGCCGTTGACGAAGGTGCCGTTCGAAGAACCCAGGTCCTCCACTACGAGCCCGTCGTCGCGCCACACCAGGGCTGCGTGCAGGCGGGAGACCGTGTCCTCGCGCAGCCGGATGTCACACGAGCGACTCCGCCCGATCACCAGCTTCTCGATGTCAAGCGGGAAGGTCACGTCGCCCAGTCGAAGGCGCAGCGGGCGGCGGTCAGTACGGGGAGATTCCGCCACGTTCGTTGTGGATCAGCCACAGCCCCGAATACGCACGCAGAAGCCGAAAGCGGCAGCGATACATCTGCTCGAGGTGCTCGGTGTCTCCCCGGTAGAGCGCATCCTCGACCATCCAGCCGAAGCGCCTGTCCAGCTCGGCGGCGCGCTGCAGCGATTGTGAGGCTCGCTCGAGCGCCTCCGGGAAGTGTTCCGAACCCCGCTTCTGGAGACGGTCGATCTCCCGCGCCTCCTCGTCCAGGCGAATGCGAAGAGCGGCCGCCTGCAGCAGGTGCTTGGCGCGCTCACCGGCGAGGGTGCCCGCGGCGGCTCGGCCGTCGAGCAGCTCGCGGCACGCCTGGACCTCGCAAGCCTCGAGGCGCAGGTGTGCCAGCTCCTTCGCGTTCACCGCCTCTTCAGCTGAACGGTCTCTGTCGACCAGCTCCAGGGCGAACAGGATCTTGCTCACGTACTCCTGCAGCAACGGACCGGCTTGCAGGCTGGCGCCGATCGTCTGGGCGCTTGTTGCGCCGGCCGTCGGTGTGACCTGTTTGCTCGTTTGCAACGGTGGCGCGGCTTCATCCTCCTCCTCGACGGCCGCTGCAGGTTCCGGCTGCGCGGCAATCTGGCTGATGTCGAACTGCTCGAGGATGCGGTTCAGCGTCATGCGCAGCTTGAGTGCGTCCTCGCGGCGGAGGTTCTCCGTCTGGCGCCCTTCGTCGAACCGCTGCTGGGCTGAGGCGAATACCTCGAGCAGCTCGCGCAGCTCTGGGGTCGCCAATTCCGGGTTGCCGGCGAGCTGCTTTTGAAGCTCGCGCACCTTGTTGGTGTCGGCCATTAGCGCGCTCTCTTCGTCCTCCCAGAGCTCGCGGAAACGGTTCTTGATCGTGACGGTCGTCTCGAGTACCACGGGTAGCAGTCGGGGGTGGAGCATGTTCTCGCCGAGGCGCCGCTTCAAACTGCGAAACCGGTCCAGGGCGCCGCCGGCGACCAGCTCGGTGAAGGTCCGGCAGCCGAGCACCTCCGCCTTCAAGTCGGCCATGGCGTGAAGCAGGATCTCTACCTCCTGTTCGGAGGTCTTCAGTGCGGGGCGATACTGGAGGAGCGGTTGGACGAGACGCTCGATCTCATGGCGTTCGCGAACCAGGCTGCCGTGTTCCTCGCGCGGGATCTCCGCGAGCCGTGTAAAGAGGATGTCCAGCTTGTCCAGCGTGTCCTCGGTAACGCGGCTGGCGTCCAGGTAGAACTTGATGATGGCCAGGAGTACCTTTTCGTCCTGATTGCGGAGCCGGTCGAAGAACCTCCGGAGCAGGGACGGGGGGACCTGCTCGTCGACCACCAGGAGCCTGTGGGCCTGGCCGTCGAGCCTCGTGTTCAGTGTGGAGATCGTCCGGTCGGTACGGGCCGTCTCCGAGTGCCCGAGGCCTGCCCCGAGTTGCCGCAAGTCATTGAAGAGGCTCGGAAAGTCGATCTCGATTGGGCAGTGTGAGTTGAAGAGGTGCTTGAACAACCCCTGCAGGTACTGATAGAACGTCCACTGCGAACGGCTGCGGTCGGTGAGCCGGACGTAACGCTGGTTCAGCTCTTGCAGTCCAGTAGCGGTCATCGTGCAGCTTCCGGAACGAGTCTACACCAAAGGACCGCGGGCCAGTCAAACGGAGGTGGTCGGTGCTCAAGGAAAAGGTAATCTCAGCCGAGAAGATCCAAAAGGTGATTGCCACGCTGGCGGAGGAGATCAACGCGGACCTCGAGGGGCGGGACCCCGTCTTCGTGGGGATCCTCAAGGGAGCGGTCTACTTCATGACTGCCCTCACGCTTCACCTGAACCGCAGTGTCGTGGTGGACTTCATCCAGGCCTCTTCGTACGGGGCCACGACAGAGTCTTCGGGAACCGTTACGCTGATCAAGGACGTCACCGTGGACATTGCCGGGAAGGACGTCTACGTGATCGAGGACATCGTGGACACGGGGCTCACCCTCGCCGACGTTGTGGCGCTGTTGAGGGCCCGGCACCCGCGCTCGGTCCAGGTCGTGACTCTGCTCTCCAAGTCTTCGCGGAGGAAGATCGAAATCCCGCTCGATTTCGTGGGCCTCGAAATCGAAGACCGCTTCGTTGTGGGCTTCGGCCTTGACTTTGCTGAGCGCTTCCGTAACCTTCGGGACATTTGGGAGTTCGTTTCCGATCAGGAGGGGGCATGAAGGCCAACGCGGTGGTGATCCACACCGACGAAGCGCCGAAGGCGATCGGGCCGTACAGCCAGGGGATCGCGCTTGGGGACTGGGTGTTCGTGTCTGGTCAAATTCCGCTCGACCCTGCCACCGGTGAGCTCGTGCGCGGAGACTTCGCCGACCAAGCTACGCGCGTGCTGGCAAACGTGGATGCGATTGTGCGCGCCGCCGGCTCCGAACGGCGCAAGGTGGCGAAGGTCACCGTGTACCTCACGGATGTCGGGCGCTTTGCCGAGTTCAACGAGATCTACGCGGCTTTCTTCGGCGACCACAGACCCGCCCGGGCCGTCGTCGGAGTGGCGGCGTTGCCACGCGGAGCGCAGGTGGAGATCGAGGCTCTGGCGGAACGCTGATGCAACGGTTGCGCGACGCGCGCGTCCTGGTCCGCGGTGCAGGAGAGCTCGGCAGTGGGGTGGCGGCTCACCTGGCGCGGCAAGGCATGGGGCGAATCCTCCTCGTCGAGCGCGCGTTCCCCAAGGCGGTCCGCCGCAACGTGTGCTTCTCGGAGGCGGTGTTCAGCCACGGCAAAACCGTGGACGGCGTCACCGCGCGTTTCGTGATGCTGCTCTCCGACATCGACATGGTTCACGAGCTGGGCGATCTCGCCGTGACCACACAACCGTTGCCCGAGGTCCTGGCGGCCTGGCCCCCGAACATCTACGTGGAGGCCGCGATGCTCCGCTCCAACTGGGGCCTCACCAAGGAGCTCGCGCCTCTCGTGATTGCCCTCGGCCCGGGCTACCTGGCCGGCAGGGACTGCCAGGCCCTCGTGGAAACGGTGCGCGGGCCGCAGCTCGGCAGGGTGCTCTCGTCCGGCGGGCAGTCGCTTCCGTTGGAGCCGCCGGCCGAGATCATGGGCTTCGCGCTCGAGCGGGTGATCAAGGCGCAGAGGCCCGGGATCTTCCGGACCAACCGCGACATCGGCGACCGCCTGGAGCAGGGGGAGAAGATCGGAGTCGTGGTGCTCCTTTTCGCACGTGAGGACCTCTACAAGGGCGTGCCGGTTGACGCCGAGTACCCCGTCGTCGCGCGCATCTCGGGGGTGATCCGGGGTTTGCTTCGCGACGGCGTGCCGGTGGACGGCGGGGACAAGATCGGCGACATCGACCCCCGGGGGATCACGGACGATCTGGAACACGTCTCGGACAAGGCGCAGCGGGTTGCGGAGGGTGTGCACGAGGCCATCGTGCTCAACCAGAACCGCGTTCGTGTGCGGTCCCGGGCGAAGGCACGGCGATGAGGGGATTGGACCTCTCCCGGGGCGCGGTCCTTGCCCTGGGGGGCGGGGGAGTGCGCGGGCTGGCCCACCTCGGGTTTCTGGCCGAGCTTGAGACCGCCGGCGTGGATGTCCGGGCGATCGCAGGCACCAGCTCCGGCGCTCTGATGGGGGCGCTGTGGCTCTTAAACGGTGCCGCGCCGGCGATCCAGAAGGTCAGGGCGTTCATAGTCTCGGGGCTGGTCGAGGACGTGCCGGACCTCCAGGGGACGGCGAACCATGGGAAGGGCCCCTCGCTCTGGAGGCACCTGCGCCATGTCGGCACCCTCGTCCGCGCCGTGGTGGCCGGGCCGGCGCTGAGCCGCGAGCAGTTGCTCGAACGGGTGGGGTTCTTCCTCCCGGAGATATCCATCGAGGCGCTTCCGAGGCCGTTCGTTGTGGTCGCAACCGACAGCGTGACCGGCGAGGAGGTTCGACTCACGCGCGGCTCGCTCCGCCTCGCCGTGGCCGCGAGCTCGGCGATGCCGGGCTTGGCGCCGCCGATCACTTGGGCAGGCAGGCCGATTCAGGATGGTGGTGCAGTTGCCGAGATCCCGGTGCGCGCGGCGCGCGACCTCGGCAGCCCGGTCGTGGCCGTCGAGGTGAGCGAAGCGACCCCGGCGCTGGCCCGGGGTGGAGAACGCGTCCCGACGGCGCTGTTGCGCGCGGCAGCGATGGGATGGGCTGAGCTGCGGCGTCGGATGCTCGCGGAAGCCGATTCGGTTGTCGCCCCGGTAGTCAACCACCTGCACTGGGCGGACTACCGCGCCCTGGACGAGGCTGTGGACGCCGGCCGCGCCGCGGCCCGCCGGTTCCTCGCGGATCTCTGAGTGGGCGCCTGTGCGCAAACCTGGGGCACGGGCAGGGGAGTCTTCCCCTCCCCGCGCACTGTGCCCTGACCCCTGTTCTATCTGGGCGCCTCGGTACCGGGCACCGCGAAGGAGGGCATGACGCCGCCGAGCACGCGGACGGTGTCGCGGGCGATGACGCGCTCCTCGTTCGTGGGGATCAAAGCGACCGCGACCTTCGATCCACCCTTGGAAACCAGGATTTCCTTGCCGCGCGGTGCAACGCGGTTGGCCTCCTCGTCGAGCTCGATGCCCAGGAACTCCATCCCGGCGAGCGACGTCTGCCGAACCAGGGACGAGTTCTCCCCGATCCCGCCCGTGAAGGTCACCGCATCGATCCCGCCCATGGCCGCAGCGTAGGCACCGACGTACTTCCGGATGCGATAGCAGAAAATGTCGAACGCCAGGCGCGCGCGCTTGTTGCCGGTCGCGCATGCGTGCTCGATCTCCCGCATATCGGAGGAGACGCCGGAGATCCCGTACAGACCCGAGTGCTTGTTGAGCATCGCGTTGAGCTGCGAAAGGGTCACGTCTTCCATCGTCATCACCCAAGGGAGGATTGCGGCGTCGAGATCACCGCTGCGGGTGCCCATAAGCAGCCCCTCGAGCGGCGTGAAGCCCATCGTCGTGTCCACTGAGTGACCCCGGTCCACGGCGGCCATCGAGCACCCGTTGCCCAAGTGACAGGTCACGATGCGCACGTCCTCGAGAGGGCGGCCGAGCAGTTTTGCGGTGCGAATCGACACGAAGCGATGGGAAGTACCGTGGAACCCGTATCTCCGGATGCGGTGGCGGCTGTAGAGCTCGTACGGCAAACCGTAAATGAAGGCCATCGGCGGCATCGACTGGTGGAACGCGGTGTCGAATACGGCCACGTGCGGAACGCCTGGGAGCAGGCCACGTGCGGCGTTGAGGCCACGGAGGTTGTGAGGGTTGTGAAGAGGGGCGAGGACGACGCACTCCTCGATCATCGCCTCCACCTCGGGTGTAACCAGAACCGAGGACGCGACCTTCTCCCCGCCGTGGACGACCCGATGGCCAACCGCCTCGAGCTCCTTGACGCTCTTGAGAACGCCGTGTTCCGGGTGGACCAGGACCTTGAGGACGCGCTCGACGGCAGTCCTGTGCTCAAGGATCTCCGATATCTCCTGGTATGGCTTGCGGCCCTCGACCTCGATGGCGAGTCGAGAGTCGGAGAGACCGATCTTCTCGACCAGGCCTCGGGCCAGCGTCGCGTCGGAGTTGGCCTCGATCATCTCGAGGGAGGTCTCTATGACCTGGAACTTGACGGAGGAGGAACCACAGTTGAGAACCAGGACCTTCATGGGATGCTCCCCTCGTTGCGCGAGACGCCGGCGTTCAGCCGAGCTTCGGTGTGTCGTCCGGCAGGCGGTCCAGGCGGCTGCGCTGGCTGTCGTAGGTGAAAAACCCCTTGCCCACCCGTGCCCCGGTCTGACCCGCGCGCACCAGCTTCCGGATGATCGGGCACGGCCGGAACTTGGCATCGCCTGTTTCGTGGAAGAGGTGCTCGAGCCACGTGAGGATCCGGTGCAGACCGACGCGGTCGGCCCACTCCAGGGGGCCGTGGCGGAACTCGTAGCCGAGCTTGATCGCCAGGTCTACCTCGGCCGCACTGGCCACGCCCTCCATGACCACGTGCGCCGCCTCGTTGATGAGCGGCATGATCACCCGTGTGGTCACGAACCCCGGGGACTCGAACTCCTGGATCGGAACCTTGCCGAGAACGCGCACAAAACGGCGCGCCGTCTCGAAGGCATCGTCGCTGGTGACGACCCCCTTCACGACCTCAACTACGCGGGTGGTCGTGACGGGGTAGAGAAAGTGCATGCCGATCACCCGTTCCGGGTGGGCGAGGCCGCGCGCGAGCTCGCTGATAGACAGGGTCGAGGTGTTGATAATGATGGGAGTATGCGGTTCCAGGACGGCGTCCAGCTCCGCAATCAGCGCTCGCTTCGCGTCGAAGTCCTCGTAGATCGTCTCGATCACCAGGTCGCAGCCGACGGTCCTCTTTACGTCGGTCGTGAACTCGATGCGGGCGAGGATCGCCTTCTTCTCGGATTGGGTGAGCCCCCATCGCTCGATCTCACGGTCGAGGTCCTTGGCCAGCAATTCACTGACCTGGGTCGTGCGCTCGTCGCTGATGTCGCGCACCACGACGCCCAGGCCGGCCTGTGAGACGCGGGTGGCGATCGAGCGTCCCATCATCCCGCCACCGACGACCGCAATGCGGTGAAGCTCACGCTCGCTCATGGTTGTGAAACGTAGCACAAGGTTCGGAAAGTGTCAACGGCGTGGTAGCATACGCCGGATGAAGAGAAACCTTCTCCACGGGGTTCTTCCGGGTCTGGTGCTGACCGCCACGGTCGCCGGGGCGCAGGCGCGTCCGGCGTTCCCTCCGATCGAGGTCAGCGACCTCACCGGCCAAACTTACGTTCTCAAGAACTTCCTCGGGACCGCGACGGTGTTGAACTTCTGGGCCACCTGGTGCGGTCCGTGCCGGATCGAATTGCCGGAGCTGCAGAGGCTCTCCAACGAGCTCGGTGGCAAGGGACTGGTGGTGCTGGCGGTTGACGTCGACTTGCCACCTATCTCCGAGGAGGGCGTGGCCCAGCAGCTTGAGCTGATTCGCCCGCGGATTCAAACGTTTCTGAGCCGCACAGGGATCACTCTACCGGTCTACCTCATTGACGGCCCGACGCAGGCCACACTGGGGTTGGACCGGATTCCTTTCTCGGTCCTTCTTGACAAGGATGGGGGCGTGGTGCGGATCTACCCCGGGTACTCGGCGGAGTCCTTCCAGGACCTCCGACAGCAGGTCCTCGGGGTACTGGCGGAAAGGCCGAAACAGGGAGGGAAGTGAAATGCGCAGAGTCCTGATTGCCGTGTGTTGTGTGCTGGCCGCGCCGCTCGCCTTCGGGCAGGGGACACCGAACACGATCGAGTTGACCCCGACCGTCGGCTACTGGTTTGGCGACACCATCTCACAGGGAAGCGTCAACAACATCAACTTCGACATGACCATCGACGACGCCGCCTCTTACGGCCTCCGTGTGGCCTACCGCTTCAACCCCATGTGGGCGGTGGAGGGCTACCTCGCCAAGGAGCGTGCGGACCTCGTGACCGGGCGTGGCGAGTTCTTCGGCGGCCAAAACAGGCTCGGACGGATGGACATGACCACCGCCGAGGTGAACGCGGAGGTTTCGTTCGGCCACAGCCGTTTCGTGCCTTTCCTTGCGGGCGGTGTCGGCGCCATGCGTCTCGACCCCAGCCTCACCGTAGAGGGGGGCAATACCAGTTTGACGGCCGACACGAAGTTCGTCGGTGACTTCGGCGCCGGGTTCAAGCTCTTCTTCAGCCCGAAGCTCGCCTTGCGATTCGACTGGCGCGGCCACAGCGTGAACATCAACACCCAAAGTGGTGACTGCGACTGGTGGAGCGACTGCCACAACGATCGCAACTGGTTGACCTTCTCGGAGCTCGCCCTGGGCCTGACGTTCGTGTTTTAGGGCCTTGATCTTGCGAGCGAGCTTTTGGCGTTGGCTGCGGCTGGTGTTGGTTCTGGCCTTGCTCCTGGCAGGGCCCGCGCCGGGCGAGGAGCCGCCCGAGAGGAAAGACACCTTCACCGCCTCCACGGAGGTTTCCTCGATCCTCGTCCCTGTCACGGTGCGTGACGGCAAGGGGCGGCTTGTCTCCACGCTGGAACGGGATCGCTTCCATCTCTTCGTCGACGACATGGAGTTTCCCATAAGGTCGTTCTGGCGCGAAGGGGGGCTTCCGATCTCCTACACCTTCGTGGTCGACACGTCCGGTTCGATGAACGGCCGACGCCTCGCCAAGACCCGCGAGGCGATCATCGAGTTCGTCCGCCAGCTGCGACCCGACGACGAGGTGTGCCTGATTACCTTCGGGGCCGGCGACGTGAAACGGCGCCTCTCCTTCGGAACCGACCCCGGGCTCCTGGGCCGCATCCTCGAGTCTCTGCGGGGCTACGGGACGACAGCCCTTTACGACATGCTCACGGCCACCCCGCAGGTGATGGAGGGCGCGCACAACATACGGCGGGTCGTCCTGCTCTTCACCGATGGCGTGGACACCGCCTCGGAGTTCACCCCGACCGACGCCGTTAAGGTCCTTGAGGGTCTGGCGGACCCCCTGTATGTTCTCGGCATCGAGCCACCGCCCCCGGAGGAGGGGTCGCCGGATAGCTATGAGGCTTTGCTCGAGAGGTTTGCCACCGCCTCCGGCGGGCGCTATACGGCAGTTGCCAACGCCTCCAAACTCCCGAAGTTCGCGAAGGACCTGAGGAGCGAGCTCGCGATGCGCTACATCATCACCTTCGATCCCTCCGGACTGGGGATGGTGAAGTGGCGCAAGCTGGAAGTGAAGGTGGAGGGCGGGTACGGCGTGATGGCGCGGCAGGGGTACCGCGGGACGCTGCCCTGACGAGACGCCACGGGGCTTGACATGTGGCGAGTAACTTGTGATATAAGTACACGGTTGCAAAAGAAACGAACCACTCAATAGCCGGGAGATGAGGGAGCAAAGGGAGGATTTGCCATGAGAAAGTCGCTGTGGGTTGTTCTCGCGGTGGGGCTGGTCGTCGCACTAGGTGTGAGCGGCTGCGCCACCAAGACTTACGTCCAGGAGCAGGTGGCCAGCGCCGCCAAGGTCCAGGACACCAAGATCGGTGAGGTGCAGAAGCAGGTCGAAGCCACCCAGATGGACGTCACCAACTTGAAGAAGTCCGACGCGATGCAGACCGAGCAGCTGGCCAAGCTGTCGGACACGACCAAGGAGGCGCTCGACCGCGCTAACGAGGCAAACAAGTTGGCCAACCACTCGTTCCTGTTCGAGGTGACCCTCACGGACGACGCGGTGCACTTCGGCTTCGACAGGAGCGACCTCTCCGCCGACGCGAAGGCCGCGCTCGACGCGTTCGCAAAGCGCGTCAAGGACGAGAACAAGAACGTCTATATCGAGGTCCAGGGAAACACCGACAGCGTCGGCTCCGAGCAGTACAACGTCCAGCTTGGCCAGGCCCGCGCCGAGGCCGCGATGCGCTACCTCGCCATGCAGCACGGTTTCCCGCTGCATCGCATGAGCGCAACCTCCTACGGCGAGTTCAAGCCGATCGCCGACAACAAGACCGCGGACGGACGCGCCAAGAACCGCCGCGTCACCCTCGTGGTCCTTTACTGAGTCCACTCAACAAGACGCAGCTTCCGCGCCCCGGGGCTTGCCCCGGGGCGTTTGCGTTTCGGGGGGGGCTAGTGGCGAGAAGACCAGGCCCCAGGCCGCAGAAAGGGGTTCCCCACCCCGATTTCAGGCCTGAATATTGCCCCTGGGGGTTATCATAGTGGTGGGATGGCGGGAGGTGCGAGGTGAAGAGACTGTCAATGCTCGTGCTGGCACTCATGGTAGCCGGGGAGGCGTGGGCCGTCACCGTCGTCCTGACCGGCGGCAAGCGGCTGGATGTCACGAGCTACAGCGTGAGCGGCAGTTACGTGACCGTCCAGTACGCAAACGGCCGCCGCGAGTCCTATCCGCTCTCGGCGGTCGACCTTCCGGCGACGCGCGGGGCGAGCGGGGAGAAAACGACGGCCGGGCCCGCGCCGGAAGCGGGCGGGCCGCATAGCCCGTTCCTGGGCGCCCGATCGTCAACGGGGGCCGGAGCCATCGTGGTGACCGACGCGGACGTCCAGCACGTCGAGCCCCCCGAAGCCGAGGAGGAGAAGAAGGAGGAGGGGGAGTCCGAGCCCGACAGCCAGGTTGTGCTGGTGAGCTACGAGAAGAGGAAGGTCTCGGACGGGGAGTGGGAGATCTCCGCCACCGTCGCGAACCAGGGCAAGACGCCGGTCCAGGGCGTGACCGGCCTGATGCGAGTGCTGGATGACAAGGGCAAACCGGTCGCGACCGGTTCTGGCTCGCTGTCCGCCAAGCTGGACCCGGGCAAGCAGGGAACGATCACCGCTCGCGTCACCGTCGATGGTGAGCCGGTCCAAGTCGCGGTGGACCTGTCCTGGCAGGAAATTCGGCCGGTCCCCAAGCCAGTCGGCAGCCCCGCCCCGGCACCCGCCGCCGGAGGAGCCGCCGCGCCGCAAGCCACCTCCCCTCAGGCGGCCGCACCAGCGCCGCAGCAGGGGTGGGCGGTCGCCTCCGGGTCCTCGCCCAACTCGCTGCCGGCAAACCTGATGGGCGTCCCGGCAGCGAACGTGCTTGGCTCGCCCGGGCAGGTGCCGCGCGGCGAGCCGAAGCAGCCGTAGCCGGAGTCCGCTACCCGGAGAGTGCCCTAGCCTTTGATCCGGCCCTTCCGGGCATCAATGAACATGTACGCCACGAGGCCGACATAGAAGAGCAGCGCCAGCAGCTCGGCCCCCGATCCCTCCGCATTGTTGAAGAGGTTCACGCCCAGATTGACGTGCACCTTCCAGCCGAGCCAGGGCAGGACAAAGCCCTGGCTCAGGAACTTCAAGAACGCCGCCACGACTCCCATCACAGCGCCACCGGCAATGAAGCCCGACGCGATCAATGTTCCCCGGCTGTTTCGAGCCTGCGCCAGCTGTTCGTCACCCTTGGCCGAGGCGGCGACAAAGTGTGCGACGAGTCCCCCGACGAGCAGCGGCGTCGTGAGCTGCTGCGGCAGATACATGCCGAGCGCGAACGGGAGGGCGGGGACCTTGACCATCTGGAGCACGAGAATGAGCAGCGCTCCCACCCCGTACAGAAGCCAGGGGACCGGCTGGTCGGACATCAGGGTCTGGATGACCGCGGCCATGGCGTTGGCCTGGGGAGCCTCGAGCGGTGTCGGTGTCGCGGGCGTCTGCACGAAACCGTACACCTTGTTGAGCAAGAGCATCACGGACCCCACGGTGAGTGCGGCGGCGAGGCTCCCCAGCAGCTTGGAGCGCTGCTGCACGGCCGGGGTGGCCCCGATCCAGTAGCCGATCTTGAGGTCGGTGACAAAGCCACCCACGGTCGAGAGCGCGGTGCAGACGACCCCGCCGATCATGAGCGCCGCGAGCATCCCGGCGTTGCCCGTGAGGCCCGCGGCGACCAGAATCACCGAGGCGAGGATCAAGGTCATAAGCGTCATGCCGGAGACCGGATTCGTGCCGACCGTCGCGATGGCTTGCGCGGACACGGTCGTGAACAGGAACGAGATCACCAGCACGACCAGGAGCGCGATGATCGCAAGCCCGAAGTAGTTGGGCTGCTCCCGCAGAACCCCGAACGTGAAGAAGACCAGCATCACGACACTTACCAGAAGGATGCCACCCAGGACGGTCTTCATCGGGAAATCGGTGTCGGTGCGCTCCGGTTGGACGGCATCTGCGGCCTTCTTCCCGAGGAGCTCCTTGAAGCCGAGGCCGAAGGCGGAGGCGATGATCCGCCAGCTGCGCAGGATTCCCAGAAGGCCGGCGCACGCAATGCCACCGATCCCGATGAGCCGCACGTAGGTGCGGAAGATCTGATCCGCGTTCATCTGCGAGACCAGGGCTCCAGCGGCACTGCTGCCGAGCGGTGCGGTCAGGGCGTCGCCGACCCAGCCAAAGAGCGGGACGAGAAGAAACCAGGAGACAAAGGACCCGGCACAGATGACCGCCGAGTAGCGCAGGCCGATGATGTACCCGAGACCGACCACCGACGCGAGGACGTCGAGCTTGAACATCAGCTTCGCCTTCGAGGCAAGCCCCGCGAGGAACGGCACGGAGCGCGTGGTGAACACCTCCGCGAAGGCCGAGAAGTGGATGACGAGAAAGTCGAAGATGCCGCCGATAACGGCGGCCACCGCGAGCACGACAGCCTGCTGGCCACCCGACTCTCCCGCCACCAGCACCTCCGTGGTGGCCGTCGCTTCCGGGAACGGGAGCTCGCCGTGCATCTCCTTCACGAAGTATCGGCGCAAGGGGATCAGGAACAACACCCCGAGGATTCCCCCGAAGAGCGCGACGAGGAAGAGCTTGAACAGGTCCACCGGCAGGCCGATGATGAACAGGGCCGGCAGCGTGAAGATCGAGCCGGCGACGATGAGGCCGGAGGCAGCGCCGATGGACTGGATGATGACGTTCTCGAGGATGGTGGAGCGCCGTTTCAGGGTGACGCCGATCCCCACCGCGAGGATTGCGATCGGAATCGCGGCCTCGAAGACCTGGCCCACCTTGAAGCCGAGGAAGGCGGCGGCAGCCGAGAACACCACGGCCATGACGAGCCCGATGACCACCGACCGCGCGGTCCACTCCGGAACCCGGACCCCCGCCGGCACGACGGGGACGTAGCTCTCACCGGGCTTTAGAGGGCGATAGGCGTTCTCGGGCAGCGTGCGGCGGGCGGCGGTCTCCATGACGGTCTCCCTCCTTCTGGTAGCAAACGGCGGGAGCTTACGGGTGCGCACCCTCGAAATCAAGCCGCACCTCACCCTCTTGTCGTGTCCCCGTCCCGGGGCGATACTACCGGCGGAGGCCTGAGGGCGAGTGCCGACGCCGAAGAGGATTCTGGTTGCGAAGCCCGGCCTGGACGGCCACGACCGGGGGGCTAAGGTCGTTGCGCGCGCCCTGCGTGATGCCGGTTTCGAGGTGATCTACACCGGGCTGCGCCAGACGCCACATCAGATCGCACAGGCGGCCGTGCAGGAAGACGTGGATGCGGTCGGGTTGTCGAGCCTCTCGGGCGCGCACAGGGAGCTGTTCCCCGCGGTGGTGCGGGCGCTCCGGGAGGCGGGCGGCGGCAACGTGCCGGTCTTCGGCGGTGGGATCATCCCGGAGGAGGACATTCCCGCGCTTCAAGAGCAGGGAGTCGAACGCATCTTTCCCCCCGGTACCGACACCCGCGAGATCGTGAGCTACCTCCGCCGGCGCCTGGGCATCGAGGGCTGAAGGGCAACGGTCCAGGGAATGTTGCTGGTCAAGGAGCTTCGGCTGTTGGTACGGGGCATGCTCGTGATCGACAAGGCCGGAATGGTGCGCTACGAGCAGCTCGTGCCCGAGGTTGGCCAGGAGCCGGACTACGACGCGACGCCGGCCGAGATCACGAAGTTCCTCTGACGCTTTTCGCCGTGATGCGGATGTCGCTGCGGCCGACGAGCTGGCCTTCCCCCGTCCAGACCTCGACCCGGTAGAGGCCGGGGGTGAAGCCGTCCGGGCCGCCGCGGAGCGCATCCCAGACCCGGAAGCCCCGCCGGTGCGCCACCAGGTCCAGGAGGCGGGAGGTTTTCAGCAGCTTGCCGTCACGGAGAAAGCGCAGCCGCGCGCGCACGGGCAACCTCCCGGGTGAGAAGATCGTTGCCCGCACGCAGAGCCTCCCGTGCGGGAGCTCCGCAATAGACACGACCCGGGCAAGCTCGCGGTCGAGCGTCAACGTGGTCGGGTCGATGCTGGCCGCAAAGCTCATCCGGGTCAGCCGGAGGGGCACCGGCGGCATCATCGCCCGCCCGAGCTTCAAGACCCCGATAATGGCCGCCAGCGAGAGGGCAAAGAGCGCCAGCCTGCGGGGTTGCCGCAGCTCCTGCCAGGAGTAGGCCACCGGAAGCGAAGCGAAGAACGCCAGCGCCGCCGCGAGGTAGGCGCCGTTGTGGATCTGCACGTGAAGGACCAGGGGCAGGAAGAGCTGCAGGGCGGAGTACGTCACGACCGCGAAGAAGCCGACGGCGAAAGGGCGCCTCGTTCGAAGGAGGGGGTCGAACACCATGTCGAAGCAGGAGAGCAGGGCAAGTGCCGCCAGGCCCACCACGTAGCCGCTGTTCCAAGACGGGAAGGTGGTGGAGTAGAAGTAGAACGGCAGCAGAAAGAACAGCGTCTCCTGGTACATCACCCTGGTGAGGTAGGAGACGAAACCGTGAGCGAAGCTCAGCCTTCCTGACTCTCGTCCAGCGGTGAACCGGGAGAAGAACAGCGTCGAGGCCCAGGTCAGAGTGAGGAAGAGCACGACCCAGGGGAGGAAGCCGTACCGGTTGTGGGCCAGGACCAGCACCACCAGGCCCGTGAAGAGGGCCCAGGCCGAGTGCAGCGCCCAGAACGACCGCGAGTAACGCCGGTGAAGCACCCTTCCCAGCGCCACCGTGCGATCACGGCGCTCGCGCATTCGCTCCCGCCAGGGCAAACCGTTCCCCGCCATCCCGGTGCATTCTAGCTGCCACCCAGCGCGTCGGCGCGATCCGGGCTACACTTCGCGGCGTGGAGGACCTCCGCTTCAACGGCCTGACCAACTGGCTCGAGGTCTCGGGCGGCGCGCTTGAGCACAACATTGCGCTCTTCCGGCGCCTGCTGAACCCGGGAACCGCCCTCCTCGCCGTCGTCAAGGCCAACGCATACGGGCACGGTCTGGAGCAGGTCACCGGGGTGTGCGTCTCCTCCGGAGTGGAGATGCTCGGGGTCCACACCGCAGGCGAGGTCGTGGCGCTCCGTCGCATGGGGGTGGGCGTTCCAATCATGGTGATGGGGTACCTCACGCCGCAACAGATCGCCGACGCTATTGACCCCGAGGTCCATGTGCTCCTGTCCTCGTACCAGGTGCTCGAGGCCCTGGCGGCGCGCGGGCGCGCCCTTGGAGCCTCGCTCCCGGTCCACGTCAAGGTCGACACCGGCACCCACCGGCAGGGGGTTGACCCGGGGGAGGCGGCGAAGCTGGCCGCCGCGGCGCACGGGGCCGGGCTGACGGTGGCGGGCGTCGCCACCCACTTCGCCAACATCGAGGACACCACCGACCACAGCTACGCCTACCTCCAGCTCGAGCGATTCCGCGGCGCAGTCACGGCGGTGCAGGAGCAGGTGGGGAGGGTGAGGTGGGTGCACGCGGCGTGCTCGGCCGCCGCCCTGCTGTTCCGCGAGGCCGACTTCGGCATGGTTCGAGTCGGAATCTCCCTCTACGGGCACTGGCCTTCCAAGGAGACCCACCTCTCGTGGCTGCTCGAACACGGTCGCGACGGGGTCAAGCTCGAACCAGCCCTGTCGTGGCGCGCGCGGGTGGGTCAGGTGAAGAAGGTCGAGGCGGGCGCGCCGATAGGCTACGGGCTCACGTACCGCCCCACCCGCGCGACCCTGATCGCGGTGCTGCCGGTCGGATACGCGGAGGGGTACCCGCGCGCGCTCTCGAGCCGAAGCAGGGTGCTGCTGCGCGGCCGTGCCGCACCGGTCGTGGGGCGGGTGTGCATGAACATCTTCATGGTTGATGTGACTGACATCCCCGATGTGCGGGACGGGGATGTGGCCACCCTGATCGGGGCGGACGGTGACGAGCGGATCACCGCGGAGGAGCTCGCGGAGAACGCGGGGACCATCAACTACGAGATCCTCTCGCGCCTGTCGCCCACGCTGTCCAGGGTCGTCGTGAAGTAGCTATTATTCAATGGTGCAGGTAGACAAACTCCGCCGCCTTTTGCAGCGCGTCGCGCGGGGTGAGATCTCGCCCGCCGAGGCCGCCGAGGAGTTGGCCCACCTCCCGTACCGCCTGGGTGAGGGCGTGATGGTGGACACGCACCGCGCCCTCCGGACCGGAGAGTCCGAGGCGGTTTACTGCGCGGGAAAGAGCCCCGTACAGGCGGCCGCGGCTTTCGCGGCCCTCGCCGTCGGCGGCGGGCCGGTGCTCGCGACCCGGGCCGAGGAGCCCCACGTCCGGGCGATCGTCGAGGCTGTTCCTGCCGCCGTCCACCACCGGGAAGCGCGCATGGTGGTCCTGCCCGGAACACCTCCCGCGTGCGGCGAGGTGGCGGTGGTGTGCGCCGGCACCTCTGACCTTCCCGTGGCGGAGGAGGCTGCAGTCACCGCTGCGGCACTCGGCGCGACCGTGACGCGCGTCGGGGACGTCGGCGTGGCGGGCCTGCACCGGCTGCTCTCCCACGTCGAGGGTCTTCGCCGGGCCGAGGCCGTGATCGCCGTCGCCGGCATGGAAGGCGCACTGCCATCGGTGATCGCCGGCCTGGTGCCGGCCCCCGTGGTGGCCGTCCCGACCTCGGTCGGGTACGGGGCCGCGTTCGGCGGTCTGGCACCGCTTCTCGCGATGCTTAACGCTTGCGCCCCCGGCGTGGGAGTCGTGAACATCGACAACGGCTTCGGCGCCGCGGTACTGGCCGTGCGAATCCTGAGGCGGCACCGGGAGGGGGCGTGACGGTCCTGGAGCTATCCGGCTGGGGCGAGAAGGCCCCCTATCACGTAGGGGAAGGGGTGCTCGCGGATCTCCCCGAGCTGGCGAGGCCGCACCTCGCGGGGCGCCAGGCGTTCGTGATAACCGACGCAAACGTGGGGCCGCTGTACGGCTCCGAGATCGCCGAGCGGCTGGACGCCGCCTGCCTCGAGCTGCCCGCTGGGGAGGAGTACAAGCAGTGGCCCGCGGTCGAGCGCGTGCTGCGCTGGCTCGTGTCCCACGAGGCGGACCGGCAGAGCGTGCTGATCGCGGTGGGGGGCGGGGTGATAACCGACCTGGTTGGGTTCGCCGCGGCCGTGATGCTGCGCGGCATTCCCTGGATCGCGGTGCCCACCACGTTGTTGTGCATGGTGGACGCCGCCGTAGGCGGCAAGACCGGCATCGATCTCGACGTGGGGAAGAACCTGGTGGGCGCGTTCTGGCCGCCCCGTATGGTGGTGGCGGACCCGCTGGTTCTTGCGACGCTGCACCTGCGCGAGATGCGTTCGGGTCTGGCCGAGGTCATCAAGTCCGCGATGATCGCGCCCTCGACCCTCGAACCCGTCCTGGACAGCCACCTCGCACCGGTGGCCGCCGGAGATCCCCTGCACGCCTGGGAGCTGATCGTCGGGTGCGTTCGCGTGAAGGCGGACATCGTGGAGATGGACGAGAGGGAGAGCGGCCCGCGCCAGGCGCTCAACCTGGGACACACTCTCGCCCACGGCCTCGAGGGGGCGGGGGAGTACCGCCGTTTCCTGCATGGGGAAGCCGTGGCGTGGGGTCTACTCGGGGCCCTGCGTCTCGCCCGCGACCGCGGCCTCCTTTCAACCGCCGAGGCGCAGACCTGGGCGGAGAGGATCCAGACACTCGCGCCGCTGCCGGATCTCGAGGGGCTGCCGTGGGACTCGATCGCGCAGTACGTGGCCCGCGACAAGAAGCGCCAGGGAGGCCGCATCGGGTGGGTTCTCCCGCGGCTGGGCGGCGTGGTGCTGGACGTCGCATGCGGCGACGTTGAGGTCGCGGCAGTGTACGCGAGGCTGGCGTCGCTCCCTGCGCAGGGCCCGTTCAACTCCCTGTTCTAGAGAACCGCCACGTCGCCGAGCGATTCGGGCTCGAAGAAATGTCGGGAGCACAGTCGGGCCGAAATGCTCAAACCATCAAGCGTGTTCCGGGGATGCTAGACTCGCTGCCAGACTGGTGCGCGGGGGGTGGTGTGGACCGTCCGGAACAGCTGCCGACTCGCTTCGATCCGGCCTCGTTCGAAGCGAGGTGGTACGCGGCCTGGGAGGCGTCGGGGGCGTTCACCCCCGAGCAGAGGTCCGACAAGGCGCCGTTCGTGATCCTAATCCCACCTCCCAACGTCACCGGCAAGCTGCATATCGGGCATGCCCTGCAGTTCACCCTTCAGGACCTGGTGATTCGCTGGCGCCGGATGCAGGGGCGAAACGCCCTCTGGCTGCCCGGAACGGATCACGCAGGGATCGCGACCCAGGTGATGGTGGAGCGGGAGCTTGCCAAGGAGGGCACCAGCCGCCGCGAGCTCGGGCGCGAGAAGTTCCTCGAGCGGATGTGGGAGTGGAAGGCTCAGTACAAGGACAACATCTCGCACCAGGCCAAGGCGCTCGGTGCCTCCTGCGACTGGACGCGCGAGCGGTTCACGCTGGACGAGATGCTCTCGCGTGCGGTGCGGCACGCCTTCGTCTCGCTCTACCGTGAGGGGCTGATCTATCGCGCCCACCGGCTCATCAACTGGTGTCCGCGCTGCCTGACCGCGCTCTCCGACCTCGAGGTCGTTCACAAGGAGGTCGACGGGGGGATGTGGGACTTTGCATACCCGCTCGTGGACGGCGGCGAGATCGTTGTCTCGACGTCCAGGCCGGAGACGATGCTGGGGGACACCGCGGTCGCCGTTCACCCCACCGACGAGCGCTACCGCCAACTGATCGGCCGTCAGGTTCAGCACCCGTTGCTCGACAGGCGGTTCCCCGTCATCGCTGACGAGGTGCTGGTGGACCCGGCGTTCGGGACCGGGGCGGTAAAGGTCACCCCCGCCCACGACCCCAACGACTTCGCTACCGGCGAGCGGCACGCGCTCGAGAGGATCAACATCCTCAACGAGGACGGGACGATCAACTCCAACGGAGGCCCGTTTGCGGGGCAAGACCGTTTCGCGGCGCGGAAAGCCGTGCTCGCCGCGCTCGGGGAGAAGGGGCTCCGACGCGGCGAGAAGACACACCGCCACGCGGTCGGGCATTGCCAGCGGTGCGACACGGTGGTCGAGCCGTACCTCTCGAAGCAGTGGTTCTGCTCGATGCGGGCGATGGCCGACCGCGCCCTCGAGGCGGTGCGCTCGGGCGACGTGAGGCTGGTTCCGGATTTCTGGGTCTCCACGTACGAGAACTGGCTGGAGAACATCCTCGACTGGTGCATCTCGCGCCAGCTCTGGTGGGGGCACCGCATCCCCGCGTTCTACTGCCCCGACGGGCACACGACCGTCTCCGAGGAGGACGTCACCGCCTGCGGTGAGTGCGGGAGGCCGGTCGAACGTGATCCCGACGTTCTCGACACCTGGTTTTCGTCGGCGCTCTGGCCGATCTCGACCCTAGGCTGGCCCGAAGACACCGCCGACATGCGCGCGTTCTACCCTACCAGCGTGATGATCACCGGCTTCGACATCCTGTTCTTTTGGGTGGCCCGCATGGTTATGATGGGCTGCCACTTCACGGGGAAGGCGCCGTTCGCCCACGTTCACCTCACCGGTCTCGTCCGCGACGCCCGCGGCCAGAAAATGTCCAAGACCAAGGGGAACGTGATGGACCCGCTCGACCTCGTGGAGCAGTACGGCGCCGATGCCGTGCGCTTCACGCTTGCGGCCCTGGCCTCACCCGGTCGGGACCTGCCGCTCGACGCCAAGCGGATGGAGGGGTACCACGCCTTCGGCACCAAACTGTGGAACGCCGCGCGTTTCGTCCAGATGAACCTAGACGGCTCCGAGGCTGGACTCGAGCAGCTCGATCCGGGCAGGCTGGCGCTCCCGGAGGCGTGGATCCTCACGGAGCTCGAGCGCACCACGGCAGCCGTCAACCGCTCGTGGGAGAACTACCGCTTCGACGAGGCCTGTCGCGAGCTGTACCAGTTCGTGTGGAACGACTTCTGCGACTGGTACCTGGAGATGGCCAAACCCGTCCTGCAGGAGGGTGGGTGGGACGGGCGCAGGGCGGACGACGTCCGGGCGGTGGCGCGCGGGGTGCTCATCGAGGCACTCAAGCTGCTGCACCCGGTGATGCCCTTCATCACCGAGGAGATCGCCCGCCACCTCGGGTCCGAGGACCCGCTTATCACCACACCGTACCCGGCCGCAGGGCGGCGGACGGAGTTTCCCCATGCGCTCGCGGTCATCGCAGCCTTCCAGGCGGTCGTGCAGGAGACTCGCTCGTACCGTCACCTGGTGGGGTTGCCGCCGGGGACGCCCCTAGCGCTCTTCCTCGTGGGCCTCGACCCGGCCCGGCGCGAGGCGTTCTCAAGCCTGGCGACCGAGCTCTCTCGGCTCGCCGGGCTCTCGACGCTCGGACTGAACCCTACGTCCGTGCCGGCAGAGGCCATCCGTGACCTTGCCGGAGGCGTGAACGTCGCCATTGTTCTGCCCGAGGGGGCCCTCGGCGAGGCCGAGCGGGCGCGCTTGGCTGCGGAGCTGGCACAGGTTGAGACGGAGCTGGGGCAGGCGACCGCGCGCCTCTCGGACGCGAGCTTCACAGCCCGCGCTCCCAAGGACGTCGTAGCCGGGAGCCGGGTACGTGCGGCCGAGCTCACGCACAAGGTGCGGCTGCTCACCGCAACGCTGGAGCACAGATCGTGAAGCGGGTGGTGTCCGCACCGGCGCCGGCCAACGTGGTCTGGCTGGACGACTGCGATTCCACCAACGCGGTAGCCGGACGGCTGTTCGAGTCATGGTTGGCGGAGGAGGAGGACCGGCTCCCGGAGACGCTGCTGGTGGCGCAGCGCCAGTCGGCCGGGCGGGGGCGAGGTTCTCACGGATGGCAGTCGCCCGCTGGCGGGCTGTACGCGACCTGGCTCGCGTGGCTGCCGGTGCGGGCGCTTTCGATCCTCCCGATGGCCGTCGGCGTGAGCCTGGCCGCCGCGGTGGAGGAGTTGCTGCCGGGAGTGCGAGTGGACCTGAAGTGGCCAAACGATCTCCTGGTTTCCGGGCGCAAGCTCGGGGGCGTGCTGTCCGCCAGCCGCAGCGACGGCGAGGCCGCCTGGGTTTCCGTGGGGTTTGGCATCAACATTGGGGCCGACCCGGTCCTCCCCGCAGGCGACCGGACCAAACCGGTCTCGCTGGCCGCCCTCGGCTTTGCCGGTGACGCTGGCGAGGGGATCTGGTCGCTGGTCGCCGGCTTCCTGGTGCGCATCCATCCGGCATTGGAGGATCCTAAGGGCAGCCGTGCCGAGTGGGTAGCCAGGAGCATTCACCGCGCCGGGGAGATGATGCGTCTGCGGGTCCCCTCGGGAACCGTGGAAGGGCGTTTCGTCGGTTTCGGTGAGGAGGGGGAGCTCGAGCTTGAGGTCGGAGGCAAGGTGAGCCGCTTCTCGACCGGCGAACTTCTGGGCGAGAAGGGGCCTGGAGGCTGAGATGCTGCTTGCCCTCGACGTGGGCAACACCCACACCACGATTGGTGTCTTCCGGGAGGGTGAGATTCTGCGCCGTTGGCGGCTCTCCACCGTGCGCGAGCGCACCGTGGACGAGATCGGCATCCTGCTGCGGCAGCTCTGCGAGTGGGCGGAGATCGGCCCAGGCGATATCGGCGGAGTGATCATCGGCTCAGTGGTGCCCCCGCTCGACGCCTCGCTTCGAGCCGCGGTGATTTCCTACCTCCACGCCCAGCCACTCTTCGTCGCCCCCGGCATCAAGTCGGGGATGCCGCTCAAGGTCGAGACGCCTCTCGAACTGGGAGCGGACCGACTCTGCAACTCGGTTGCGGCGTTTGCCGAGCACGGCGGGCCGTGTGTGGTGGTGGACTTCGGAACGGCCAGCACCTGGGACGTGGTCTCCAAGAAGGGTGAATTTCTCGGGGGAGTGATCGCGCCCGGGCTCGAGATCGCCGCCGAGGCACTGTTCTCGCGTGCCGCCAAGCTTCCGAGGATCGAGCTCGCCGCGCCCCCGCGCGTGATCGGCAAGGGGACGGTGGACTCAATGCAGGCGGGCCTCGTCTACGGCTACGTGGGCCTGGTCGAGGGGCTCACCAGCCGGGTGCTGGCCGAACTCGGCGGCGGGACCGTGGTGGCAACGGGCGGGTTGGCGCCGGTGATCGCGCGCTACACGAAGATCTTCGACGTGGTGGACGAAGACCTTACGCTCAAGGGGCTGCGCCTGCTCTGGGAGCGCAACCGGTCGGAACATGACTGAAGGGAACGCGTCGCGATGACCGCCCCCGACGAGGACGAGTTGGCCTACTACCGCGCGGTGGAAGACCACTTCGCCGCCCTTCGGGGCACGCCCTTCCTCTTCTCCCCGAAAGACTTCGCATTGCTGCGCAAGTGGTGGACGGAAGGCGTTCCGCTCGCCGGGGTCCTGGCGGGAATCGGCGAGATCTGGGAGCGCAGGCGGGAGCGGGAAGCGGATCCCGTCTCGTCTCTTTCCTACTGTCGCCACGCGGTCGCCCGTCAGGCAAAGCGACTCGCATCGGCACGCGTCGGGGCCGCATCGGGTGAGGGCGCGTTCGACGTTGCGGAGGCGATCCGCGCGCTGGCCAGGGCCGTGGCGGAGACCGCGGCTGCCTGGCGAGGCGTCCCCCAGGTGGCGGCGGTCCTTTCCGACCTGGAACGGGCGGTCTCCACGCTTCCCGAGGACGGACAGCCGGCGGCGCTGGACGAGACACTCGCGGACCTGGAGTTCACCTCGCTCGATGCGCTGCTTGGCGCGCTGCCCGTGGACCGGCACGAGGCCATTGCTTCCGACGTCGAGCGCGAGCTGGCGGGCCTGAAGCTCGCGGACGACGTGCGCAATCGGACCCGGCACGCGCTGCTCGTCAAGGCGCTGCGGCGTCTCATCGGCTTGCCGCGGCTGGAGCTGACCGTCAGTGCGCATTGAGATCAAGTCCCTGGGCGGCGGTGGCCGCGGCGTGGCCCGCGTTGGGCGAAAGGTGTGGTTCGTGGCGGGCGCCTTGCCCGGTGAGGTGGTCGAGGCCGAGGTCGAGCGCGAACGTGCGGGAGTCGGGGAGGCGCGCGTGACCGCCGTGCTCAAGCCGAGTCCGTGGCGGGAAGCGGACCCCTGCCCGGTCGCTGGGGCGTGTGGCGGCTGCGATCTCGCCCATGTGCGTCGCGAGGTCATCGAGGACGCGCTGCGGGAAGTGGCCTGCGGTGCGCTCAGGCATGCACCGCCCGAGCTCGCAGACGCGGTGGGGAAGGCGCCGGTCGTGGTGTCCGAGATGGGTTGGCGCCTTCGAGCGAGGCTCCACTGGGAGGCGCGAACGCAAACGCTCGGTTTTCGCGGGCCCCGCTCCCACCGCACGGCCGACATCTCTCCATGCAGGGTGATCTCACGCCTGCTCCTGGACGGCCTGCCCAGGATGTCGCGGGCCCTCGCCGCGGCTGGCCTCCCAGACGGTGACGTGGAGTGGCTCGAAAACCTGGGGCCGAGCGCCGCGGTTGCCGGCTGGCGCGGTCCCGGAACGCCTCCGGAGGTCTCGGTGCGCGGGCTCGCCGGCTGGCACCCGATCGGCGAGGGAGGCGCGTTGCTCTCGGGAGGTTGGGGCGCCACCGGCGTCACGATGGACCTGCCAATCCAGCTCCGGGTTCCGGTGGGGACCTTCTTCCAGGCGAACCGCCACCTCGTCCCAAAGCTCTTCGCAAGGGTCGGCGAGCTGGTGCGTGCCCATGGGCACGCCCGCGTCGTGGACCTCTACGCGGGGGTCGGCTTCTTCGCCGCCGCCGCCAGGCGTGCCGGCGCCGCGGCGATCACGGCGATCGAGGGAAGCCTGGTCGCCGCGGAGGCGGCCGCAGTCAACCTCCCGGGAGCCCTGGTGCTGGCGGTGTCCGCGGAGGGCTACCTCGAGGACCCGGGCGTGGGGAGGGGCACGCTCGCGATCATCGACCCGCCGCGCGCGGGCCTCACTGCGGCGGCAACGGCGGGGCTGGTGCGCTGGTTGCCCGAGGGCATCGTGCTGCTCTCCTGCGACGCCGCTCACTTCGGGCGTGACGCGGCTCAGCTCCTGGCCTTCGGCTACAAACTGGCCTCGCTGGAGTTGTGGGACCTCTTTGCCGGTTCGCACCATGTGGAGATCCTGGCGGACTTCCGGCGCCCCGCCGCCTGAACCCCCGGGCTCACGCCTCGTGACCCTGGCTGCGGCCGTCGTGGTGGCCGCCCTGCTCGGCAACCCGCTTCCGCCGGACCCCCGCCTGGGCGTACCCCTGAGCCTGCTCGCGGTGCTGGCGGCTTGGCAGGGGCTGCGGGGAACGGGGCGGCGGCTCCTCTGGTGGGGTGCGTGTGGTGCCCTGGTCGGCCTCGCCGCCTGTGCATTCGCCCCACGCACGCCTGCCGGCCCCGGCGGCAGGCCGGTGCCGGTGCGCTTCGTCGTCTCGGTGAGGGACGGATGGACCGCCGGGGCACGCGGGTGGGGCACGCGCGTGCGGGTGCTGGGACTCGAGCGTGCCGGCAGGCGTGAGGCCCACCCGCGGGAAATGGACCTCTACGTGTCCGCCCCCGTGGGACTCGCGCAACTGCCGATCCCGGGCACGCGGTGGGAGGGGAGCGGCGAGTTGGTGGGCGATCCGCGCCTCCAACTGAAGACCGGCTACTTGCGGGTGAAGACGCTGCTGCTCCTTCGCCCGCAGCCGGGGGGCTCTCCCGTGGACCGGCTCCGCGAGGCCGGTGTGCAAACTCTGCGCGAAAGTGCTGGGGTCGACCCGACGAAGCTGCACGCTGCCGGCCTGGCGGCAGCGCTCGTGCTTCAGCGTCGGGAGGGCCTCCAGGCCGGCGAGGTGGCGAGCATGCGCCGCTCTGGGCTCGTTCACCTGCTGTCGGTCTCGGGCCTGCACGTGGGGCTTGTCGCAGTCCTGGTGTGGGGAGCACTCAACCTGGCGGGAGTGAACCCCAGGACACGGCGGTGGCTCGTGATCGCGGCTCTGGTCGGATTCTCCCTGCTGGCGGGAGGGAACGCTCCGGTTCGGAGGGCGGCGGCCGCCGGGATCGCCTATCTCGCGGCACGTCAGCTTGGCAGGCCGCTCGAGCCGCTGCCAACGGTCTGGGCCATCGTGGCGGGGCTGGTTGCGCTGGAGCCGGCAGTGGTCCTGCAGCCCGGCTTCGAGCTGTCGGCGTTCGTGACGCTGGCCCTGGTGCGCTGGATGGCGCCGTTGGCGAGCCTCCTCCACGTCGTTCCGCAGCGGATCGCGCTGGCGCTCGCGGTCGCCCTGGTCGCGCAGGGGGCGTCGACCCCACTGGTAGGGGGGTACTTCGCCGTCGTTCCTCCGCTCGGGGTGGTGGCGAACCTCCTTGCGGCGCCGCTGGAGCTCCTCCTGGTCGGGGCCAGCCTCCTCGCCTTGGCCGTGGCGCCCCTGTCGTCATCGCTCGGCGGCTCTGCGCTTCTCGGGGTCGCCCTCGGGCAATGGCTCCTCGACCGCGCGTCCGCGGTCGGAGGGCTGCTGAGCTGGCCGTTTCCTCCGCTTCCCGCGGTCCTTGCCGTGGTGCTCGCCGTCCTCGCCCTCGCCGCCCTCACGCGGGCCCGGTTTGCACTGCCCGCCGCGCTCCTTGTGGTGGCCGCGACGCTCGGCTGGATGGCCCTTCCAGGGCTTCCGGCCCCATCGTCGCACCGGGTCCGGGTGCTGGGAGTGAGGGAAGGAATGGCTATCCTCGTTGAGAGCGGGGAAACGGCCGTTCTCGTGGATGCGGGGCGCTCACCGGGGGACGCGTGGCGGGAGCTGGCCCGGGCGCGGGTCCGGCGCCTCGACGCGCTGGTCGTGACGCACCCCGATGCGGACCACACGGGGGGAGCCGCGATCCTGGTGGAGCGGCTCAAGGTCCGGCGTCTCTGCTTCCCGCGCGCGCTCGGTGAGAGGGCGGAGATCGTCGCGCTCAGGCGTGCCGCGCGACTTGCCGGTGTGGAGGAGGTCGCGCTGGCGGAGGGCCAGCGCCTCCGACTCGGCGCGATCGATTGTGAGGTCTTCTGGCCTCCGCCGGCAATGGAGGGTGCCGACAACGATGCGAGCCTGGTGGCCCGTTTCGGTTTTGGAGGGGCAAGAGTGCTGATCGCCGGAGACGTGGAAGCGGCGGGCGAGGGGTCCGTGCTCGCTCGCGGCGAGTCTCCGAGGGCGGAGGTGCTTCAGCTTCCGCACCACGGCTCGCGGACCTCGTCCACCCCGGCCTTTCTCGCGGCGGTGGGGCCGGTCATCGCGCTCGCCGCGACCGGAACCCATCCCCGCTTTGCGTATCCCGATCCGCTCGTGGTCCAGCGGGTACGCGCGCTCCCGGCAGTGATGGTGGGACAGGGGGAGGGCGTGGGATCGGTCTGGTGGGGCGACGCCGGGCCTCTCGCGGTCGGTGGTGCGAGCCGGGTGTGCGTCTCACGTCAGAGGCGTGACCGTGAATGACCTACTCGTGGTTGTGGGCCCGACGGCTTCGGGAAAGACGGAGCTGGCGGCGGCGCTGGCCGAACGGCTCCGGGGAGAGGTGGTGTCCGCCGATGCATTCGCCGTCTACCGCGGCCTCGACATCGGGACGGCGAAGCCGGATGCCGCCACGAGGTCGCGAGTCCCTCACCACCTCATCGACGTGGCCGACCCACGCGAGGGTTACTCGGCCGGAATGTTCGTCCGTGACGCGGACACCGCGATCGCAGAGATCCGCGACCGCGGGCGGCTGCCGGTCGTCGCGGGTGGCACCCACTTCTACGTGCGGGCGTTGCTGTACGGGCTCTTCCCCGAACCCCCAAAGGACCCGAGACTGCGGCAGTTGCTCGAGGCCGAGTGGGCGGCGGATCCGGCAGCGGTGCGCGCGCGGCTGGCCGCGTTCGACCCGGACTCGGTGCTGCGCATCGCGAGTGCCGACCGACAGCGTACCCTCCGAGCACTCGAGGTGTGCATCCTCTCCGGCAGGCCCATGACGGCCCTGTGGCGCGAGCACCCGGTCGGTGCGCCGCGGCACGGGTTCCTGATGTTGGGTCTCAGGCCGCGGCGTGAGGAGCTTCATGCTAGGATTGGGCAGCGGGTGGAAGGGATGTTTGCCGCAGGCCTCTTGCGGGAAGTGGAGGGGCTGCTTGCTGATGGGCTCTCACCCCAGGCACACGCACTCAAGGCGATCGGGTATCGGGAATCGTGTCAGGTCCTCGCGGGCGTGCTGACCGAGCCGGACGCGGTGGAGCGAGCGAAGACGGCGACGCGGCAGCTGGCGAAGCGACAAATGACGTGGCTGAGGGGCGAGAAAGGGGTGGAGTGGTTGCCGGGAGCGGGCTCGGAGTTGCTCCCAGCCGCCTCTTCACGAGTGGAGGCACGACTTGGAACAGGGACAGGAGCGGGCTAAGGTCGGCGTCAACGTTCAGGACAGTTTCTTCTACGCGTTACGGAGGGACGGTCGGCCCATCCACGTCTATCTGCTCACCGGCAAACGGCTCACCGGGGTCTTGAGGCGCTTTGACCGCTACGCCCTCATCGTGGAGAGTCACGGTCTGGAGCACCTCATCTACAAGCATGCCGTGGCGACCGTCTGTATCGCGCGCGGCGAGGGGGATCACCTTGCCGAGAGCGGCGAATAGGGTCGCGCTGCTGTTGGCGGTGGTGCTGGCCGCGTGCCGCACGGCGGCGCCGCCGCGGATCGCCAGAGTGCCCGACCCGCTTGCGCCGCCCGCGGGAGGTGGGCCTCTGATGGTCGCGCAGGCCGACGCCGTCCACGCCGCGGTCGCAGCGGCGGAGAACGGCGACTTCGCGGCCGCCGAGCAGAAGCTGCTCGAGGTACCCCCCGGCCACCCGGTCCGGGCGCTCGCCTCGCTGGAGGTGCGGTTTCTGCGCGGCGAAAAGGTGGCCGGCCAGGCTCTCGAGCTGGCCAGGAGCGTTCCTGGCTACGGCTCCGCGTGGGGGTTTGCCGTCGTGGCCGCCCGTCACGAGCGGGACGCGCGCGGGGCGCTGACCGCGGCGCGGCGCGCCGCTGAACTACAACCGGACGGTGGATGGGGCAAGCTTGCGGCCGAGCTCGAGGGAACCCTCACGGCCACACTCCTGAGTGAGGGGAGCGGCCTGCTTCAGGGCGGCAACCCCCCGGGTGCGCTCGCACGAGCTCGCGAGGCCCTCGAGGTCAACCCCAACGCACCGGGCGCGCGCATCCTTGCGGTGCGCGCCCTCCTGGCGCTCCACGATATCCGGGCCGCCGCCGAGCTCGTTCCCGGTCTTCCCGACACCCCCGACGGGCTCGAGCTGAAGGGTTCGGTGGCCGAGGCGCTGGGACAGTGGGACCTGGCGGTCGATTTCTACAGCAGAATGCCTGCCGACGATCCCAGGCGGTGCGCGCAGCTGGTGGCGGCTCGCCGGCAGCTGCGCCTGACGAACGCACCCCCCTACCTCAGCGAGGCTGTGGCCGCCAGTCCGCTGCTCCGCAGGGGACTGGCCGCGATCGTAGCCTGGGAGTCGCCGGCGCTCGCGGCCAAGGCCAACGGTTCCGTCCCGGTTTTCGAGGACGTTGTCCCATTGCAGGAGGCGAGGGACGTTGTGACGGTTGCCCGCGCCGGTGTGATGCCGGGCGACCCGATCGCTCACCGGTTCAACCCCGAGGGGAGGGTGTCGCCGCGGGAGTTGGCGGCGACGCTCGAGCGGCTGGGCAGGGTGCTGGGGAAGCCTGCACCGCGCTGGTGCAGCGATGGCGAGAGCGGGTGCTTGAAGCTTCCCGAAGTCGTGGACGGCGAGTCCGCGATGGCGCTGGTCCGCCGGGTGTCTGGCGGGGGAGGTGACCCATGTGCGCAGCGCTGACGGACCTGCTCGGGCGAGCGTCGCTGTTCGGCGAGCTCGAGCCTGCGGAGCTGGAGACCCTTGCGCGAGCGGCGGAGAAACGCGAGTTCGCACGGGACGAGGTCATCTTCGCCGCTCACGAGCCGGCCGACGGCCTGTACGTGCTCGCGAGCGGACGCGTCAAGGTGTGCGTGTCCTCCTCCGGCGGCAAGGAGCTCATCCTGGCCACGCTGGGACCCGAACAGTTCTTCGGAGAAATGGCGCTGCTCGACAACGAGCCGCGCTCCGCAAGTGTGATCGCTCAGCTTCCGACGGTGGCATACCGGATCCGGAGGGACGATTTCGAGCGGCTCATCGAGCAGCACCCGACGATCGCGCGCAAGCTCATGCGCGAGCTCTCCTTACGATTACGGCGATCCAACGCCCAGATGGAGTCGCTGGCGACCTTGGATGTGGTGGGCCGGCTGGCGCGGTACTTCATCGACCTCGCACGCCAGCACGGTCAGATTCTCGGCAACGGCTGGGTCGCCGTCCGTCGCCCCACCCACCAGGACATCGCCAACTCGATCGGCACCTCACGGGAGACCGTGACGCGCCTGATCAACGACCTTGAGCAGCGGGGGCTGGTCGTCAACGAGGGCAAGATGAGCTACCTGCGTGAGTCGGTGCTGTCCGGGGAGGAAGGGTGAGCCGAGAGGACGGGGCGGGCGCCGGGACAACGGCCGCCCCGGGCCCCGATCGTGGCGTGGCGGTCGAGCGCGCTGCGCCGAGGCCTGGGGGCGTGGCAAAGCGGGCGGCGCGCGAGGTGAGGGCGGCGCTGCGGCCGTTCACAATCCCCAACGGAATCACCCTGTTGCGCCTGGCGGTCACGCCCTTTTTCGTGCTCGCCGTCGTGGCGGGCGACCATCTGGTTGCCCTCGGGCTCTTCATCGCGGCGGGGATCTCGGACGTCCTCGACGGGCTGGTGGCGCGACTGCTGGGCATGCGCTCGCGCCTCGGAACGTACCTGGATCCAATTGCCGACAAGCTGTTGCTGGTGACGGCCTACGTCGTTCTCACGCTTCCGATACCGGGTTCGGTGACGATTCCGCTCTGGCTCACGGTGCTGGCGCTCTCGCGCGACTTCCTGATCGTGCTGGTTGCGCTGTTGCTCTACCTGGGGGCCGACGTAGTGGAGTTTCCGCCCTCCCTTTGGGGGAAGGCCACGACCTTCATCCACGTGGTCACCCTCGCCCTGGTGCTGATTGCAAACGTCACCCGGGTGGCGGAGCACGTGTTGCTGGCGTGTTTTTATCTGGCGCTGACCCTCACGGTCATCTCGGGGGTGGACTACATCCGACGCGTGGCCAAGACGCTTGAGGCGATCCACGATGGCCAGCAACGCTAGGTCCCCCAGCCTCTGGCGAATGCTGGTTGTGGTCGGTGTGGCGGTGCTCGTTTCAGGAGCGGTATTCGCGTGGTCAAGTGCGTTGTTCCCGCTGCTTGCGGGCTTCCTGCTTGCGTATCTGACCCACCCGCTGGCCTCCTTCTTCGAGCGCCACCGGATGCCTCGCATCCTGGGCTTCCTCGTCATCCTGCTGCTGTTTGTGGGGACCTTGGTTCTGATCTTCTTCGTCTTCGTTCCGGCGGTCATCAACGAGCTTGTCGTCATCGGCGAGAAGATGCCGTCGTGGCAGGAGGTGATGCAGGAGCGGATCACGCCGGTGCTCGCCGACCTCAAGGCGCGCTTCCCGCAGGCCTACGCGTTGCTGGAGGGTCGCATCAACACCTGGGCCCAAACCACCGTGCCGAGCTGGGCGGACCACCTGGTCAGCCGCCTGGCAGAAGTGCTCGGCTCATTCCTTAGCGTCGCCGGTGCGCTTCTGAACCTTGTGCTGATCCCGGTGATTGCGGCCTACCTCACGGTCGACTTCAACCGTTTCATCGCCTCGCTGCGGCGCCTCGTGCCGAGGCCGGTGCTTCCCACGGTGGACCTGGTCGCCGGTGATGTCCACATGGTGCTCAGCTCGTTCGTGCGCGGCCAGCTTCTGGTCTCGCTCGCCCTCGGCGTGATGTACACAGGCGGGCTACTCCTTGTCCGGGCGCCGCTCGCGCTCGTCATCGGCCCCCTCGCGGGCCTGCTGTCCCTGGTGCCCTACCTGGGCCTCGTCGTGGGCGTCGGCAGTTCATTCTTCATGGCTTTCTTCGAGTACCAGGACCTCGCGCACCCGCTCGGCGTGCTCGCGGTGTTCCTGGTTGCCCAGAGCGTCGAGGGGTGGGTGCTCACGCCCAGCCTGCTCGGCAGGAGCGTCGGCTTGCACCCGGTCTGGGTGTTGGTTTCCCTCTTTGTCGGCGGCGAGCTGTTCGGGGTCCCGGGGATCATCGTGGCGGTGCCGGTTGCCGCGGCGCTACGGGTGGTGCTGAAACACGCCATCCGGGCCTACCGTGCCAGTGAGTTCTACCAGGGCGGGGGGCCGATGATGGTGGCGTACATCAAGAATGACTCGCCGCGTTGCCAGAACTTCCGGGACCTGGTCGAGGGCTACGCTGCGGAGTGGGGCGTCTCGGTCCGGGTGGTGGATGTCTCCAGCTCGCCGCGCCTACAGCGGAGCTTCGGCCAACGGGTCCCGTTGCTCGAGGTGAACGGCGAGATCGTGACCGAGGGCGAGGTCGAGCCTGACACCCTCGAGGCGCTCCTGCACGAGGTGGTCGGAGGAGAGGGATGATCGAAGAGCGGGCCTTTCGCGGAGGGCAGTACGCCGCCGAGGTCGAAGCGCCCGAGGTATACCGGGCGCGCCGGAAGAGACTGCAGGGGCGCCTGGAGGATCGTGCCGTGGCGCTGGTCCTTGGCGCGACCGACGTGCGTGGCTACGGCGACGTGGGCACCTTCAGGCAGGACCCGTCGTTCTTCTACCTGACCGGCGTGGAGCTGCCGGGGGCCGCCCTGCTGCTGGAGAAGGAGCACGAGACCCTGCTCCTGCCCGCCCGCAGGCCGAACATCGAGGCGTGGACCGGCCCGAAGTTCGGCCCCGGCGAGGACACGGCGCGTGATCTTGGTTTCGAGGCCGTTCTGGACCGCGACCACAGCGAGGTTGTCGTGGATGCCAGACGCCGACCCGTCCCGGCTCTGACCGACCGCGTGGCGGACGCAGTGAGGGACGGTCGCACGTTGTGGGTGCCGCTTCCGGGCGCTACGTCGGGAGAGCCCACCCCGGAGCAGCGGTTGGTGCAGACCCTGCGCGACCGGCTCCCAAGCTTCACGGTCCGCGACCTCTCGCCGGTCGTCGCCGAGATGCGCCTGCGCAAGGAACCCGGCGAGGTCGAGCTGATGAGGCGGGCAGTCGTGGCAACCGTTGCGGCGATGGGGGCGGCGGCAACGCGGGTGCGGCCGGGGATCCGGGAGGGGGAGGTGGACGGTGCGGCGTTCGCGGCGCTGCGAGCCTGCGGCGCCGACGGATGGGCCTTCCCCCCGATCGTGGGCTCGGGCCAGGCCGGGTGCGTCCTTCACTACGACGCGAACCGCGGCTTGCTGGTTGACGGTGAGCTGGTGGTGGTGGACATAGGGGCCCGCTGGGGTTACTACTGCGGCGACCTGACCCGGACGTTCCCGGTCAACGGAAGGTTCACACCCCGACAACGGCAGCTCTACGATACGGTCTTCGCGGCCTGCGAGGCGGCGGCAGCCACCCTTGCGCCGGGGTCCACGATCGGCGCCGCGCGCAAGGCGGCGTTTGCGGTCCTCGAGAAGAGCGGTCTCCAAGGCGAAGGCGGGAGGACCCTGGGCCAGTTCTTCATTCACGGAATCGGCCACTTCCTC
>Ga0256868_10000137_pt1 | contig 42456 bp, 32 predicted proteins | sample RVTome_13_FD_187341 | JGI IMG/M metagenome (GOLD analysis project Ga0256868, IMG submission 187341) | Soil microbial communities from uranium-contaminated site in the Upper Colorado River Basin, Wyoming, United States - RVT92D227 HiSeq ...
GTGATTCTACAAGAGGCACAGCGAAAAGAATAAGTCCGAGCGGGAAAAAGCCGATTACTTTCGACGTCAAAGCTCACCGGGGGGTACCGCTGTTTGCGGCACGAGCAGAGGGAACGCTTGATTATGTCTTTATACAACGACTTTTGGCTACAGCTTAAACTTCTGGTTGAAATAGGTGTCTCTAACACTTTTCGCCTTGCCCTTTGCCCATACTTCTAACCCCATCTTCTTGATCAGGCACAAATTAAAGACTTTGGTATTATGCGGCCTCTCGGAGGCTTTATCTGCGTAAGGGTGAAGATGGTCGCAAGGAAAGTCAGGACAGTCGTAGCAAAATTTGATACCTTTCTTCTGAATACATCGATAGACATTGCACGGTTCGGTCATACCAAGGAAAGTGATCGTGCCGCCCTCGTTTCGACATCCCTGGCACACTGCCTCTTTTTCTGGAATTCCAAATCTTTCGGCTATCACTGCCCTGAGCTTTTCATTCTCATTAGCCAGATACACGGGGCAATGGAAGCAACCCAGTCCACAGGGTGAAGTCATCTGCTGGTAGTCCATCAGTTTCTCCTTTCATTTAGTTGAATGAACAAGTGCTTGACTCATCTTACATTTCGCTCTCCTTGAGAAGTGACTGTTGCTCTCTTATCTATAATGTTTTTCTTATTTCATCCAGGGTAACTTTCCCGTAGGGAACCATCGCAAAAAAATTATTCAATTTTTGACAAGGGTATTCATTACAATGGGCGCAGTTCTCAATCTTCTTTTCCTGGCCGCATTTCCTGATCTCGCAGACATTACAATGACTAAAAAGTCTTCCGGTTTCCGATAAACATCCGTCACAATTAATGTCTTTCGCCTTGATCTGCATTTGGTAATCCTTTGACCATTGTTCGGCAACCTTTTCCCTCTTGTGGTCATTATCCTCCTGGGTGGCCAAGAATGTGGGGCATTCGGCACAATTGATTCCGCAAAAGGCGATCATTTTCTCCATTTTCCTCTCCTTTCCATTTTTTTTCCTTACAACAACTCATATTTTTGTGAACCCACCAAACCCCTGAGGTTTTGGATAAAAACTGCCGGGGCTCGAAAATCTGGATAGCTCCTATAAAGGGCGGCAATTTGGTTTAGTTCATCCATTTCCCTGATGCGATTCAGGGTGCTTTCCTCATGCCTGATGCGGCAGGGATGCTTGGCAAAAACCATGTGTTTATCATCAAACCGGTCCGTATCAAGCTGGGAGACCACATGACGCTCACAGTGGCAGGGATTGTCCGGATTGATCAACGCGCAATGCTTCGTCAAAAACTCCTGAATCCGTTCACGAGCCCGCGAAAGTCGCTTGCGAAAAGCTGCAGGCGTAATCTCGAGTATGGCTGCCCCTTGCTCACTGCTGGCATCAAATACATCCGCCAGGAGATAAGCCAGTCGGTGGTCCCTATCCAAACAAAGCAACAACCCTTGCAAGCAACTGATTCTGATCTCTTCCACAAAAAGATGTTGCAGCGTCTCTGATTGCGGTTCCCGCCAATTCACTGCTGATTTTAAATCAAGACTCTCTTCGTATTCTTCAAAGGATACCGCCCTGAGTTCCGCTCGGCGCTTGCGCATGGTCAGCAGGTGATTGGCAGCCACCCTGTACATCCAGGTGCTAAAGGAGCTTTCTCCCCTGAAAGTGCCTAGATGGGTAATGATTTTAAGGAGGATTTCCTGGGACGCATCTTCAGCATCGGACGGATTATAAAGCATGCGCAAAGCAAGCCCGTAGATTTTATCCTGAATCTTTAGAACCAGCTCTTCCAGGGCCCTTTTATCACCCTCTTTCGCGGTGCTGACTAACATCTCGATGTCTGATTCCATATTTTTCCTCAATTGTTGTGTTACCTATTCCTTTTGACTCTCTCAGACCGGCAAGTGTGACCAAGAAATAGCAAAAGACGCTGAAAAATCAGGACGTACGCTATAGAAAAACTTGCTAAGAATCCTATCGAGCTACGTCGGTTTGATGAGCCACAAGGCTCTGCTCATCCTATTGAAACGTGCGGTTAATCATAGTCTTTTTTATTGCTATATTAATGAGATCTAAGTGATTGAACGAGCGGCACTGCGAAAAGGATGAGCCCGACCAGGAAAAATCCAATCATCTGCCAGGACATCCGATTCTTAATCCCTATGTATAGAGGCTGAAGCACGAAGATCCGGATAACCCAGAATAGCACGATCGAGGCCAGCAGGGTCCTACCAAGACCGGGTGTCAATAGCTCGGAGGAATGCACAAGCGAAATATACGCAAGTATTATCCAGAAAACTGCCATACACCAGTTCATAATATGCAAGGATGGTTCAAGGATGAGCCGTTTATCGCCGGGAAGTGATTCGAGTATCTTGCTCCATTTGAACATTTTGGGAAATACCACATGCAGCAGAGCACACAGGATATTGTATATCCCGCCGATTTTGAGTAGAAGTTCACTTCCCATGGTCTTCCTCCTTAACAAACGCCGTAATCGTTATCTCATCAACAGCAATGGAAAGCGTCAATTCTTATATACTATCCATCCGTTCAATTAATTCTTTGACTTCTTTCTTCTGTTGCTTCTCGCTTTTCTCCCACAGAACCCATCCGTCTCATTGCAGGAGGGATCTCGAATTCAATCGCGGGGCGGCTGTCGGCCGGAACGGCTGGTTAGACATAAATTGCATTTTAGAATACTACCTTGTTAAAATTGGCAAACGCAGTGTTCAAGGTAGTCCATGAATCTCTCTTGGATTTCTCATTAGTCTCCTGCTTTACTCGTAACTTCCCGCTCACGCTGTTTATAGAGCGGATCATCCAAAATAATACTTTCTGGCTCAACCAACCACCGAAATTCGCCGCGAGCTGTCACCTTATCCAACTCCTTTCTATAACGAGCATAATTTGCCGGTGCCATGCGGACAAGGAGCTCCCAATTGGCTCCGATGGAAAGTGTCGGGCAAATGTTTACACACCGCCAGCAATAAATGCAGGGGTTTTGGATGCGTGGCGGATTGTCTTGAATATCAATACCTTGAACGGGGCAGTTTTCCTCGCATTCATGGCATTGAATACACGTATCAATATTGATACTCAATTTCGGCAAAACCTGTTTCAGGAATTCTTCAGTTAAAACGTTGCTCTCCTGCATCCATTCTTCAGAAGATACCGCATAGGGGGGCGTAATAAGAATGGACTTTTGATTTTTGATCGCAGGGCTACGTTCTGCAATCTCTCTGCCAAATGTTTTTGCTTGCTCCAAATCGTGCAAATCCGGATGGCCTGAAGTATAGCTTGGCCTGGGATAAAAGGGCACAGTGATGTTTGCATAGGTATTGTGAAAACCGATGACGATAGCGCCTTTTTTCTTCAATTTTTCTGTCATCGAGGGGAAAAAGTCCCCAACAACATTTCCATGCGTGCAAAAGACAAACCAGTGTTGGCCGTTCAGTTCTGGAAGGGCTTCAATAAAATCTCGGACGTTAAAAGGTTCTTTTAAATAAAATACAGGGGAACCTATGCCAACCAGACCATAATCCGATAAATTTGTAATATCTATATCATTCAGAGCCTTGATGTCACATTGGCTTGTCACGTCTATGATGCCCTCGTGAATGCATTTCGCAATGCTCCGGGTATTTCCGGTTTGAGAAAAATAGATGATTAATGATTTCATAATACTCCTTCCTCCTCATATTCAGAATTGGTATTGATGGTGATCTCGGACGAACCTATTTCTTAGCTGTACCCCCTTAATGCTCGCTGCCTTGGATAGAATTGAGCTCAAGATCAGATACCGCCATCCAATTCATCGGCTACTGGTTTGTTGCATGCCCTACAGCGTTGTGCACCTCTGAAAAGCGGTTTGCCGCACGCAGAACAATGATAGCGTTCACATTCTGCCCGAGCCCATTCTACGCTCCCCTTCTCATCACCATGCTCAGCTACTTTAGCTCGCCATAGAGGAATCGTTCTTTTCATTACTCTTACGCCAGTGGCAAAGCCGAAATTCTCTATCCTACTGCATGGCCATTCCTCACATTGATGGCACGAATAGTATCCTTTCGATTTTACGCAATTTCTTATCTCGCATTGCTTGCAAAAACCATAAAGCTTCTTCGGTGGATCAGGCTGCATACACCCGAGACATTCTGTTTCTTCAGGTTTTGTTCCATAGAGGTTCCCCATGACAGCCCTAAATTTTTCATTTCGGTCCCTCGTTGATATGTAGACCCCGCATGCACCACAGTATAATCCGCATGGCGCCATTAACTCCTTATTCCTAATTTCTTCTTCGGTCCATCCTTCCATAGGTATACCTCCTTAATAAAGTAAAGTACTATCGCCTAAAGGCGAGGATTTTCCTCTCCGAATCGGACCATCATCGCCTCCGGCAAAGCCGGTTCGCTTAGCATTTGTTTTTATTTTCCAGCTTTTTTTCGATCCTCAACTTTAACTTCCATCACGATATGTCCCCAGCCGCCGCACCTTACTCCAACATCAACGCAACCGAACCTATTGAACCTCATTTGATTGGGATCAATGCCGGCATAAATCAGTTCTGCTAATGCCGGCATGGCCAGAGCAACTGAATGTAAGGCGAAAATACAAACCCTGCTAGGTCCGAGTTTTGTTAAAAGGCTGACGCCGCGGCCGTCAAAGTAAAACTTGTCGCCGGCTCTATGCCCACTGTCACAGCCGTGTGATTCAATCACTTCCGCGACAATCGTTTTATTCAGCATTGAAGCCGTTTTGGATAAGACATCCTCATTCCTGGGATTCGCTCGGAATATCTTCATGTCCTCATCGCTATAACCCAGGTGCCTCTGCAACATTTTCCAAGTGTCTTCAGTCATGGCCATTCCCTCCTTGTCAGATTTATTTGTCAAAGAAAAACCTGTAATCTCGAAAGCATTTGCCGTCGGTGTGCATCATGCATCCTGTTACTTTGGGTTCCACTTCATATTTGATGCCCAGGGTGTCGAGCCAGGTATCGATCCGCAGCATGATGCCGCATTCATAGCGGTCGATGACCCCCAGCGCTTTCACTCCCTCATAGGCAAAGCATGACTCCCATTCACCATGCATGAGGTTGTTTGCAGGCAGGCTATACGTGTATTTCATGAATTCGCCGGTTGCGATCTCCATGGTTATTTCAAAAAACCGCTTAAACTCAGCAAACGTATCAAGTCTCCCCGCGCCCACGGCCTTTTGGATGCGTTTGATCTCTATCGCCGACATGGCCCTGATCGCAGCCTTGTTGATCCTATTCGTCTTCTCGATCCCGCATTCCTGCAGGCAACTGTAAAACCACATGGCATCGTGGGTCATCCAGCCCTTGATCAGGAGCTCCTTGAGTTCATCTTTTTCAGGTAACTTCATATTCAGGGTCCTCCCCATATGCTTTTAGACCTAATGTGAAGCTCTTCGGCCATCCCGTCAGGACGGGACAGGCACGCCAGGGCTTCCCGGGCACCCTGTGCGAAAACATTTTTCTTTGCTGTCGTGTTCAGTCGAATAGGAAAAGCCGTTTGGGCAGCGAAGTTTGCTGCGTTCAATCTCCTGAAAAGCATCCCGCAGATCAGGATTCTGTAAGAATAAAAACATTCTCTTGGAAAAATCAGCCTGTACGTATTTGATGAGTATCTCTGCCTCTTTTTTCATGACCATTTCTCTCCTTTCTGTCTACCTCTGTTAGGTTCGGCCTAAGTCTTTAGACCAGAGTAGTTTACGAAATGTGACCATCCCACGAAACGCAGATTTTTCAGCTATTCATTTATCATTGATCGCTGAGTATCTGCCGTTGGCCATGGAACTCATATTTTTCACTCATTCGCCTTCTTGCGATCTTCTACCCTGACCTCCATCACAACACGCCCCCATCCCCCACATGGCAACCCCACATCGGAGCAACCGACCCTCTTAAATCTCATCTCGTTTGGGTCAACACCCGCATAGAAGAGCTCATGTGCCATAGAAATCAATGGCGGCATTGAACTGAGTGCCCCAAAGCAGATTCTTTTGGGGCAGAGCTTGGTTAACAGATTGCCTGACCCATCAAAGTAGAACTTATCACCCACCTTATGTTGACTATTACACCCATGTGCGTCCACGACTTCTACAACAATCGTCTTGTTCATTAATGCGGGTGCCTTGGAAATGACATCTTCATTTCTTGGATTTTTCCTAAATTTCTTCATCTCATCATCGGTGTAGCCTAAACGTTCTTGGAAGAACTTCCATACATCCTCTGATATTTTCATTTCTTGCCTCCTTTAAATTGGTTTGTTTGCCAAAAAATTTGGAGTCTCTTGGATACTCTCCATCTTTAAGCATCCTAGAGACTTGTATTCAATGAATCTATTTCCACAGGTCTTGCGTCATTTCTCCCAGCAAAACAGGTTCAAAAGAATCAAAATGGATATCCCTGACCGTTCGCATATTTTTCCACATCAGATCATGCCCCTTCGTCCCGCGTGCGAGTTTGACATGATTTTGCCACTTGGCGATTTCTTCTTCTGTTGCTTCTCGCTTTTTCCCCACAGAGCCCATCAGTCTTACTCCAGGAGGGGTCTCGAATTTTCCGGCCAAAAGCGATTTTTGCCAAAACGTCAGGTTGCTATTTACTGCAAGAATACACACCCGTGGATTCCGCACGAGATTCCTTGACATGGTGACCGGGAACTCATCAAAGTAAAAACCTGTCTTATCTTCACGTAGGAAAAGCGCCCCAATAGGCGTTACACTAGGAGAGCCATCTTCGTTGACCGTGGCCACTGCATAATGCGTAGAACTGCCGCGGGATTCTTGAAATACCGTTTGAATCGTTTTCCAATGTTTGCCGATTTCCATAACGAACCTCCAAATGTAATAATGGTACATTTATAAAAAGACCGCTTGATCAGATAGCCTTCGTCCAAAGATCAGAATGAACCATTGGTCATAGCCATTTGCGGATACACGACATCCTCAACCGTGATCTCACATCGATCGGCTCCATCTTTCAGGCATTTGACCAGATTCTCTTTCACCTCCAATCCCATTGCCTGATACCAGCCGGCGCGCATACCGAAACACCCACACTGGTAGTCTTTCTCCACGCCAATGCTGCTCACCTTGGTATACGCGTAACACTTGCGGACAATTCCCCGCATCCTGCCCGGACCCAATATTCTAAATTCGTAGTCGAAATAATCTTTGGTAATAAATGTCTCCATCCCCAACGTCACAAGCATCATGAATTCCATATCGTTTTTTGGAGCTTCTAATCCCAAAGCCTTCATCAGCCGGTGCATTTCGGCTTTACCGACGGCTTCTCCAACTTGAAGATTCATCTTGTTGGCCACATCCCATCCTGCGGTGAACACCAGAGCCATCATCCAATTCGATTCGCAGGTCCAGCGGCTTTTAGCAACAATCTCCTTTTTCGATTCGACAGGAATCTTCGCAAGCATCTCCCTTGCTGCATCCTTTAACTCCTTGCTTTCCATCATTATTTCCCTCCTTCCCAATGCTCAAAATTGCCATTCCAAGACTCCGCCTGTCGTGCTATAATAAAACAAATTGTTGTTTAAGAATTATATACAACACTCTGTAATATTTGTCAATACAAAATGTTGTAAAACTCAAAAAAATATGCTATTAATAACTAATTGTTATGGTTTCCGTAGATTAGAGGGCTATGATTTATGGCTATGATCTATAAAGACATTGGCAAAAAAATTCAAAAGGCAAGGGAGGAGGCAGGCCTTTCTCAGGAGGAATTGGCCTCCCGGCTGGGTTATACGCAGGCCGCCCTCTCTAATTACGAACTGGGTAAGAGGCGTCTTTATCTTGCAAACATCGAACAGATAGCAAGAGAACTAAATAAACCCTTAAGTTATTTTTTGGAAGATTCCGCCGTGCCAGCAAATGCAGAGAAGGGGGAACCCCCGGATGAAACAATATCTGAGATCCTCAAGTTGTTATCCGAACTGCCTGCTGAGGAGAGGCAATATCTCCTTGAGTATATTAAGTGGAGGAGGGATCGTCTACAATGATAGGATTCGACCTTAATGAAGAACAATTGCGCTATCAGAAATTGGCCAGGACGTTTGCTGAAGAAGAGATGAAACCCTATGCGGCTGAGCTCGACAGACGCCAGGCCACAACGTTCGACTGGAGAATCGTCCGAAGATTCGCCAAGGCTAATCTGCTGGGATTAGGCGTTCCTCAAGAGTACGGTGGACTGGGAGTTGACCATCTTACATCCGCTGTTGTTTGCGAGGAACTGGGCGCGGCCTGTCTGGGGATTTCCGAGGCGGCCGGTGGCACATGGCTGGCGACCTGTTGCCTTACTCTCGTGGGGAATGAAGATCAGAAAAAGCGATACCTTCCCCTGGTTTGCGGAGAGAAAGGTGTGCTGGCAGGGCTGGCGGTGACGGAACCCGAGGCAGGTTCGGACATGGCCGGCATCAGAACTCTGGCAACCAGAAAAGGGGATCATTACATCCTCCATGGGACAAAAGTCTTCATCACCAATGCGGGTCTGGCCGGCTTCTACATCGTCTTTGCTACTACCGATCCCCGAAAGCGTGATGGCGGGCTCAATGCCTTCATTGTGGATGGCAATGCCAGAGGCCTGACTCTTGGCGCGATTGAGGATACGATGGGACTTCGGGCTTCACAAACCGGTGAGTTAATCTTCGATAACGTCGAGGTTCCTTCGGAAAACTTACTCGGTGTTGAGAACACCGGATTTCTGATAGCCATGCAGACCCTCGATATGTCAAGACCGTGCATGGGGGCCAGTGCTGTCGGGGTGGCCAGGGCAGCTTTCGAGGTGGCACTCTCGTATGCCCGTGAGCGCAAACAGTATGGCCGGCCAATTTTCGAAAACCAGGCCATCTCCTTCATGCTGGCCGATATGGCTACGGAGATTGAAGCCTCAAGACTTCTAACCTGGAAAGCCTGTTGGTTAATCGATCAGGGAATGGACTCGACAATGGCCTCATCCATGTGCAAAGTATTTGCAACGGAGATGGCAGAAAGGGTTTGCAGTGATGCCATCCAGATTCTTGGTGGGCAGGGATATACCCGCAAATGGCCGTTAGAGAAGTATTTAAGGGATGTCAGAGCCCTCCAGATATATGAGGGCACGAATCAGATTCAGAGAATCGTTATTGGTTCGATGCTCTAAAATTGATCTGCCTGAGTTGCGAGTATGTGGAGCCCCACCAAGGCCCTTGGGGCTCCACTCTCTGAAATTTCACCTCATCGTCCTCAGCAGGCCGCGCGGTCAATATTCTTATTTAGCCACTACGGTTTCTGGAAGCTTATGGGTCAGGATCTCCACCGCCTCTTCCACCATCTCTTCGAGCACCTGACGGGCGGGTTTGATCTCTTTGATGAGCCCCGAGACTTGGCCGGCGAGGCCACCAACGTAATCGTCTTTTTTCCCCTCGATGAAGCTAGCCAGGAGGCCTGAAGAGATCAACACCTGGGTCGGAAAGGGAAGCGGCTCCAATCCTGAACCATCCCAGAGGTCGTGGAATTTGGTGTAGCTCGCCCGGAGGGTCTTGCCAGTGTACGCCTTACTTACCCGGGTGTCTTCATCCGTAGAATCGATGATATGCTTTTTGTTGACCGGCAGAGCTCCTCCTTCGTTCGTGGCCAGAAAGCGGGTCCCAACCCACACGCCTATGCAGCCCATTGCCAGGGCTGCAGCCACTCCCCGGCCATCGCCGATGCCGCCTGCTGCCAGGACAGGTACGGGGTATGCGGCATCGATGGCCTGGGGCAGCAAAGCCATCGTTCCGATGCGGCCCGTGTGTCCTCCTCCTTCGTGCCCCTGGGCGACCAGAAGATCGATCCCGGATTGGGCCATCCTGCGGGCATTTTTAGTGTTCCCTGTGATGGCGAGTACTTTCATTCCCGCCGCGTGAGCTTCTGCTACCATGAACCCCGGGTTCCCCAGACCGGCACAAAAGAGTGGGACCTTTTCCTCGACGCACACCTGAATGGATTCCTGGGGGCGCATGGTCGTGGTATTCATCCTGACCATAACCTCCACTTCAGGAAGATTAAGTTCTTCTTTAATCTTCTTCACCCAGTCCTGATGCGGCTGGGGCAGGGTTTGTATAACCGCGCTTAAGGGCAGTTCCTCTATACCCGCCTGACCTAATCTGCCACTTGTATCAAGCTTCTGAGGTAAGAGGAGATCTACTCCATAAGGTTTTTTTGTTTTGGATTTGATTTCCCGGATGGCTTCCCGCAATCCTTCCACGGTGAAACCGCTGCCACCCAGAACTCCCATGCCTCCGGCTTCGGAGACAGCCACCACCAATGCTACCGGAGCCCCTGTGGTTTCGCCGATCAACGTTGGCCCCATTCCAGCCGCTATGATGGGGTACTCGATCCCGAGCATGTCGCAAAGTTTTGTCCGAAGTATCCTCTTGCCCATAAAGCCCTCCTTATCATTTCAAATTTTGTGGTGTCTCCAATCTGCTGATGATATCCTGCTTTTAAGGGGAAGCCAATAAGAGCCAGGTTCCTCACGATTTTCCTTAACCTTCTTGGGTTTAACCCAGTGGGAATAGCATAGGCAGGCGCTGGGCCAACATAATGTCGCCCGTGGCCTTGAGCTTGCCAGTCATGAAGGCGGTCATGCCGTCGAGTTGACCGGTGCACATAGCCATCCAGTCCTTGTCCGCCATTTTCATCGTAAGGGTCGGACTGGAATGCACACCCTCAGAAACAGTACAAGTCTGATCTTTGATGACCGCATACCAGTTTCCACCCTGATCGCCCTCGATGTCATACTGGATCACAACGCTCAGCCCAGCGGCAGCGCCTTGATTAAAGGCTCCGGGCATCCCTGCGAAGATATCCTTCACCGAATTAAATACCCTTGGCATCGTCGGCCTCCTTTCTCGACTGAATAATGTTTATCGGAGAAACTACTCTGAAAATAGCTTTCAAATCCCCCCTTTGCTAAGGGAAGGTGTGAAAAAATTGTCCCCCTTGCAAAGGGCGGGCAGGGAAGTCGTAAAAGTTTTACAGCGGTACCTCTTCACGTTAACTACTGACGATGAAAAACTTTGATACATGTTGACTACTTACAGACTTCTGTTACCCTTACCCTCTCAAATGATCGCATTTGTAAAACTTTGAAGATATCCTTGCCCGACCGATTCCCCGAATTTTTTCACAGCTTCAGGGAGGCGAGGGGGGATGAATGTCTTGAAGCTTGCTTATTACTGTCGAAATTCGAATTCTTATTCAAATCTTATAAAATGTTTTCCCCTGCTCCGTCATTTCTTTGAGAAGGCTGCAGGGCTTGAACCTCACCCCATGTTCTTTCTCAAGTTTTACCAGATGCTGATACACATTACCAACTCCCCAAGCGTCAGCATACCGTAGAATCCCACCCCGGTACGGGGGAAATCCTGTCCCGTAAATCATCGCCAGGTCCATGTCTTGGGGCCGGTCGCAGATTCCCTCCTGAATCATAAAAGCAGCCTCATTGATGGCTCGGGCCATCATCCGGTCCATAATATCCTTAGAGGTCATGGTTTTTGGTCCAATCCCCTTCTCTTTCAAATAACTTTGGACAACCCCAACCACTTTCGGGTTCGGGACAGGTTTTTCTCCGCTGTAGTCGAACCACCCGGCTCCGGTTTTTCTTCCGTAGCACCCGGTTTGATAAACGCGTTCATTCAGGGGATGCATCTTCCATCGCTCCCCGAATGATTTCTCAAAGTTTTTCCCCACATGATAATTGATGTCGATTCCGGTCAAATCACTAAGAGTAGCTGGACCCATGGGGAGTCCGAAATCCAGCACAGCCTCCTCCACCTTAGGTCCGTCAACCCCCTCTGCCAGCATGAAGGCAGATTCCCCCATGAGACCGCCCAGCTGTCTGGAAACATAAAAGCCCGGGCCGTCATTCACGACGATAGGGACTTTGCGAATCGCCCGTCCAAATGCAACACTTGTCGATAGCGTTTGATCAGAGGTCTTCTTTCCGCAGATGATCTCCAGAAGCTGCATCCTTTCAGCAGGGTTGAAAAAGTGGAGCCCGATCATGCGGCCAGGATCCTTGAGGACAGAGGCTATCCCCGTAATAGGCAGCGCCGAAGTGTTCGTCCCGAAGACGACGTCCGGCCGGCAGATTCCTTCGAGGCGCTTCCAGATATCCTGTTTGATTTTCATGTCTTCCAAAACGGCTTCGACGATCAGGTCTACCTCTTTCAGATCCTCCAGCGAAGTGGTGGTTTTCAAGTGGTCCTGGACCAGTTTGTCCAGTTCGGCCTGAGTCATCTTTCCCTTCTTGATGCGGTAGGCAAAGGTATTGCGGATGGCCCCGACGCCCTTCCGGACGGCTTCCTCATTGATGTCCCAGAGAACAGCGTCAAATCCAAAGCTGAGAAGCAAGTTGACAATCCCCGACCCCATCACGCCACCGCCCAGCATACCCACCTTCTTCATTTTTTTTGGCTCAATCTTTTCGATGCGCGGCAGCCTTCCGGCAGCCCTGGTGTTTAGGAAGATGCCGATGAGATTTTTGGCTACATCCGAGACTGCGCAATCGGCAAAAAGCTCTGCTTCGATTTTCAAATCGGCTTCAAAATTATCCGAGAGTCCCCGTTCCATGGCCTCAATGGCCTTAAACGGGGCAATATATCCTTTGGCCTGCTTGGCAGCCATTCCTTTGGCAAAAGCGACGATCCCCGCTTTCTCTTCGGGCTTCGGCAGCTTATCCTTTTTATTCTTAGTCAACCGATCCTTGTGATTCAGCTCTCCGGAGATAAAACGGCGGGCGGTTTTCAAAGCCTGATCCAGAAGTTGGTCACCCGGAACCACCTCATCCAGCGCTCCTTTTTTCAGACCTTCTTCGGCTGAAATGGGGTTGCCAGTAGTAATGATCTGCAAGGCATCGGGAAAACCAATCAGTCGGGCAAGCCTCTGGGTGCCACCGGCCCCGGGAATGAGACCTATCTGCACCTCGGGCTGGCCAATTTGAACGCCTTGGGCGGCAATCCTGTAGTGACAGGCCATTGCGATTTCGAGCCCACCTCCCAGGCAATTACCATTGATGGCTGCAATCACGGGCTTAGGCCCTTCCTCGATGGAGTTGAGGAAGCGATTATTTTCCATAACCCGGGGAACAAGATAGTCCCTATCCTTGACTTTCTGAACCTCGGTAATGTCAGCTCCGGCGATGAAATTTTTTCCGGTGCCGGTTAGGATTACAGCTTTAATGGCTTTCTCCGCCGCAGCCTGGGTGAGCGCATCGGCCATCTCCCGCACAAAATGCTCGGAAAGCTGGTTCACCGGGGGGTTATTCAAGGCCAGAATAACTACACCGTCTTTTACTTCCACTTTTACTGTCTTGTAATTCGTCTTCATAGCGCAACCTCCCATTGGAACAAGTGCTTAAAACCACAAAGTAAAGTTTAAGGTGTGAAGTGAATCCAAAGCAAATCTAATATGTTAGAAGAAAATTATCAGACTTAAACATGCAAGAATCTGCGCCTGAAATGCCTAAAACTGTGATTTGATCTCTACTTTAAGGAATTGATGGAAATCTATGGGGTTCCTTTCTCCCCAAGCTTGAACATAGGTGATTTAATAACAGACAATCAATAATTAAAAAATAGATATTTGTCAAGAAAAAATTGTTAATCGCAAGATTTTTCTTGACTTTTATGCATAGTATTTATTAATACTTATTAGGAAACGAAAAGTGAAAGAACCTTTGTTGGGGCATAATCAAGTGTTGCGATCGGTCCATTCGCAATGGCCCGCAGGCGGGGAGGGAGACTCTTGAAGATCCGAGATTTGGTTCAACATACCGGTGTATCCAAGGAAACCGTTCACTTTTACATCCGGGAAGGACTCCTCCCCAAGCCCCCCAAGAGGGGAAGAAACACTGCGGAATATGATGACAAATATGTAGAGCGGATCCGCTTCATCAAAGAGCTTCAGGATCGCCATTTCCTCCCTCTCGCCGTGATCAAGAATATTCTGAAAAAGCAAAAAAAATCCTCCGAGTGGCAATCTCTCTTCGATCTCCGAAGAGAGTACTTCAGGCCTATAGACCAGCTTCTGCCGAATGAGATAGCAGGTGAAGAGCCTTTCCTGAAGGCGACGGGCTTGGGAAAAAAATGGTTGGTCAAGATGGAGGAATGGAAGATTATCACCCCGGAGGTTCGCAATGGCCAGAAGGTCTATTTCCAGGACGATATTACCCTTGGCAAATTGATCGTGGAAATGGATAGCATCGGCCTGGGTGCCGTAGAGGGGTTCGACCCCGAAGCCCTGAAGCACTATCGGGATAAGTTCCGGGAGATCGTCATTTCATCGCACAAACATTACATCGAAGTTGCCTTAGGCAAGCTTATCCCGGGGGAGTTCTCGAAAAGGGTTGCCCAGGGAAGAGAGATCATGAGTATTTTCTTCTACCATCTTTACCGCAAGCTCTCCCGGGAGGAATACAGGAATATCCTGGCACTGCTGGAATCGGGGGAGAAGCAACCAGAAAATGGCGATCTTAATTCGGGGGATTTCCCTGATCAGGGATAGAGGGGGCTGCTGATCATTCATTCTGATCCAACAGGCCATGGATGGGTTTAAACGAGATCTTTAGCGGCTTATAAAGGTTCTCATGAAATTCCTTAATGCCAAAAATGAACCTGAAATCCTGCACGAAGAACACGATACCCAGAAGAGGTTTCGGCTTGAAAACACATAGAATTCAGGTTAAATCATTTACAATGGTTCTTTTTCTAATGGCAAGAGGATTTTCCCGATAATCGGTTCATCCAATTTAGCAAGAGGCTTTTGGATCGAGCCCAATTCATAATAAAAAGAAGGAGGAAATAAAGATGAGGACGAAAAAGCAGTTTATCGAAGGCTTGAAGAAGATGCGTCGGAATATTTACGTCGATGGGCAGAAGATCGACCGTGATGATGAATCGCAGATGCCGACGATCAACACCATCGGGTTGACCTTCGACTACGCCGGGGACCCTAAGCACCAGGACGTATGCACAGCCACTTCGCACCTGACCGGCGAAAAGATCAGCCGCTTCTGCCACATTCATCAAAGCAAGGAAGACCTGCACAAAAAGCAGGATATGACGCGGCTGCTCTGCCAGGTGGCCGGGGGATGTATCCAGCGCTGCATGGGGATTGACGGGGCCAATGCGATCTATAACGTTTCTTACGAGGCGGACAAGCAGAACAACGGGGCCACCCAGTATCACAATAATTTCAAGAAGTGGCTGGAGCGATTTCAGAAAGAGGATCTGGTGGGTTGCTGTGCGCAGACGGACGTGAAGGGTGACCGGATGAAGCGGCCTTCCCAGCAGAAGGACCCGGATCTCTATGTGCGTGTGGTAGAACGGAGGAAAGATGGGATCGTGGTGCGGGGTTCCAAGGTGCACAACTCGGAGGCTTCTGTGGCCGATGAAATTTTGGTGGTGCCGACCCGGGCGCTTTTGCCGGAGGAGAAGGATTGGGCGGTGGCGTTCGCAGTGCCCGGGGATTGGGAAGGAGTCAAGCAGGTGGTGACGGTGCATAACCTGCGGGATCGGAAGTACTTCAAGAGGGGTTTTATGCCTGGGTCGACGGATTCGTATACGATTTTTGATGATGCGTTTATTCCATGGGAGAGAGTGTTCCTTTGCGGGGAGACAATTCACGGGGGGACCTGTGCGCTTCTTTTCGCTCTTTTCCACCGCCACAGCTATTCGGGTTGCAAGCCCGCGCTCGGAGACTTGATGTTGGGAACTGTGGCTTTGGCGGCGGATTACAATGGGATTGGCAAGGCGTCGCATGTGCGGGACAAGCTGGCAGAGATTATCCGCGTATCGGAGTTGGGCTATGCGGCGGGATTTACGGCGTCTGAGATGGGAAAGCCCGAGGTCTATATTCCCGGGGTAGGTTTTAAGCCGTATGGGCCTGGGAGTTATATTCCCCACTCGATCTATGCGAATGTGGGACGCTGTTTGACCGGCGAGGCGGTCTTCCGCGAGGCAGAGATTCTCTGTGACGTATCCGGAGGGATGCCGGCGACATTCCCTTATGAGGGAGATTTTGTGAATCCCGAGACCAGGGATCTTTTGTATAAGTACATTACCCGGAACCCGGATATTCATCCCGAGGATGCGGCGCAGTTGTGGCGGTATGTGGGGGATGTCATTTGTTCGGCGACCGGTGGAATTCATCTACTCGGGGCCTATCATGGAGGCGGGTCTCCGATTATGGAGGCGATTGCGATTACGACGCAGTATGACATTGAAGGCAGGAAGAAGATGGTGAAGAAGCTGGCGGGAATTCAGGATCGCAAACCGCCCCAGGAAAAATCCAAGTAAAAAAGGCTCGCGGGTCAGGCACGTCTGACAGCGGGCAGTTTATTAGCTTTCCAAGAAAGACCAATTAAACCAAGGAGGAAAAAACGATGAAGGAAAAAACAGCGAAGGGGAAAACAGCGAAGGCCAAAACAATGAGAGAGGTAGTGATTGCCGGATATTTAAGAACTGCTCTGACTCGTGCCAGGCCCAATGATCCGGCCAGAGACTGGTTTCATAAACTTAGAGCAGACGATCTTTTGGCTAAGCTTCTCCCCGAGTTGATTAAAAGGACAGGGATTAAGGCTGAAGAGATCGATGATTTCATTGTGGGATCGGCCATGGGAGTGAGTGAGCAGTGGACTTATGGCGGTCGTTACCCCATTCTTCTGGCTAATTTGCCACAGACGATTGCCGCCAAGTTTGTCGACCAACAGTGCGGCTCATCCATGGCCGGCATTCATGTCGGGTTCATGGAAATTGCCACGGGCTTTGCCGATATTGCGATGGTGGGCGGCATGGAACACATGACCCGTGTTCCCATGGGTGGAGCCCTTATGCAAATGGGAGCGATCTCTCCGAACCAGCGTCTTTTTACGGATCCGGCCTACAAACATTGGGACATGATGACCACCACGAATATGGGGCTCACTGCGGAAAAACTTTTCACCCTGAGGGATTTTACTAAAGAAGATATGGATCGCTGGGGAACTCGCGCCCATCAATTAGCCTCCAAAGCTCAGAAGGAGGGCTTTTTCAAAGATGAAATCCTTCCGATCGAAGCCGAGCAGGCAGACGGAAAGATGTTAGTCGTGGATCGTGACCAGGCTGTCAGGGATGATGCCACGCTGGAGGGTATGAGAGACCTCAAGCCAGCCTTTAAGCCCGACGGGGTCATCACGGCCGGGAATTCCTCCCCCTTAAACGCCGCAGCGACCTCAATGATCCTGATGTCCAAAGAAACTGCCAAGAAGAAGGGAATCCAGCCCTTGGCGACCGTTCGATCCATTGGATTCTCAGGAGTAGATCCCACCATCATGGGGGTGGGTCCTGTGCCGGCCAGCCGCATGGCCTTGGAGAAGATCGGTTTGCAGGCCAAAGACATCGACTACTGGGAGATCAACGAGGCGTTCGCTATCGTTGCTTTGAACTGCATCAAGGAGCTGGGTCTCGATCCAGATCGAGTCAATGTAATGGGAGGGGGTACGGCCATCGGGCATCCTTTGGGAGCAACCGGGGTCCGTCTGGTAGGCACCCTGGCCCGGATCTTAAAAATCAGGGGTGGACGCTATGGTCTGGCCAATGCCTGCGTCGGCGGCGGTCAGGGGGTGGCCACCATCATTGAGAGAGAGCCGTAAGCTTCAGCCAATTAAACTCGCTCAACCGCAAACATGTGAAATTCCCCTCCTCTTTCTATGCCTGCCCGCCGGCAGACAGGGAGGGGAATTTAATTTATCACAAGAGATTCTCAAACCAAAAAAAGGAAAGGAGTTAGACCATGACCGTCAACGACATAAAAAACATCTGCGTCGTCGGAGCCGGGAATATGGGGCACCAGATATCGCTCCTCTGCGCCATCCATGGATACAAAACCATCTGTACGGACATCATCCCGGACATATTAAAGAAGGCTGAGAAGTTTGCTGACACCTATTTACCCGGACGGGTTGAGAAAGGGAAACTGACCAAGGAGCAGGCCGAAGCGGCACGGAAGAAGATCTCCTTCACCCTCGACTTGAAGGAAGCGGCCAAAGACGCCGACTTTGTCATCGAAGCAGCCATCGAGGTTCTCGACACCAAGAGAAAGGTCTTTGCAGATCTTGACCGACTGACCCCCTCTCATGCCATTCTGGCCACCAATAGTTCGGCGATTGTGAGTTCCCTTATCGCAGATGCGACCCAAAGGCCTTCTAAGGTAGTCAATATGCATTTCTTTAATCCAGCTCTGGCGATGAAACTCGTGGAGGTGGTGAAGGGACCTCATGTCTCTGACGAGACCGCCAAGATCACAATGGAACTCAGTGAGAAGTTAGAAAAGGTACCAGTTCTGATTAAAAAGGAAGTCGATGGATTTCTGCTCAACAGGATCTTCCGGGTCATCGGCAGAGAGGCTCTGTGGATGTTGGAGATGGGCGTTGCCAGTATTGAAGACATCGACAAGGCCTGCGTCCATGGAGCAGGGCATCCGATGGGGCCCTTCCGTCTGATGGATCTGACGGGCATAGACCTCAACTACACCATGTCCATGGAGAGGTTTAAAAGGACAGGCAACTTTGCGGATCTTCCCGCTCCGACTGTCGTGGAGAGATACTCGCAGGGACACTACGGAGAAAAGACCGGCAAGGGCTGGTACGACTATACAAAGAAATAAAAAGCACGGGGACCATAGCTGGAAGCAAAAGGGAGGGATTGGAAATTCTAAATCCCAATATCTAGTGTTGTGCGTCCAACGCTTCTTTACTTTTGGTTGGCATGTCATGCCGCACTTGATGCGGCATCCAGGCTCTGTTTTTCTGGATTCCTGCTGGAGTTTATCCCGATGAAAATCGGGGCAGGAATGACAATCATAGTAAAGGGATTTATGGTGCAGTACACTAGATCTTAACAAATTCCGAATCCAAAATTCTAAATTTAAGCAGTCTTGTTTGGAACATTGGAATTTTGAATCTTCGTGCTTGTTTAAGATTTCGTGCTTAGAATTTAGGATTCTTTTCAAGCCTTATGTTCGAAGAACATTCTTACGAATTTACGTATCCCTTCATTTGTTCGTAACCAAGAAGCGTGGCAAGCTTGGAAAACAAGGGACTTCAAGCGCTTGAATCTTGTGTCATCCAGAGAGACCTCTGTACCTTCTGCGGGGCGTGTCTTTCCCTCTGCCCTTATCTGCACTCTTGGAAAGGAAAACTGTTGAGATTGGACCATTGCGATCTGGCCGAGGGACGCTGTTTTGCCTATTGTCCCCGAACCCAGGTGGATCTGGAGACCATACACCAGAAGGTCTTTGGACAAAGTTATTCAAACATTGAAATGGGGCTGTTCAAACAGGTCAAGATGGTGCGTGCTTCATCTTCTACCCTACGGCAGAAAGCCCAGACGGCTGGAGTTGTCTCCGCGCTGATGAAGTTTGCCTTGAAAGAAGGTTTCATCAATGGGGCGGTGCTGACCCATCGGACTCCGGAACATCTTCCCCTTGGGAGGGTAATCCGCCGTCCTAATGAGATCCTCTCCTGCGCAGGCTCCAGCTACGTGGCCGGCCCTACCCTTCAAGCTTTAAATCAGGGCCCTTGGAAAGACACGGAACGGATCGGTGTGGTCGGAACTCCATGCCAAGTATTGGCCATGCGAAAGATGAGCGTTTCGCCTATCAAAAGAACGACCCCCATTGACCGGGTGACACTGATCGTCGGACTCTTCTGCACATGGGCCCTGACCTATGAACCCTTCATGAAATATCTTAAGAACCGAGTCAGTGGCGCCCGGATTCGAAAGCTGGATATCACTCCACCGCCTGAGAGACTCCTGAAGGTGATAACGGACAATGATCAGAGCTGGGATATCCCTTTAGATGAAATTCGGCCTTTTATTCGAACAACCTGTGGCATCTGCCTCGATATGACCTCCGAGTTGTCGGACCTTTCGGTGGGAACAGTGGAGGGGATTGAGGGATGGAGCACCGTGATCATCCGAACCGATTTGGGGGAGAAACTATTGAGCCAGGCCGAGGCGGCAAGGATCGTAAAGAGCCAGCCCCTGCCAGAAGAAAATTTTAAGCACTTAAGAGAGGCTTCCCTATTGAAGAAACAAAGGGCCCTTTTAAGATTGAAGGAACGGGGAGAGTTGGAGGATGGCTATCTCACCCTTTCCCGTGAGCTGATCGGGCGAATTCTCTCAGAGGCTAACGAGGCTGGATCATGAGCATTCTCTCCAAAGATTCACCCGGAAAAAAGACGCTTTTGATGGGGAACGAAGCCATCGCAAGGGGGGCCATTGAAGCCGGAGTTCGGGTGTGCGCAGCCTACCCTGGGAATCCTTCCTCTGAGATTATAGGCTCCCTCTCTCAAGTTGCAAGGGAATTGGGAATTTACGTGGAATGGTCTGTCAATGAGAAAGTGGCTCTGGAGGTGGCAACGGCTGCTTCTTTTGCTGGGCTCAGGGGTTTGACGGCAATGAAGCAGAACGGACTCAATGTGGCCTCAGACTTCCTCTTCAATCTAAATCTGACGGGGAGCAAAGGCGGACTGGTGGTCGTGGTCTGTGATGATCCCTCAGCTCTCTCATCGACCAATGAGGAAGATTCCCGGCTTTATGCCAAGATGTGCAACCTTCCTCTCCTGGAGCCTTCCACTGTACAAGAAGCCCAGAAGATGACCCGATGGGCGTTCGATCTCTCCGAAGAGCTGGGGCTTCCCTGTCTGATTCGAAGCGTCACGCGTCTTTCCCACGCCAGGGGCAATGCGGAGCTCGGTCATATTACAAAGAATCAACCAAATCCTCAATTTGATACCTCTCGTCCAATCATCCCACAGCCTGTCATGGAGACCCACAAAGCCCTTCACGACAAAATTAAGAAATGTCAAGATCGCTTCGAAGAATCTCCCTTTAACCTCTACCGCGGCCCGGAAAGACCGGAACTCCTGGTGGTCACCTGCGGGCCAGGATGGATGTATGTGCGGGAGGCGCTCGCGAATATGGGCGCGGAGAACCGGGCAGGGATCGTGAAGCTGGGGACCACCTGGCCACTCCCAACATCTTTTCTTATGGAACAGCTGAAGAAAGCCAACCGCATCCTTTTCGTCGAGGAGGTAGATCCCTTTCTGGAAAATAATATCAAGGAGCTCTATGCTCAGAGGGCGGGTGAACTGGGAGTGAAGACCTTTTTAGGCAAAGCCTCGGGCAACCTCCCGGACATCGGTGAGATCAACCCCGACATCGTCACAGGAGCCATCCAGCAAATCCTCGAAGTCTCCTATGAACCCAGATCGTTACAATATGCCCAAGAGGCTGCGGAAGCAGTCTCTCTTCTCGCTCCTTTAAGGGAATTGGGCTTCTGCGCTGGCTGCCCCCATCGTGCAACCTATTGGTCTGTCAAGAACGCCCTGGCAATGGACGGCCGGGATGGAATCGTGCTCGGGGACATCGGATGCTACACCTTAGGGGTTCGCCCGGCAGGTTTCGGTCAGGTGAAGACGTGCCACGCCATGGGATCTGGCGTTGGGTTGGCCAACGGGTTCGGGCAGCTTGAAAGATTTGGTCTCAACCAGCCGGTCCTAACAGTCTGCGGGGACTCTACCTTTTATCATGCAGCCATCCCTGCCCTTGTAAACGCCCGATATAACCAATCCAATTTTCTGATGCTCATTCTGGATAATAGCGCCACAGCCATGACGGGGTTTCAGCCTCATCCAGGCACAGGTCGAACAGCCATGGGTGCCGAAGCTCCGGTCGTGGATATTGAAGCCTTATGCAAGTCCTTGGGAGCCCGAGTGCAGGTGAAGAACCCGTTCGATGTGCAAGACACCACGGAAACCATATACGAGCTTCTCCAAGACCGAGAAGGGATAAAAGTCCTTATCCTGAAACAGGAGTGTGCGCTGGTTCGGGTTAAACGACAGAAGGCCTTATACAAGGTTCGTGTGAATCAAGAGCGATGCATCGGCCAAGACTGCGGGTGTAACCGACGGTGCACACGAATCTTCAAGTGTCCGGGATTGGTCTGGGATCCAGTCACTGGAAAGGCACAGATCGATGAGGCCATCTGCACAGGATGCGGCACCTGCGCAGATATCTGTCCTCAGTCAGCCATTTTAAAGGAGACCATCTAAATGGCCTTTGAGAAGGACCCTTGGAACATCATCATCACTGGAGTAGGCGGACAGGGTAATGTGTTGGCTTCTCAGATTCTTGGTCAAATGCTTGTCCAGCAAGGCTACGTGATCACCATCGGGGAGACTTACGGGGCTTCTCAAAGAGGGGGATCGGTGATGAGTCACATACGTGTCTCCCAAAGAGACCAATTTTCTCCCTTAATTCCGGAAGGGAAATGCGATCTTGTTATAGGATTGGAGCCCGTAGAGGCATTACGCGTTCTCGCTCAGTATGGAAACCCTGGGGTGCTGATGCTCATCAACACTCGCCCCATTTATCCCATCGATGTGATCGCCGGGAATACCCCTTACCCAGAATTGTCTGTCGTGCTGAAAAAGATTCAGAGACTGAGCCGTAGGGTCTGGACGCTCAATGCTACGGAGGTAGGTTTGGAATTGGGCGATCCTATCTTCTCCAACATCGTGATGATCGGAGCTCTTTCGGCGCTGGATCTTCTTCCCTCGCACCGGGAGGAATTCCAGAACACGATTCAGGAATTGCTTCCTTCACACAAGTTGCAGCTGAACATGGAGGCTTTTGACAGGGGGAGAAAGGCAGTTCAGGAACTTCCCCTGTAACCTCAGCTTTATGCTTAAGGAGATGGCCGAAACCCGGATGCGCCTTAAAAAAATGTTGACATACATCGGGAGGTTGTAGTATTAGATTCAAACACGTTTAAGTCTAGAGATTTCATTCTAACATTATTATACTTCCTTGTCTTCCCCCTCTCCCCGCTATAGAGGGGTAATGTGTTTAAAAAAGGGTTGACATACATCGGGGGTTATAGTATTAGATTCAAACATGGTTGAGTTTGGGAGTTTTCTTCTTACATTTATTATGCCTCCTCTTCCTTCCCATCTCTCCGTTAGGGAGGGGGGAGAACTTCAGATATATGTTTAGTTAGGGGTGTAAATAAAAAAAGGAGGAATTACGGATGAACAGGTTAGGCAAGGGAATTCTTATCTCGGTAATCGTTTTCTTATTCGCGGTGTCGTCCTGGGCAGTTGCCTTTGGGCAGGAGATTAAAATTGGGGTGATCGGCCCGATGAAATTTGTGCAGGGCCAGGGCCATTGGAACGGGGCGATCATGGCCGCCGAGGAGATTAACGCCAAAGGGGGCATACAGGTTGGCGACAAAAAGATGAAAATCAAGCTTATTCAGGCAGACTCCAACGAATTCCTCAGCGTCACGGACGCCACCAATGCCATGGAGCGGCTCATCACCAAGGACAAGGTGGACTTTATTGTTGGCGGTTTTAGGACCGAGGCCGTCTTTGCCATGCAGGACATTGCCATGGAGCATAAGAAGATCTTCATCGGCTGTGGGGCTGCCCATAATGAGCTCTGTGAGCGGGTGGCCAAGAACTACAACACCTATAAATATTGGTTCCGGGTAACCCCTTACAATTCCACATTTCTTGTCAGAGCGGCCTTCATCCATTTGGGCACCGTCGCAGCCGTAATGAGACAATCCTTGAACATACCCAAAATAAAGGTCGCTGTCGTCATGGAGAAGGCTTTGTGGGCGGATCCGATGGTCCCGGCGGCCGAGGGCGCCATCCCTAAGATGGGTATGGAGGTGGCAGGCGTTTGGAGACCGTCTTCGGTGGCCACGGATGTCACAGCCGAACTGTCGGCCATCCAGCGCTCAGGGGCCCATATCCTTTTCACGATCTTTTCCTCCTCGGTGGGGATTCCCTTTGCCAGACAGGCAGGCGAGCTCAAGATCCCGGCCGTTCAGGTCGGCATCAATGTGGAGGCCCAGAAGGATGGCTTCTGGCAGGCCACCCAGGGGATGGGCAACTATGTTATTACCTCGAATACCTATGCCCGTGGGCTCGAGGCCAATGAACTCACGAAGCCTTTTGTTGACGGCTATGTGAAAAGATTCGGCGAGACGCCGACTTACACTGCGGGCACTTACGACGCTATTATCATGGCACTTGCACCGACCATTGAGCAGGCCGGGACCCTCAATGCCGACAAGATTGTGTCCATCCTGGAGGAGCGTGTATACAAGACCACTACCGCCACAATAAAATATATGAAGGATGCTGAAGGCCGACATCTCCATGACATCACATTTGGACCGGGGTTCGCAACCGGCATTGCTACTCAATGGCAGGATGGTAAGTTAATCGGTGTCTGGCCCAACAAGTGGAAGGTAACTCCAGAGGCGCCTGAGGTCACGTACAAGGGTGTGCAACCCATTAAGTTACCGCCCTGGGTCATCGAGGCGTATAAGAAATAGTTAATCTGGTATAGCGCGCCGGCCCCTTCTCTCTGAAGATTGAAGGGGCCGGTAATTTCAGTATTTTGAGGAAATAATAATGAGGTAATAATGGCTCTCGTTATAGACATCATTATAGGCGGCCTCATCAGTGGGAGTACACTTGCCCTTCTCGCTATTGGGTTTTCCCTTATCTTCGGCGTAGCCCGCATCGTAAACATCGGCCACACCGCCTTCTACATGGTGGCCGCCTACTGTATCTATATCGCTACCCAAAAGATGGGCCTCCATGCCATTTGGGGCATGCTTGCAGCAATCGTTCTGGTCACCCTCCTGGGCATGATCTCCTATAAAGCCCTTATCAACCCTATCCGAGAGCATGAAGGTGCCGTACTGATAGCCACCATCGCCCTGGCTATGATCTTTCAGGAGGTTATGTCTCTGATCTTTACGGGCACCTATTTGAGTGTGCCCGCGCTCATCAAAGGCTTTTTTATCATTTTGGGTGTAAAGGTCTTTTATCAACAGCTCTTGACCTTCTGTGCCGCCTTGCTCGTTATGGCGGCGCTTTGGGTTTTTCTCATGAGGACCAACCTGGGCTTGGCCATCCGTTCCACTGCTCAAGACAGAGAAGTGGCCAACCTCATGGGGATCAACGAGGCCCAAGTGGCCATGATCACCATGGGCCTCTCCGTTGGGTTAGCCGCCTTCACAGGCGCCGTCGTCGTACCCCTCACCGTACTTGAACCACACATGTGGATGGGCCCGCTGATTATGATGATGGCAGTCGTCGTATTAGGCGGGCTGGGCAGTCTCAAGGGCAGCTTCGTGGGGGCATACATCCTGGGCTTTGCAGAAGCATTGGTGGTCTTTCTGGCTCCCATGGGCGCCTATCTGAAGGGTCCAGTGGCCCTCTCCATCATGATTCTGGTATTGCTCATACGGCCGGAAGGCCTCTTTGGTGTGTCCTTCGAGGAAGAAAGGTAGACATGGACCTAATTCTGTTTTATTTAAGAAAACTGTTTACCGTAGTCAGAAACGAAGTGCTTGTTCTCCCATCCCGTGTCGTCGTCGTGCTCTTTTTTCTCTTTCTGCTCCTCCTGCCACTGTTTACCAAAGATCCCTACCTCCTGCGCATCTTCATTCTCACCAGTATCTTTGCCATACTGGCTGCGAGCTGGGATCTGCTTTCCGGCTTTACCGGCCAAATGAACTTCGGGCATGCCTTGTTCTTTGGAGTGGGGGCCTACGGCGCCGCTTTGTTTAATCTGCGCGCGAATATCCCTCCATGGGGCAGTATCCCTCTCGGCGCATTGGCTGCAGTGCTATCAGGCCTTATCATAGGGATACCCTGCCTCAGGCTCAGAGGCACGTATCTGGCCCTGACCACCCTTGCCTTCCCCATCGTCCTGATGGGCCTCGTTTTTGCCTTCCCTGACTTCACCGGTGGAGAGTTGGGGATTTCAGGGATTGCTCGGCTGACCCAGTCGCGGGTCACTGATTACTACACCGTCACCGTGCTGATGCTTGGCCTGTGCACCATCATGTGGAAGATCACCGACTCCAATACGGGCATTATTTTCCATGCCATCCGGGAGGATGAAGTGGCTGTCAGGGCCGCCGGCGTCAACACGACACGTTATAAACTTTTGGCCTTTAGCCTCAGCGGTTTTTTTGCCGGAATATCCGGGGGGCTCTATGCACATTTTATGAGGATCGCAGGCCCTTCAACCCTCGAAGTGTCCATGTCCTTTACGGTAGTTATCTGGGCTATCTTCGGTGGGATTGTGACCATCTATGGCCCGGTCGGGGCGGTATTCATCCTCTTTCCCTTGCTGGAGTTTCTCCGCATCGTGCAAGACTACCGAACATTGCTGTTCGCAGGTGTGGTACTGTTAATCCTTCTCTATATGCCTGATGGGCTTTTTCATTGGCTGCGGGACAAGATAGAAAAGGAGTGTCCCAGGTGCAAAATCAGGAATATCGCCACGCGTGATACATGCCGCGTGTGTACGGCGCCGTTGGATTAGGAAGATTTGCAAAACTTTAGCAATTACCCCCCTTGGCAAAGGGGGGTCGGGAGGGATTTAAAAAGGTTTTTTCAAACAGCTAAATTGATACGAATATTTGAAAAAATGTGAGGATGAGGAAATGAACGCAAAGGAAGCCTACGCTGCAAAACCCTGGTTGAAGTACTATCCCGAAGGTGTCCCTGAGACCGTGGACATACCCAACGTATCCGTTCCCGACCTCTTTGATCAGGTAGCAGAAAAATACGGCAAGAAGACCGTATTAATCTTCTACGGGAAAGAGATCAGTTATACAAAACTGAAAGAACTGACCGACCGTTTTGCTACAGCCCTGGCCGATTTAGGAGTAAAGAAAGGTGACACGGTCGCCCTCTACCTGTTGAATTGTCCGCAGTATGTCATCGCCTACTTCGCGGCCTTGAGAATCGGGGCGAAAGTAACTCCCATCAGCCCCGTTTACACCAGCCATGAAATAAAACATCAGCTCCAGGACAGCGACGCGACGACGATGGTCTGTCAGGACATCCTGTATGATAATGTGGAGAAGACAGGCGTTGCCATGAAGAATGTCATCCTCACCAGTATCCTTGAATATTTGCCCACGCTCAAGAAGATTTTGGGTAAGGGGATGCTGGGAAAGGACTATGCGGAACTGCAGGTTCCCACCCCGGAGCACAGAGCTCAGGCCGGGCTCCTTGATTTTCAGGAGCTCATCAAGAAGTATCCGCCCCAGCCCCCCCAGGTAGCTATCGACCCGAAGAAGGACATTGCCATCCTTCCCTATACCGGGGGTACCACGGGTCTTCCCAAGGCGGCTGTCCTTAACCACTTCAATATGGTGGCGTTACAGGCCCAGGCAAAAGCGTTCTGGCCCATACTTGAAGAAGGCAAAGAGTTGGTCATGGCCTTTTTGCCCTTTTTCCATATCTATGGTCAGGTGGTGGTGATGCTCAATAGTCTTTGTCGGGGCTACACCATGGTTCTCTTTACCACACCCGACATCGATGACATCCTATCAGGCATGGAAAGATATAAGGCATCCACATTTAATGGTGTCCCCACCATGTTCGAGTACCTCAAGGAATATGAAAAGACAGACAGGGTCAACTGGAAGAAGCTTAAGTTGATCGCCTGTGGTGCGGATACCCTTCATGATTCGACCGTTGAATCATGGGAGAAAAGAACCGGGGCCCCGATTTATGAGGGGTATGGTATGACGGAGACCACTGGCTTTAGCCATGGCAATCCTCATCTTAGGCAGAAGAGGGGTTCTTTCGGAGTGCCCATACCCGGCATGAAGGCCGCTATTGTTGAATACGAAGGCACGGATTTTTTGCCGGTCGGTGAAGTGGGAGAAATGATTCTGAACGGGCCGAACATCATGCAAGCCTATTGGAAAAGGGAGGAGGAAACCCGCCAGTCATTGATTGATATCGACGGAGAAAAATGGCTGAGAACCGGAGATATTGTCAGCATGGATGAGGAAGGTTATTTCCACTTCTTTGACCGCAAACGGGATCTCATTAAGTACAAGGGATATTCGGTCTTCGCCAGACATGTCGAAGAGGTCCTTTACCAGCATCCTCAAATCAAGGCCGCTGGCGTCGTGGGAGTCCCCGACCCCAAGGTAGGTAGTCTCATCAAGGCCTATGTGGTTCTCGAAAGCGAAGCCAGGGGTAAAATTTCTGAAGAGGAAATCATTGAGTTTTGCAGAAAGAACCTCGCCCACTACAAAGTTCCCAAGATTGTTGAATTCAGGGGTGAACTCCCGAAGACGGACGTGGGGAAAGTTTCGCGCAGGGAGTTGAGAGAAGAGAGTGAAGAGGGCTGATATGAACCAGTCTTTCCTCAAAATCCAAGGGCTGACCAAAAACTTCGGCGGTCTTCAGGCAGTCAAGGACGTCAGCTTTTCCATGGAAAGGGATCAGATCCTTGGCCTGATCGGGCCGAACGGCGCTGGCAAGACCACTCTGCTACGGCTGATCACCGGCATTCTGAAACCGGATACCGGAAGCGTCCGTTTCATGGGAAAGGAAATTGCAGGCCGCAAGACCTGGAGCATCGTCAACATGGGTATCGCCTGCACCTTCCAGAACATGAGACCCTTCCGGCGGCTCCCTATCATCGCCAACGTCATGGTTTCCTGCATGTGCCCACGTGCCATGAAGAGGGGAGAATGGGTCAAGCGGTTGGAGTCAAAGGCGATGGATGCCCTGGAATTCGCAGGTATTTCAGACATGGCGCGGGAAAAGGCCTCTACGCTTTCACAGGGTGACCTGAAAAGACTGGAAGTGGCGCGGGCCGTGGCCACGGAGCCCGAGTTGCTGCTTTTGGATGAGCCTTTCGGGGGGCTGAGCCCTGCTGAGACTGAGCTCATGGCCAAATCCATCAGGCGTCTGCATAAGGGTGGCCGTTTCGGTCGATTGCACAGTGAAGGACCCGCCATGATCATCGTCGAACATCAGCTTCAATGGCTGATGAAGATCGTGGATCGTATTATCGTCTTGGATTTCGGAACCCTCATTGCCGACGGCCCGCCCGATGAAATCATCAAAAATCCTCAAGTGATTGAGGCCTACCTCGGCGGAGGAGGTATTTAGACGTGCTGCTTGAAGTTGCCAATCTATCGGTTTGGTATGACAAGGCCATGCTCATTAACAATTTGAGCATGGGGGTAGAAAAAGGTGAATTGGTCAGCCTCGTGGGTCCCAATGGGGCTGGCAAATCGACCCTGCTAAGAGCCATCACCGGATTGGTGGCCTGGGAGAGGGAGCTGACTCGCAGGTCAACCCATGGTGATGTGATTTTGGAGGGTACGGTAACCTTTGATGGAGAGCGAATCGAGCAGGTACCTGCCCATGAAATCGTTAAGCGTGGTCTGATCCTTTGTCCGGAGAGACGAAGGCCGTTCCGAGAGATGACGGTCATCGATAATCTCATGGTCGGGTCTTACCTCTTGAAGGACAAAGATGAAGTTCGGGATAACCTAAGTAAGGTCTATCAACTGTTTCCCGTGCTACAGGATCGAACCAAGCAGATCTCCGGGACGCTCTCCGGCGGGGAGCAGCAAATGCTCGCCGTCGGCAGGGCATTGATGTCTAAGCCCAAACTGTTGTGCATTGACGAGCCCTCGACGGGACTGGCCCCCATTTTACGAGCAGAGGTATTTCAGAAGATCGGAGACATCAGCAAGTTAGGTATCACCGTCTTGCTCGTTGAGCAGGATGTGAGCACGGTCTTCAAAATGGCTTCCCGCAACTATGTCCTCTCCTCTGGAAAAATTATCGCCCAAGGGACCGGCGAGCAATTGCTTCAAAACGAGGTGGTTCGTAAAACATACCTGGGGCTTTAGCCGTTCTTCCTTCAGATGTTTTCTTATTGACACACAACCGCCTCTAACTGGAATCCCACCTGTTCACTCTTGATCGAAACCTTCTTCGCAGGCTGATGCATCAGAACCAAAACATTCTATGGTTGGAGTTGCAGTGGCGGGCGTACTGCGGTCCTTGTGCTTCGCAGGGTCAGCATGGCCGGCCCGCTGCGGGCCGACCATGCTGAATCATGCCTAAAATGGATACCTTCCTGTTTTAATCGTGTAATCTGCCACTTCCCGTCGTAAGGCAACCGTATTCACGGGGGTGTATTGGCTGAATCTTCCGAGGGCAGATAATTGTGTCTTGAGCGTTTCCCCCTCGGCAATGGCAGAGAATGCCTGCCTTGCGAAACTGATTACCCGGTCAAAGGCGTCATTGACAAACACCTTGACCATGGTTTTCTGAAGCTGGGCTTTCTCATCTCCAGATTTTTCCATTGACTTCAATGCCCGGAGCAGACCGCTTTCCATGGCAAAGACCTGAATCGCAATATCGCTGATCAAGCCCATGATCTCCTGCTCTTCCGCCAACTCCATCATATACTTCTGAACCGCTGCTCCCGTGACCAGAAGGGCAATCTTTTTTGACATCTCCACCATCTCCTTCTGCATGCTCAACTTCCCATCATCCGTTTGCACTTTCGGCTTCAGGGAGGGGAGCTCATTCGCTACCTTCTGCGCCGCATCCAGCACGGGGAGGCGATTCTTCATGGCCCGTGCCGTCAACATGCCCACGATGGTCAGGCGATTGGTCTCGTTCGTCCCCTCCCAGATCCGGTTAATCCGCTCGTCCCGGTAACCCCGCTCAACAGGATACTCGTGAATATATCCGTACCCTCCATGGATCTGAACGGCCTCATCGGCCACATAGCCCGTATTCTCTGAACAAAAGACCTTAATGATCGAGTCTTCAATGCTATACTCCTCAATTCCTTTTGCCATCTGCACCCCAACGTCTTCAGCATGGCGGTCAATACGCTTGAGGATCAGATCAGTCAAACCTCCTGTTCGATAAACCATGCTATCCATGATAAACGTTCGAATGGCCATCTCTCCAATCTTCTGTTTGATCAAACCAAACTCGGCAATCGCCTTGCCGAACTGAACCCTCTGTTTCGCATACGTGACCGCTTCTTGAAGGCCTGCCTTTGCCCCTCCCAGACAGCCTGCACCCAACTGGAAACGCGCCATATTCAGGACGTTTAAAGCCACGATGTGGCCCCTGCCAATCTCACCGATAAGATTCGCCACAGGAACCTTGGCATCCGTGTAGATCACGCCTCGTGTCGAGGACCCTTTCATCCCCATCTTATTCTCTTCCTCGTCCAGCGAGACCCCTTCGAACGTCTTCTCGACAATGAAGGAGGTAAATTTCTCTCCGTTCACCTTGGCAAAGGTGACGAAGGTATCTGCAATGCCTGCATTCGTGATAAATTGCTTCTGGCCGTTCAGGATGTAATATTTTCCATCAGGGCTGAGAACGGCTGTGGTCTTGGCGTTCATGGCATCTGTTCCGGCTTCAGGCTCTGTCAAGGCATAGGCGGCAATAAACTCTCCCGAAGCCATTTTGGGCAGATAACGTTTCTTCTGGTCTTTATTGCCAAAGAAGACAAGCGGAAGAGAACCAATTCCGGTGTGAGCTCCGAACGAGGCCTGGAAGGAGCCTCCTCCGAAAGACATCTTCTCCCATATGAGGAGGGAACTGACCTTATCCAAATCCTGTCCACCATACTCCTCCGCGATGTCTGCGGAGAGGAATCCAAGCTCCCCTGCCTTCTTGAGCAGGCTTGGAAGTAGCCCTTCTTTCTTCGCTTCAAGATCGTCAGCCACGGGTTTAACTTCGCCCACCACAAACTCGGTCACTGCCTTCGCGACCAACCGCTGCTCTTCATTAAAGTCCTCCGGGGTGAAAACCTCCCGAGGAGAAATCGAATCAATCAGAAACGCACCCCCTTTGACAAACTGTTCCATATTATCCTCCTTTCAAGATGAACTAAAAATAATCAATACCATATTTTCCATTGACCATCGTCAGGCCGAAGATCCCTCAATATTCCTCCAGGGGCTTACCGACAGCCGTCCTCACCGCAGAAACTACGACTGCCTCCCTCATAAAGCCCCCAAAATTGATCATTGATTGTTGATCAATGATCGACGGTTAATTATCTATGATTGTTGAGTAATTGTCAATGGCTAAATTGTGAAAACCTTTCTTGGTTGACGAATTTAGCACTCCCGTTGATTGAGGGTAGATTCAAACCCGTATCGTCAGCAATAAATGCTACTCCTAAATTCTCATTGGAATCGAAAATAACCATTTTAAAATGGTAATTTTGCAATGATTTCATTTTCTTAATTGATCTTGTGATTGATCGCTTGACCGTTTCTTGCTTTAAGAAAAGCATTGATCAGATTCTGTTTGGAGATCTGTCCCCCGGTCAGAAAACGGAATCGGTCTCCCCTGCCTAACAGTTTCCGCCGAATCTCCTCAGGAGACAGGCCCTGCTGGAACCTTTTCACCACCTGATCCCTGAGATTTTCTAAATACTCAATCTTTTTATGAATGGCTGGTTCAGGATTATCAACTTTTCCGCTAAAGGAACAAAACATCCTCTTGGGATTAAGAGCGACAACACTTTTTAAGGAGTTGAGGACGGCATAGATATCCTCACCCTCTCTCGAATATCCCAACTGTTCACCGATAAACAGGTCCCCGGAGAAAAGCCATCCTTCATTCGGGTCGTAAAGGCAGATATGGTCATCGGTATGTCCGGGTGCGGGGATCACTAAGAATCGGAATTGGGGGGTTCGAATCTCTGAACCCAGCTCACCGGTCTCTGAAGGAAGTGGCGTTCCACACGTGAATCGCCGATAGATCGGTATCCACCGAGAAGGATCTTTCATATAAGACGAAGTCTTGGGATGTGCTAAAGGTAAAAGGCCGTATTTTTTTGTTATCCAGTAATTGTTGCCTGTATGATCCTCATGGTGATGCGTGTTGACCACGATGGCGGGACGGAGGCGATCACAGAGTTTTATGAATTTTTTTCGCCCGTTGGCGAATCCGGTGTCGATCAGCAGGCCATCGACAAAAAAGGCATAAACCTTGAAAAGAGGGATGCCCAAAATCCGTCTGGTCATCCTTATGGCGATGATCGGACCTTCCTCTTCTAGGCGTATCGAGACTCGATCCATGGCCTATCCGATCCGCGAATATTGTAATATTGTGAAAAGCGCCACAGTTTTAACAATATTAGAAAAAATTGTCAATTGATTTATTGCTGCTGGTTCATGCAAGCCGAGGGATTAGGGTTCTCGTGTGCTTCTCAGCAATTGAAGCGGAGAAAAGGGGACTGGAAGGTAGAAATCAGAGACGCCGACGGAAAGGTCCTGCAGGACGTAAAATTCAAGGTGGAATAACTCTTAGACAGATGTGCCTTTGTTGGAGTAGTGGTATTATGTAGTTCATAGGAGGGGAGGACTTGGCTTCACCAGGGTCTCCCCTCCTGTTTGATCAGGCCAATCTGGCCGCCTAAAATATTTCCATTGGCAATCACGTTTCAACACCCATACATCCTCGTTTCTTGTGCACAGGACTCCGTCCTGGCACTGCCCGCATATCCTCCATTTGGATTTGCTGAATGGAGTCAGCAAAATCGAAACCTGAGCCCCTATAGGTCTTCTGCTAATCGATCTCGCGATTTCCATTGACCTTCACCGTGTTTATCCTGCCTTTTCAAGGCCCCGGGTTATTCACTTGCATCGTGCCTGAAAAGGCGATCCCGCTCCCACCGCTGATGATTTCTCCTGTGACGGTCGAACTACTGAGCGCTACTGACCGTTGCGGCGCCAATACAATCCCGGCCACAGAGGATCCCCCGCTCATCGCAACGCCCCCTCCACTCCCAACGAAGTTGTAAAGAACATCCGAGGGGGTGATACCGCCTGCCAGCACGATCCGACTCGCCCCTGAGAGTGCAAAGCTGCCGGGGACATTCATGATGAAACACCCCCCATGGGGAGCACTCAACGTCAGCGTCCCGTTTGAGATGGCAAGGTTCGTGATATTCCAGACATTGATCCCTAAACCGCCCGTAATCGTTATGTTCTGCGATGGGTTGCTGATCGTGACACTCGTGGGAGAAGGTATGGTGGCTGGTAGGCTTGCCGCACTCTGCGAGGCTGCCAGGGCATCCGCAACGGCCTGATCCAGGAGTCCGTCGGTAGTTGTATTCTGCTGAACCCCTCCAGCCACGGCGCTCGTCCCTGACTTGTTCAGACGTCCTGCCGTGTTGAGTGAAAGTATGCCATTGATGAGAGAGGATCCGCTCATGTTCACATTACCGGCATTGGCAACCCCCGCGTTGGCCACCGTCCCTCTAATGGAAGATGAACCGCTCATCGAAATACTGGTACTGCTCGCCGAACCGATCCCTCCCATCCCCAGAACAGCCCACTGGCCCGGACCTGCCGAACGCAACAGCCCAACCGGAGTATTGGGATTCCATTCCGATATTGAGAAGTCATCGAAGTAGAACGGCTCTCCAAGACCATGGGTGACCCCGATCTTATTCAATGGGAAGGAGTGGGTGCCTTCGTATTCCCAGGTGGCATCCCTCGGAGAGACTGGCAGGCCGCTGCCCACCCGAACGTCGTCAATGAACACATCCGCAATCAGATTTGCAAAGTCAATCTGAACACGGACCTTGTGCCAGACCCCGATGGTAAAATTGTTGAGTATCAGAACCGTGAACCCATGGTCTCTGTCAGCACTGGTGAAGTAGACCTTCCCATCATTGCCATTAAAGTAGACGGCGTTAAACTGTGGTATCCTGTTCAGGATCTCTTCAGAGAAGCCGACGTAGGCGCTACTCGTCGTTGAATTGACTTTTACCCAGACCTCATAGGCGATTCTGTCAGGATACGTTTCGCCCAGATTCACAAAAGCGCTTCCGCTTCCCTCCGGTCCACTAGAGACAGAGATGGAGTTTGGCGGCGAATGGGACTCACTGCCTGTCACCATTGCCGGGCCTCCATTGAAGTTATCCCATGGAAGGTTCGGCTGTGTCCCGACCGTATCATTTTCAAAGTTGTCCGTGAATGGCAGGCTGATCACCTGGATTTGTTTGAAGGTGGCATGGATCGTATGATCGGAGGTGACATTGCTAAAGGTATAGGATTTCGTTACACCAAGCATTGTTCCATCCACCTCTACATCCGATATGCGGTAGCCGGTGTTTGGGGTGATGGGGAAGGTCTGGTTTCTTCCACGATCCACCGTAACAGATCCAGAGGGAGTGATCGTGCCGTTTGATCCCGCTGTGGCAATGATTGTATGCTGGTTGATCGCAAAGTTGGCTTCGATGGTATGAGCAGAGCTGATATTGCTGAATGTGTAGGAGGTCACTGCGCCCACCGATCCTCCATCCACCTTGACATCTAATATGCGATAGCCGGTATTTGGGGTAATGGTGAAGGTCAGGCTCCCACCATGATCCACGATAACCGGTCCCGACGGAATGATGGTGCCGTTTGGTCCTGCCGTGGCAATGAGAATGTACTGGTTGATGGCAAAGATCACCTCTATGGTATGGTTTGATGTCACATTGCTCATGGTGTAGGAAGTGACTGTTCCTACGGATATTCCATCCACCAGGACATTGACGATATGATACCTGGGATTCGATGTGATGAAGAAGGTCTGGCTTGCTCCGTAACTCACCGTGACGGCACCTGATGGAGAAATAGCGCCCCCTAAGCTGGTTGTCGCAGTGATGGTGTAGGTGTTGATGGCAAAGTTGGCTGTCACGTTTTTGTGGGTGGCCATTGCTATGGTGACGGGATTGTCTGGATTATTGATATCTCCTGTCCAGTTTGTAAACTGGTAGCCTTCTGTGGGGGTTGCAGTGAGCTGGATGGATGCTCCTTCGGTGGCGAAGCTTTCTGTGCAGTCTCCAGGGCAGTCAATGCCTGTGCCTGTTACTCTGCCGCTTGCGTCTGGATTGATCGCTATGTTCAGGGTCGTCACCCCTGTTCCTTCAAGTGGCAGATAGAGTGTGGGCATTTCTGTGGCATTGGAGGGAATAGAGAGTGAAGCGGACTTAGCCCCAATAGAAGCGGGTGAGAAGAGAATATCGACAGTGCAGATCCCAGAGGGGGGGATCGTTCTTCCTGAGCAGGTATCATTCTGGATGCTGAATTCTCCCTGGTTGGCCCCGGATAGTGCGATGGTCCCTATCACTAAGTCTGCATTGCCTGTGCTCGAAAGGGTAAGGCTCTGAGTGGAGGCGCTGCCAAGGTTGATGCTGCCAAAGTCGAGATAGGCAGGTGAAGCAGAGATTTGAGGCCTGGGCATGAAGGCAAGCGCATAGGTGAAGCTGGTCTCTTTTGTGCTTTTTAGTCCTCCTGCTGTTAGAGTCGCCTTGAGGGTATGAGGACCTGGGGTGATGTTTTGGAGCTCAGTGGTATACGCTGTGAATCCATTGAGTGAGATCGTCTCGCTCTTTATGACAGCGCCGTCCAGATCAAGTTGAAGTTCTGCGTTGATCGAACCAAACAGGCTTGCTGTGACGATGACAGGTTCTGTATTGGTCGGGTAGTCTCTTTTATCTGTGGACAGACCCATGAGCACTGCATCACCCACGTCAAAGGCTTCGCTTCCTGAGCAGAGCAGTAGATCTTCAGGGCCATAGATCCCATAGACAAGGCGGTGGATACCGGATACGGAAGTGTTGAGTGCTGAGTTATAAGTTATGAGTGAGCTCTCTGATGATGAGAGAGTGATCGTTTGCTCTCCAACGCTTGTATATTGTCCTGTTGGGTCAACGACCCATGCCTTGAGAATGGCTGGCGTAGTGGTGTTGCTTGAAATCGTAAAGCTTGTGGCAATAGTGTCAGAAGAGGCATATTTGCCTTTGTCATTGTTACATTCGAGCACCTTCACCTGAATCCCTGCCACATCAAAGGGATGCGTTCCAGTGTAGCTTTCACCGCTGGTGGCTGATAGCTGGTAGCTTATGAAGTAGGTTCCTGCAGCAACCGTAGTTGGTAAAGGAAAACTCTTTGTAGCCGAGCCTGTAAAGGTAAAAGTTTCTGTATATCCTCCTGGAGCTGAGAGGGTGAGGTTGCCGTTTGTGTTTCCAGAGGCGGTTACGGACACGGTTTCTCCAGGGTTATAGACCTGCTTATCAGTTGTAATGGTGATGACGTCCCCTGCCTTATGGATATAGACTGAGTTGAGGTGGATGGAGCGACCTCCCTCATGATAGATCCCATAGAAGAGTTTCTCTCCCGTAATCTTGGGTAAAGGAACATCAAATATCAGAACCTGGCTACCACTTAATGTGAATGTCTGCTGGGGTTCAAATCCAGCATAGTTTACCCTGGCAAAGAGGTTTTGGGGATTGGAATTTGTCGACTGGATGTTGATGGTCAGATGGGCTGTCTCACCCTCCGTGTAATAAGGTTTGTCAAGTGTGGCATTGACATTGAGGCTGATCCCGGCAAGATGGTATTTGATTTGTCCCCTGGATACCCCGGCGACCGCTGAAGCCTTCATCTCATAGTCTGCAAAATAGTCCTTGTCTTCCAAGTCCTCTGACAGCATGAAGCTAAAAGACACGGTCTTTTCTTCCCCTGCCTTAAGCCATTCTCTTTGAGTGGAATCAATCAGGTCGTAGGCCTTGAATCTCAAATCAAATGAACCTTCCTGATTGCCGGTGTTCCTAACCCTGAATACAAATGTGGCCTCCTGCCCCGCCATGAATGTCTGATACGGAGGCAGTTGTGTAATCTGGAAGTTTGCACTCTGAACCCCAAACTCCAAACTCCGAACAGCTATGAGCTGATTGCTATTGTTAAGAAGTTCTGCCTTCAAAAGGTAGTTGCCCGGCAGAATAGTTGAGGGGTTGATAATGAAGTTTGTGAGTTGGGAGCCTTGAGGTGAAAGTTGCGAGAGTGGCTCCACCCCGGTCCATACTGTCTGCCCTGTCGAAGAGATGACACTGACATTTACGCTGCCACTGATTTCATTGAATCCAAGGTTAGTCAGATTGACATTGACTGGAATCAACCCATCCGTCTGGGCGCCTAAGGCAACTATCATCTCTGCGATGTTCTCTTTTAATACCCGAAAGCTCCTGCTGAATGGGTTAGAAGGCTGGGAGACGAGCGCTGCGTTTATTGTATAAATCCCAAAGGGTAAATTGAAACGAAGGTCACCCGAATATTCTCCCCCGGCAGGTATAAAGACGGTCTTTGAGATGAGCGTTGTCCCAAGCTCAAATTCAAATGCAAATTCTGCGTCAAAGGCCCCTATGTTTTTAACTGTGTAGGGGAGAATGATTACTCCTTCAGAGTAAAAATCATTGACTGCCATTGTGATCTCACCTTGAGCCGCCTTTGCTACATTGACCTGCGACTCTGCCTGAAATCCCCTGGTCTCATATCTCAAGACGTATAATCCTTCGCCAAGATTGTAGCTTAAGGAGTCTGAAAGGCTTCCATTCACAGGAAGCGTAAATGTCCTTATGGTTTTGGATATCTCCTGGCCGTTGCTAAACAATGTGAATGTGACGGGATAGGTGGCTTCCAACATCCCAGTATTTCTGAGTTGATAAGTTAGGAGGATATCTCCCTCCTTATAGGAAGACTCCAGAGTCAGTTGCACATCCGCGCTCTCTCCAAAGCGAACTAACTGCTGTAAGGTCTGCTCTAAGTCCCCTGTAAAGGTGAAAGTATAGGTAGTATCCATCGAGATCTGTTGGCTGTATTGAAGGATTTTTATCTCCCCTGGTGGAATCGTAATGGTTTGTGAGTCTCCGAAGTCGGGACTTTGAACTCCGAACTGAATTGTCGCATCCACTTTGCCCGTGTTTCTTATCTCAGCATTAATATTGAATGATCTGCTTCCTATGACATCGGGCATGGACACGGCCACGGACGCGTTACTTTTGGCTACTTCATACTGATCTGTAATCTCTACCAGAGTGGAATTATTCTGAGTTACTTTTCCGGTTAAGGTTACAGTTCCTTCAGCTCCTGCAGTAGTCGTGATCGTAAACGGATGGGTTCCACCGGCAGGGATGTTGAAGGTTTCTGTAAAAACAGGTTGGGGGTTCTGAGTATTGAGTTTTGAGTTAAGAGTCAAGGTCAGACCGGCTGCTTCGATGGTTGCGCGGTTTTCTACCCGGCCTGTGATCGTCACTGTCTCACCAAGCTTATAGACTTTTTTATCCGTATTGAACAAAAGAACTGTATCTCCCTCAAAGACATAGAAGGGGTAGCTGGCCTGGGCAATGGCCTGGCCCAGATTGTTCTTAAGCTCCGCCTGGAGTAAGAGCTTTCCGGTTGCGCTCAATGTTCCAATATTGGTTGTATAGTCTTGTGCAGTACTGGCAGGCTGGTTAATAGGAAGAGTGGTTTGAAAGAGTGTCTTAGTTTCGCTGCCAGATCCCATTTTCTGTATACGCCCCAATTCCTCCACCACGAATATTGCGCCATCAGACGCCACCCCAATCCCTACAGGAGAGTAAAACCTTCCGTCTCCATTATCTGTACTATCCGTACTTTCCCACTTCTTGACAAAGTTTCCACTTCCGTCAAACTTCTGGACGCGAAAATTCCCGGTGTCAGCCACATAGACCGAACCATCAAACGCAATAGCAATGCCCAAAGGCCAGGCAAATTGCCCGCCATTACAGGAAATCTCAGGCACACCATCCCCATCAGGGTCTACTTCACAATGACTTCCCCACTTGGTGATAAAGTTTCCATCGCTGTCAAACTTCTGGATGCTCCTGTTGTCGGCATCTACTACGTAAACTGACCCACCAGGTCCTATGGCGATGCCCATAGGCCAGGCAAATTGTCCACCGTTACAGGAAATCTCAGGCACACCATCCCCATCAGGGTCAATATAACAATAATTCCCCCATTTCGTGATAAAGTTTCCATTGTAATCAAACTTTTGAACCCGGCTGTTCCCGGAATCTGCCACATAAACCGATCCGTCAGGACCTACCGCAATGCCATATGGTTGGTTAAACTGGCCATCACAGGATTGCTCTGGCACGCCGTCATAATTAGTATCAGTCGTACAATAACTCCCCCACTTCGCAACAAAATTCCCGCTGCTATCGAATTTTTGGATGCGATTATTCCACGTGTCTGCGACATAGACTGAGCCATCGGGACCTACCGCAATCCCGATTGGATAATCGAATTGCCCGTCTCCGATGCCAGAATTGCCCCATTTTGTTATAAGGTTTCCACTACTGTCAAATTTCTGAATCCGATCGTTACCAGTATCCGTAACGTATATCGATTTGTCAGACCCGATACCGATGCCTTCAGGATAGGCAAACTTTCCATCCCCGCTGCTTGCCTCTCCCCAATTCATGATGAAGTTCCCATTGCTGTCAAACTTCTGGATGCTATTGTTGTAATCTGCAACGTAAATCGAGCCATCAGGTCCTGCAGCAATCCCTTTAGGGTCCCCGAACTGTCCATCTCCGGGGCCAAAGTTTCCCCACATATTAATGAAGTTTCCGCTACTGTCAAATTTCTGAATCCGATTGTTATAAGTATCCGCAACATACACAGACCCATCAGAACCTACAGTAATTCCATAAGGGAAGCTAAACTCCCCGTACCCGCTACCTCCATTTCCCCATTTGGTAACGAGGTTCCCACTGCTGTCAAATTTCTGAATCCGATTGTTCTGAGTATCCGCGACATACACGGAGCCATCGGGCCCTATAGCGATTCCAGCTGGAGCGGTAAAACCCTCTTCCTCCCCGCTATATATCCATACAGAAATGAAGTTTCCATTGCTATCAAATTTTTGGATACGGTCATTCCATGAATCTGCCACATAGACTGTGCCGTCAGACTCCACAGCAACTCCCTTGGGAAAGCGAAACTGTCCATCCCCTCCCCCAATACTTCCCCACTTCGCAACAAAATTCCCGCTGCTATCGAATTTTTGGATACGATGATTATCCGTCTCTGCGACATAGACTGAGCCGTCGGGGCCTACCGCAATCCCATGAGGCCAATTAAATTGTCCATTGCAGGGTTGGTCGGGTATGTTATCCTTATCAGGATCGGTATCACAGTAATTCCCCCACTTCGTGATGAAATTACCGTTCCTGTCAAACTTCTGGACGCGGTTATTCCCAGAGTCTGCCACATAGACTGATCCATCCGAGCCAATAGCCACTCCCGAAGGGAGATTGAAAGGCCACCAACCTTTCTTGGGGAGAAAATGGACAAACTGCTCTGTGGCTGCCTGGCTTATCTTGCTTACAGATACCTTCATACTCCCTTCTTCAATCCCATACGGGCCATTCAAAATACTCGAAATCCCTGTTATGGCCTCCGTAATAACATAAGCGTTTTTATCAGTTATTGTCTGTAAGGAGGCCATCAGTCCTGTTATTTCAATAGGTTTGTCAAAATAAACCGTTTTCGCCGTCTTGCTGTCGCTCAACCGGACATGAAGATTGGCCAAACCATTCATCGCCTGAGCCGGTATCTGAATGTCAACAAGCGTCTTTTTCTCTCCGGTAAGAATTGCTCCTGTCACACTTCCATGATATATTCCAACCCCATGGCTATCGTTAATTGATAGTGTCTGCGTGGTATAAGTCGTATCTACACCGCCCGTGTTTTCTATCGATAGGCTGATCGTATCCCCTGGCATTGGAGTAGTGGCGCCGAGATAACTCAGTATGAGCGATGATTCGGGCACGACGAATCCTGTCTCCTTGGTTAGTGAGGGCTCCCAGGGAAGCGCTAAGCTCACATTCACATTGTGCAAACCCGGCAACAGGGTCTCAGGAATTGGGATGACAAGGGGCACTTGCGTCGCCTGCCCAGGCTCAAGGGTCATGGAACCTTCATAGGTGTAATTCAAATCAGGAATGGAAAAGGTAAAGCTGACATTGATCGGAGAGGCAAAGTTCCCATCGTTTGCGATAGTGTAATTGATGCCCAAATTCTCCCTGATCCGGTACGAGGCCTTATCAAAGACAATGTTCTGATTGATCACTGCCGGCTTTATAGCCAGATTGATTTTCTTTTCTATCCGATCTCCTGAGGGAAAGGTCAAAGTCAGCGCACCAGGGCCTCCTTGTTTCAGTGTCAGAGGCAGTGAAAGGCTAAAAGGTATGCTTTCTGTCACAGACGGACTGATCGTTACGGGTCTCGTCTCAGAGAATCCAAGAAATGGAACATCTAATGCTAACGATCCTTCTTGAACAAATTTTCCTATATTGGTAAGAGAAACGGTTACATTTGCCGTTTCTCCTATCTTGTAGGATGGCTTATCCAGGGATAGATTGAGATTGTAGGAATTTGAGAAGGTGATGCTTGTGGGGTTTCCAGTCCTCGTCTCATCCGATTGACTGTAGGTTAGAGTGTAATAACCCAATCTAAGAGAGGGAATGGATATTGGAATAGCCAGTGTCTTGGTTTCCCCAAGAGCAATGATAAAGGGCTGGCTACTAGAATAAACAATACTCCCATCCGGAGCTTTGAGGCTCAAATCAAGGGTTCCTGAGGATACATTTATCTCACCTGTATTCGTAATAGTAAAGGGAAGT
>Ga0256868_10000138_pt1 | contig 42370 bp, 30 predicted proteins | sample RVTome_13_FD_187341 | JGI IMG/M metagenome (GOLD analysis project Ga0256868, IMG submission 187341) | Soil microbial communities from uranium-contaminated site in the Upper Colorado River Basin, Wyoming, United States - RVT92D227 HiSeq ...
AACTTGCATCTTTATGATTCTTGTGAACAAAACACCTAATTATTTAGGTCAAAGTTAACTTTATGAGGTTCTTATTCCAAAATCTAAAACCTTATCCCTTTTAGTCCAGTATTATGACACACCCTCTGTTTGCGAAGAGGGGTATGAAGAGGCTGGGGTAAACGGTGCTATGCAATTAAAGATGCAAAAAAGCATATTACATTTTAACTAACCCCCTCACCTTATTCCTCTCCCCGAAGGGGAGAGGAGAGTGGTGGACTGTGCCCTGCACCGTCCGGTACAGGGCGGGAGACAATGGATTATATGAAAGATTACTTCCGGCTGTTAAGTTATCTCAAACCCCATCGGAAATATCTGATCATTTCCATGCTCTTCATGCTCCTTTTTGCGGGGATGAGCGGATTTTCCATCACCATGATCGTCCCCTTCACCAATATAGTCTTCTCCAAGCCGGGGGAGATTTCCCAGCCCATCTTAGAAGAGAAGGAAAATCCGGAGAAGGGAAAAGAGAGTCTGTTGGTGCTTCTACCCCAGGCAGTGAAGGAGAAATTCAACCGGTTCATCGTGGGAAAGACCCAGCTGGAGACCTTGGGGCGGTTCTGCGCGCTGGTTTTTTTGATCTTTCTGATCAAGAATCTCTTCTGGTACATCCAGAGTTTTCTGATCGTGCGGGTGGAACAGGGGGTGATCATGGACATCCGGAACAAACTCTACTCCCATTTTCACCTGTTACCGTTGGAGTATTTCCACGGGCAGAGAACCGGGGTTTTGATCTCGCGCATAACCAACGACATCACCTTAGTCCGGGGGGCGGTGGCGAATGGTTTTGCCGAAGCTTTGCGTCAAGGATTTCTGATGCTGGTTTATCTCTTCCTGGTCTTCTGGGCTAGCTGGAAATTAGCGATAATTGCACTTCTCCTCTTTCCTCCGGCTATCTTAATAATTGGTAAATTTGGCCAAAAGGTGAGAAAGTCCAGCGTCATAACCCAGGAGAAGATGGGGAGCATGACCTCGGTCCTGCAGGAGACCATCTCTGGAATCCGCGTGGTCAAGGCGTTCGTCATGGAGAAATTCGAGATCAAAAAATTCGTGGATACCAGCAGGGATTATTTCAAAACCATGGTCAAGCTCACCCGGGTGGGCTCCTTGGGTCCCCCTTTGACCGAGATTTTGGGAGTATTCGGAGCGGTTTTGCTTTTGTGGTTTGCCGGAAAGGACATCCTGGCGGGAAACCTCGATCCGGGACGGTTCTTTCTTTTTCTTTTCGCCATGCTTTCGCTGATGCAGCCGATCCGATCGATAAGTCATCTTAACATCGACATACAACAAGGGATAGCTGCAGCCAAAAGAATCTTCGAGGTGTTGGATACCCAGCCCAAAATCAAAAACCGTCCGGATGCGGTGAGGAAAGTATCTCTGGATAAAAATGTCGTTTTCGACAGAGTCTCTTTCAGCTATGATGGCGAAAAGCCGGTTCTCTCCGACATCAGCTTTGAAGTCAAGGCGGGTGAGGTGGTGGCTTTGATGGGTCCCTCCGGCGCCGGAAAATCCACTTTGATGGATCTGCTTATCCGGTTCTATGATCCCATCAAAGGAGAGATCAAGATAGATGGAATCGACTTAAGGAAAGTCGAGTTGAGATCTCTCCGAAACCTGATAGGGATTGTCACTCAAGAGACAATACTCTTTAATGACACCGTATGGAATAACATCGCTTACGGTTATGAAAATGCAGCGGAGAGCCGGGTTTATGAAGCAGCAAAGGCAGCTAATGCTCACAGTTTCATCATGGCTACACCTGAAGGTTATCAAACTATAATCGGCGATCGTGGGGTGAAGCTCTCCGGTGGAGAGAAGCAGAGATTAGCCATCGCCCGGGCTCTGTTCAAGAATCCGCCCATTCTTATTTTCGACGAAGCCACATCTTCTTTGGATTCGGAATCCGAGGCTTTGGTACAGGAAGCCATCGACCGGCTGATGAAGGGACGCACCGTGTTCGTCATCGCCCATAGATTGTCCACCATTCAAAACGTAGATAAGATCGTGGTCTTGGAACATGGCAGAATCGTCCAGATGGGCGATCATAAGTGTCTGCTTGAGCAAGGGGGATTGTATAAGAGACTTTACGATATGCAGTTTAGATTATAGGGATTATTAATTTGGAGTGCACCAGCTTGCTGGTGCGGTTTAGTTAAGAATTAAGTTCCGTCGGACTGGCACCCATGCCCGTCCGATGTTGGCGAAGCTGGTTATACCAAAGGCAGATCCCGCCATCGGGCGGGAGAGCCCGCCTACGAAATTCCATTCTTAAATAGTGTTATAGTTACCTGAAAGTTTACCCCTACGCATTATACCACGTTATATGATGAAATTCATCTGCGACGATAATCTGGGGAAGTTAACCAAATGGCTCAGAACCTTAGGATACGATACCCTTTTCTTCGATCCGATCGAGGACGGGGAGCTGGTCAAAACAGCGCTAAAAGACGATCGGGTGGTTTTGAGCCGGGATAGCGAGCTTTCCCGTTTCAAGCTCAAACTGGGCGAAAAACTGATATTTATTGAAAGCGAGAAGCCTTTAGAGCAACTAAAGCAGGTGGTGAAGCATTTTGAGCTTAAAACCACCAAAGAACAAATTTTCTCGCGCTGTTTGATCTGCAATCAAATATTGGAGAAGGTGGATAAGGAGAAAATCAAAGACAGATTATATCCCTACGTTTACCAAACCCAGGATAATTTCATGCGTTGTCCTCAATGTGATCGCGTCTTCTGGCCCGCCACTCATGTGGAAAGAATGATCAAAACGCTCTCCGACAGCGAAATTATTTGATTATCCTGCTATCCGCAATTTGCATTCCTTCATTCCCAGTTCATTTTCGGTCAAAGAGTTTTATTCTTAATTGACCAGAATAGGTATTGACAATATCAAAATTCGGAATATATTATTAATGTAATTTATCCATCCAGAAGGACATTCCACACAGGTTGAGAGAAACCAATAATCTCAGGAGATAAGCCATGTTCCGCAAAATTCTCATTATTTATTTATTCATAGTTTTCAACTTGTTCGGATTATCCCAAGCTCAGGACCCTGGAGTAGCCGATACCGTAAGCTTAGACAACATTTCCGGAGAGATCGGCACCGAAGCATCCATGCCGGTGTATTTGTACAACGATGAGGAGCTTACATCGGTAGTGATCCCGCTTTTGATCGACGGCTATTCCGGCTGGCTTAAGTTCGACTCGGTTTCTTACATAGGGAGCCGCTTAGCTGAACAAAACGTTTTAGATAACAGAGTGACCTACGTTTTCGCAACGGATACCTTTACGGTCGACTCTCTTCTTTTGTCTTTTTCCGTCTCGTCGGGAAACAATCTTCCTTCTGGCACAGGAAAATTCTGTGATCTGTGGTTCACCTTGTATTTCGGAGGAGGGGTACTGCTTGATTCCTTGTCTTCCTCGCCCCAAGGAGGATTGTCGTTGACTGATGTCAGTCAGGGAACCTTCACCCCTCAATTTTCATCCGGTTTGATCGATATTGCCTGCGATTACCTGGTGGGGGATTGCAGCCGTGATGACCAGGTGAATGTAGGGGATGTGGTGATGCACCATAAGATATATTTCTATGATGAACCTTGGTCCGGTTATCCGGTGCTGGATAGAGCGGGAAGATTCGACTTGAATTGCGACCGCAGGTTGGATATGCGAGATTTGAATCATCTGGTGGATTATCTCATGTTCAATGGACCCTCTCCCTGCACCTGCGGCACTATTAATTCCCCCTTCTATGAAGACCCAGGTCTTTCCGATACGGTCTGGGTGGACTCCGATACCTTGATAGCAGGGATAACGTCTTCAATACTGGTCGGGATAGTCAATGACGAACCTTTAACCGGCCTGGCTATCAACTTGGAGTGGGATGGGGGAGCGGTGTTTAGATTTGATTTGGCCAACAGCAATTTTACTGACCGTCTGGATACTATTTTTTGGAATGCCAATGTCCGTCATGCTAATGCCAATGGCGTCAATCCGGATACGTTCCAATTCTATGGCTGGCGGACTGAATATGAGTCGATTTCTCTTTCCCCCGGAAGGGATCCGGTCATAAACATTGTCCTCACTCCGCAATCAGCCGGAGAAGCAGATTTTCACCTGGTGAGTTGGCGTAATGGAAGCCAGTCCATTCTGGTGACGGAAGATCGCGCAGCCATACTTCCTGTTTTTTCCGGTGGCCATATCACGGTTCTACCCTATCTTTGCGGTGACGCCAGTCATGACGGAGTTATAGATATCGGAGATGTCGTTTTTCTAATCAATTATCTCTATAAAAATGGAGTGGTACCTGATCCCCTAGAGTCGGGGGATGCCAATTGCGACGGCGTGGTGGACGTTTCGGATGTGATCTTTTTGCTAAATTACCTTTTCAAGGGTGGACCTGCACCCCATTGTCCTTAAAGCAGATAAGATTTATAAATGAATGATAATCTCAATGTATAAGAAAACGATTTTATTCTGGTTAATGATGGTTTTCTTCCTCTTTGGTCAAGCTTTCTGTGAGGAGATATTCGATCTGAGGGTGATTAACGCTGATATGGAAATACTGCCGAAAAATAATTCCTGCCAGTTGGGCTCGGTGGTGGCAGCCGGTGATATAAACGGGGACGGGATTGATGATATCGTGATAACCGATATTTGTAATGAGGCTGTTTATATAATATATGGGAATGCCACGCTCTCCGGGATTTTCGATTTGGAAGCAGACTCAGCCGATGTAAGAATTGATGGAATATATACCTATCAGATGACTTATTCAAAGCCACTGGCCACCTTTGGAGACATCAACGGAGACGGTATACAGGATCTTATAATCTATACGCTTAGCGGTAAGATGAACGCTACATATGTTATCTACGGGAATGTCTCTTTACCTCCGGTGATCGATATAGAGACATATCCCGATTTGTTAAGAGTGGAATTTTCGTATGGTGGAGCAACGGCAGTAGGCAGCGGCGATTTCAATGGGGATGGGTTCGACGATCTTATGATAGCATCAGCCTTTGGTGGAACGCCCAGAGGTGTTGAGGTTTTGGTGAAGTTTGGAGCGGAGAACCTACCCGGTCAGATTGATTTTTCCTCGACGCTTCCAGACATGCACATCCGGGTAACGAATTCAGCCGGACCCAATCCTTCTGTTTGTCCCTCGGATATTAATAACGACGGCTGGGATGACATCATATTTTCAGATATCAAGTATTATGGATCATGTTATCCCCAGTACTGTCCAACCATATGGACGATTTACGGAGACACTATCCTGCAAACCTGGATCAATCTTGATTCGACTTCAGCAGATCTGAGCATTTATGTGCAGGATTGGGCTTATTTCGGTGCCGGCATAGGAGCAGGGGATGTGAATGGTGATGGGTTCAACGATTTGGTCATTGGTGAACCACTGGCGGGCTTCGGTAAGACTTATTTTCTGTACGGTGACACCCTCCTTCCTCCAGTGTTCGATCTTGAGGATACTACGGCTGATGTTTCCATATATGGTCTTGACAGCACTATCCTGGGAAATGCTATCGCTACCGGAGATTTCAATGGTGATGGGCATATGGATATGCTTTCTGGTCGAGGACACCTGTTAGGTTATCATTTGAGCAAAGCGGTTTTAGTATTTGGAGGCGAAAATCTTCCCGGAGAAATATTCCTTCAATCCGGTTTCGATGGCATTACCATAATAGGTGAACAGGACTATGACCTGCTGGGGTGCGCGCTTGCTATGGGGGATTTCAACGGGGATGGATTCGATGATTTGCTTCTTGCAGCGCCTGGAAAGAGTCCATTAACCGGGAAAGTGTTCGTTATTTTCGGGGATAGTGTAATTCATCACGGCGATCCGAACTATGACAAAGTCACAGATATAGGGGACGTAGTTTATCTGTTGAATTACCTATTCAGGTCCGGACCGGTTCCCTACCCGAAATTGGCTGGGGATGCCACCTGTGACGGGATAGTGGATGTGGGGGATATAATCTTGCTAATCAACTACCTTTTTAAAGCCGGAACAGTACCTTCTTGCTGATTAGTCAATAGTTGATTGACTCAAATGAGATTAAACGGAAATTTGGGATAGTTTCCGTCTTAATCAGTTTCGTCCGTTCATGGTGAATCCTTCGGGGCAAGCCCTCAGGACAAGTCCTTTCAGGATGAACCATCCCATTATTTGACAGTTCCTTTCTCTTATCCCCCCAAAATAATCCTTGCTTTTTACCTAAAGCCTCGTATAATAAAGAAATTTGAAACTCCAAAGGAGGATGTAATCGATGAAAAAGAAGTCTAAAAAGTCCAAAAAGGCAAAGCCAGTTACCAAGAAAAAGATTAAAATCAGTAAAACTATTAAGGTAAAGTCCAAGAAAACCAAAGAGATAACCATAAAACCGGGCAAGTTTATATACTATTTTGGTAACAGGAAAGCAGATGGAGACGGAAAGATGAAAGACATTCTCGGCGGCAAGGGTGCGGGTTTGGCAGAGATGACCAACGCCGGTGCACCGGTTCCTCCGGGATTCACCATCTCCACCGAAACCTGCCGGGCATTCTATGAAAATAATCTAACACTTCCCAAAGGATTCGAGGCAGAGGTGAGAAAGTATCTGGCCCGGGTGGAGAAATCGATGGGTTTGAAATTCGGAGACCCCGCCAACCCCCTGCTCCTTTCCGTCCGCTCGGGAGCCAAATTCTCCATGCCAGGAATGATGGATACGGTGTTGAATTTAGGGTTGAACGATAAAACCGCGGAGGGATTGATAAAAAAGACCAAAAACGAAAGATTCGTCTACGACAGCTACCGGCGGTTCGTGCAGATGTTCGGCAACGTGGTTCTGGGGATCGATAAATCCGAGTTCGAACACATTCTTCAGCGTAAAAAGGATACCAAACACATAAAACAGGATACTTCGCTTATGGCTGAAGATTTAAGGGAACTGGTGAAGGGATTCAAAGCCAAGGCAAAAGAAAAAACCAGAGAGGAGTTTCCTGCCGACCCCTTCAAACAACTCTGGATGACCATTGAGGCGGTATTCAAATCATGGAACAACCCGCGTGCCATCGCTTACCGAAGAATACACAAAATCCCCGGCAACTTGGGCACCGCGGTGAACATTCAAGCAATGGTCTTCGGCAACATGGGGGAGGATTGCGCCACCGGTGTGGGCTTCACCCGTAATCCGTCCACCGGAGACAACAAATTCTACGGAGAATATCTAACCAATGCTCAAGGTGAGGACGTGGTGGCGGGAATCAGGACCCCCAGACCGATCTCCGAGCTGGCGGGGGAGATGCCGAAAGTCTATAAGGAGCTTAGAACCATCACCTCCAAGCTGGAGAAACATTACAAGGACATGCAGGATTTCGAGTTCACGGTACAGCAGGCGAAATTGTTCCTGCTTCAAACCCGTACCGGTAAAAGAACCGCACCGGCAGCGGTTAAGATTGCGGTAGACATGGTCAAAGAGAAGCTGATCACCAAAGAGGAGGCGCTTTTGCGCATCGAGCCGATTCAGCTAAACCAGCTTTTGCACCGCCGGATCGATCCCAAAGCCCAGGTTACGGTAATTGCTAGAGGCTTGGCTGCATCTCCGGGGGCGGCAGTGGGGAAGGTGGTGTTCAGCGCCGAGGAGGCGGTACGGTGGGCAGTGGAGAAGGAAAAAGTTATCTTAGTACGACACGAGACCAATCCGGACGACATTCAGGGGATGGCGGTGGCGGAAGGGATCTTGACCGCCCGGGGTGGAATGACCAGCCATGCGGCGGTGGTGGCCCGGGGGATGGGGAAATGCTGTATAGTGGGAAGCGAGTCGATCAAGATCAACGAGCAGCGGAAACAGTTCATGGTGGACGGACATATAGTCCGGGAGAGGGACGTGATTACCCTGAACGGTAGCACCGGCGAAGTGATCCTGGGAACCGTTCCCACCATCGAGCCGGAGTTGACCGGTGAGTTCGGCGAGTTCATGAAGTGGGCGGATCAGACCAGAAGGTTGAAAGTGCGCACCAATGCCGATACCCCCAAGGATGCCGAGCAGGCGGTCAAGTTTGGCGCCCAGGGAATCGGTCTCTGCCGGACCGAGCACATGTTCTTTGCTCCGGAGAGACTGCCCATAGTGCAGGAGATGATCCTGGCGAAGACCACTTCCGAAAGGCAAGCCGCTTTGGACAAACTTCTTCCCTTTCAGAAAAGCGATTTCAAAGCGCTCTTCGAAGTTATGCAGGGATTTCCGGTCACCATTCGCACACTCGATCCTCCTTTGCACGAGTTTCTCCCCAACCAGGAGGAACTGGTGGTAGAGATAGCTAATTTGAAAACAAAGGAAGATACCAATCCGGCTCTGCTGGAGGAGAAACAGAAGCTATTGTCGCGGGTGGAGGAGCTTCACGAGATGAATCCGATGATGGGACACCGGGGCTGCCGCTTGGGGATCGTTTATCCGGAGATAACCGCCATGCAAGCCCGCGCCATCTTCGAGGCTGCCTGCGAGCTGGCCCGGCACGGGAAAAAAGTCGTCCCCGAGGTGATGATACCGCTGGTTGGTCACATAAACGAATTCCACAACCAGAGGGATGTGGTGGTGCGGGTGGCTCAGGAGACCATGAAGAAATACAAGGTGGAGGTCAAATACTTGGTCGGGACCATGATCGAGCTTCCCCGGGCCTGCCTGGTGGCGGATGAGATTGCGTCCGAAGCCGAATTCTTCTCCTTCGGCACCAATGATCTCACCCAGATGACCTTCGGGTTTTCCCGGGACGATGCCGGCAAGTTTCTGAAGTATTATGTGGAAAACGGCATCTTGGACGGCGATCCTTTCGTGAGCATAGACACCAAAGGTGTGGGACAACTGGTGGAGATGGGGGTGAAAAAGGGTCGCTCTGCCCGTAAGGATCTGAAGGTGGGGATCTGCGGTGAACACGGCGGCGATCCCGATTCGGTGGTTTTCTGCCATCACACCGGACTGGATTATGTGAGCTGTTCCCCCTATAGAGTTCCCATTGCCCGTCTGGCTGCAGCCCAGGCGGTAATCGGTAAGGCCGGAGAATATACCTCGGCATAATCAGGATTTGTAGGGGCGTATTGGCTTATGTCCCTGCACCTATTGTTTTTTACCACGAACTATGAACCACCAACTATGAACCGATTTAAACACGGTGGATGTAGCTCAGTTGGTTAGAGCACCAGGTTGTGGCCCTGGTGGTCGGGGGTTCGAGTCCCCTCATCCACCCCAATTTTGAGTTTTGTTTCCTTCGACAAGTATATCGAAGGGCTTTCTGTATGTGGGATAAAGAGTTCCGTCAATAACCTGACAGTTCGAAAGTATGTAGTTGAGAAGCTTCCTTTTCTCATGCACTTCCTGCTTCTGATATAGGAAATACGCCTTGTTGGCGAGTTCTAAAATCTTAATCCCCTCATCAAAGTAGCTCTTGTTGGCATTCTGATGGTATGTAATCTTGGACAGTATTCCGGACTGTTCTTTTCTCCATTGTTCCGATTTCTTGGACCAGAATTCCTCTTCGATTTTTCCTTCAAGTTTGTCCTCATACGCTTGGTCAAGTTTTTGTTGAAATCTTTTGAGTTGTAACGTTAGTTTTGCTATCATCTCATCGTGATATGCTTTCTCGTCAACGTGGCTTGCTTTTAAGGCTTCTTTGATCCATTCCAATCTCTCATCATCGATCACAATACTCCTCACCACATCACCAAGTTTCTCCTCAACCAATTCTTCCCGAATATATGACTGTCCACATTTTCCTTTGAAACCAGTGCAACGATAGTAGATGTATCTGTTCTTGTGTATCTCCGCAGTGATACTACATCCGCAGTGGCCGCACGTTAGAAGCCCGGTGAAAGCAAAATCTCGCTTTCTGCCCTTCGACCTGTTGTGGTTACCGAATGCCTCCTGAACTTTGTCGAATAGTTCTCTTGATATTATAGGTTGATGCCGACCCCTGTACAGTTTCCCATTCCACCAGAAGTCTCCGTAGTAAACGGGGTTCTTTAGGGTTCTCTCCACATGACTCTTGCTAATCCTGGGTTGCGACTTAGAATAAACCAGCCCCTCATCAATGACTTTTTCTCTTATCTCTGCCAGCGAACAGTTCCCGGTTGAATACCACTCAAACATCTTTTTGACGATTACTGCCTTTTCCGGATCCATCTCAATTTGATGCGTTTCTGGATTGTTCCTATATCCTAATCGAGCGTGTCCCGGATAGTATCCTTGTTCAGCTTTCTCTTTAAGCCCCTTCTTTGTCTCTTCGGACAGATTGTCGATATAGTTCTTAGCCAACAGGACCTTAATCCCGTGAATAAACTTCTGATGCGATTTAGAATCCCTGCTTAAGACCTCCCCCTCTTTAACCAGATGTATCTCCAGGTCAAGATCATCTATGGTAACATAGTCTTTAAAATTCCGATAAAGTCTGTCTGTCTTCTCCACAAGGATTATCCTGGTATCCGGATTTTTCTGGAGAAATTTAATCATCTCGCCGAAGTTTGCTCTTCCAGCTTGCTTGGCTGTCTCAATGTCGATGAATTCCTTCACGATAGTAAGACTGTTTTTCTGAGCATACTCCTTCAGAAGTCTTAGCTGAGCCGGGATGGAATAACCTTCCTTTTCCTGTTCTTTGCTTGAAACCCGGGCATATAGAAGTGCAAGATTCATTTTGTTTTTAATCTTCCTAAACACCTGTCACAGTAATATGTCACAGTATGTCACAGTAACATGTCACAGTAAGACATAGTGTTTCGTGGGATCTGTTGGGCTCTTTGCCACGACTTTAATGACACCTTTTTCAACCAATTCTTCCAAATCCCTTTGAGCCGTCCGCCGAATACAAGAGGCAACGGACTGATATTCATTAACGGTGATCGTGCGTTTAATAATAAGATACTTAACAGCTTTTTCCTGACGATTACTTAACCCGATTTTCTTAATCTTCTGCAAGGTCACGTCTTGCTTTATCAACTGTTCACCTTTTTGCTGGATCTCCTTCATTTGTGACCGCAGGCCATCAACAAAGTACTCAAGCCAAGCCGTCATGTCCATGTGGTTCTTTCTGACGGACTGGATTGCCTGATAATAGGCCGGGCGGTCTTTGTCGTAGTACTCAGAGATGGTAAATAGCCGTTTGAAATCGTAACCGGTCTTGTAAAGAATCAGAGTCGATAAAAGCCGGGCTGTTCTGCCGTTGCCATCGATAAATGGATGAATATGCACGAACTGAAATTGTGCGATACCGGCAACAAGAATGGGAGAAATATCCTCGGACTTATTTGTCCATTCCACCAACTCCCGCATGAGATGCGGAACATCATGCGGTGGAGGTGGGGTATAAATAACCTCACGTGTTCGGGAATTAACGACATAGTTTTGCATCTTACGATAATTGCCCGGATCTGCATTTTCACCCCGAACACCTATGACGAGAATCTTGTGAAGCGCCCGGACGATTCCATCCGAAATAGGTTCATCTCTGCCGAGATACTTTGACAGGAAATCCATCGCTTTCTTATAATTCAAAAGTTCTTTTTCGTCGTCACGATTGACGCCTTTGACCTTTTTACCTTCCAAGATGCTTTTAGCCTGCTCAAGGCTCAGAGCTGTGCCTTCAATATGCGTGGAATGGTGCGATTCAAGAATGAGCGCCTTTTTCTGCATATCGGCGAACCAGTCGTCCTTGAGCTTTACCGCATCAAGAAAGCCCCGCACTCGCTCGATCTCCGTGAGAGCCTTATTGATCTTCGGGGTAATGGTAAACTTCGGAATAAATCCCATACTCTGTATCATGTTGATTCTATTCTTACGATGGTGAATCTTTATCCATTTTCAAAGTTTAAAGTTTTTTTCTCTACTTCCGGATATATGTTATCAATCTCTTTTTGAACTTTGATTGTTTCTTGAAGGGATGTTGCAATATTGCAATAATGCTTTATGTCGTCCAAAGATAATTTCCTTTCCTTTCTATCCTTCATCCATTTATTGCAAACCTGATAACCGCCAATTTGATACTGCCAGACTTCTTTTTCGATGTTTTCAAAATACTGTTTTGGATTAATGTAAACTCGCTTTTCCTCTTCGTTATACTGCACCCTCTCTACCAGATTATCTCCCTTCCCCTGAAATTTAGCAATGGATTTTAGTTGGGAAGTATTGTCATATATCCCTACTGATTTCATTAGATGCAAGTCTACCAGTTTTTTCCCATATTCAGCTAACTTGCTGAACAGTTTGTAATCTTTTGTAAAAGGAATCCTCGGAAAATCTATCTTTAGAAACTCGGCGTATTTTGTGCGATAGATATTGGAATAGAGGATCGCATAGATGTAATAGAAAATATCCTCTGGTGTCGGTTCCTTTTTATAAACTTCAGACAGAGGTGTAAAAAGTTTAGGGTTTATATTTGCTTGCCTCTTTTCTGATTTATTCTCGTGACTGAACAGGTCTTTTTTGACTATATCGCTATATAGGTAGAGGGGAAAAACATATGATTGTCCACTCAGAAAATTTATGTCTGTCATCTCACTCGTTACAAAACAATGGTGATATTCCTTTTCCTTGAAACTCTTTTTTATTACCAAGCCAACGTTATCAGATAAAAAACTAGGCATGATATGTTTAGATGCACCACCTCTCCCAATCTCAATCAAGTTAGGTTGATAATAAATGAGTCTAGTAGTAAATGGTTTATAAGCATATGGGTGAATGTGTTCTCTCAAATTGATATGCTTCACTTTTTTCCTCTCTCTTGATGTTTGCCAGTACCTTCCGTCTTGCAGTCCGTATATGAGTCTTATTTCATCATCGGTTTTGTTGATATTCTGCAAAGTAGACATTCTCATGAAAAGTTTTCTTTCACTATCATCCGTCAATAGAGAGTCTCTATTTGTTTTTATACCACTTGCCCACAACTTCCCTTGGTCTTTTCGTGGATCCCCAGACCCGAAGATAACATTGATTTTAACGAAAGCCAAGTAGGCTTCCTTATGTTTAAATTGCTTCCTTTCAAAAAAGAAGTATTCGGGGTGGATTTCAATCTCCTCCCAGCTTGTTGTTTTAATACTGTTTTCTGACAAGTAGGCATATTTTTCTTCTCGCATGCCAACGCAATCGCTATAGTACAATCTGGCCCATTTGGTCTTTCTGGTGCCATTTTTAATCAGGAATAATATCGCTGTTCCAACTCGTATATCAAAAACATTTTCATCAGGGCTTCCGTCATCAGTTTTCTCATATAACTTTCCATGTAAATTCAACACATATATCTTGTCAAAGAACTCAAGTAATTTTTTCCTCATTCCTTTAAAAGCAGAGACGGAGAGATATGTGTTTTTTGTAATTAAACCTATGGTACCATTATCAGTTTGTTCAAGTTTCCAATGGCAAAATCGAATAAATTTTGTATAATCATCGGAAAGAAGTTGGATGTTTTTTTCATCACGAACATCTTCTTTGTAAAGCTCCATCTCTTTTTCAATGAAATCAGACTTATTAGCGGAACTTACTGAATAAGGCGGATTGCCAAGTATAACCAAAATAGGCGTCTCTTTTTTGACCTTACCTGCCAAATGAGATTCTTCTGAAAGCGAAGCCATGCCGGGCAGTTCAGTTTGTGCAAGTTCTTCCATTTCCAGAGTGTTTGTCAGATACAGTTTAAATCTATCATCCTTTTGAAGTTTATATCCAAGTTCTTCTAAAAGAAAAGACATTTTCAAATGACCTACTGCGTAAGGAGCCATCATAAGTTCAAAGGCATAGAAATCCTTAAGGATATGCTCTTTAATGAAGTTTTCTTTTCCTCCTTCGCCATACTTGGAGACAAATTCCTCTAACGCCAATTTACTTGCCTCAGCCAAAAAGGTAAGTGTGCCTGCTGCTGGGTCTAAGACTGTAACCGTATCACTGGCGAATCCATCCGCTCTATTAAAATGCTCCTTCAAAATAGTATCTAAAGAGCGGACAATGTAGGAAACTACTGCTTCTGGTGTATAATAAACGCCTCTCTTTTCTCTCGTCTCTTTGTCATACACCGCCAGAAACGTTTCATAAAAATGGACAATTGGATCTTTTCCCTTACCTTCATGAAAATATTGGTGAAGGATATTTTTTACGTCAGTTACGGCTAATACTTCCGAAATATCATCAATAATCCATTCCATCTGAGGAGGTGGATCTTCAAGAGAAATGAACTTGAAGACGTCTCGCAGAATTCCTATGGTACGAGGTATGTTATCATATGCAAGTTTTCTATTAAATCCGTTTTCTGAGCGAGTACGGGAAGCAAAAAGCCCGTATGTGATGGTTTGGGAATAAAGGTCGGCAAAATCCTTTTTAGTAAGTCCACTGATCAGAAATTGTCTGAATGCCTCATAAAACCCCGTGACAATTCCCTTTTTAGTATTTTCTTCCTCTTCCAACTCCTGTGTGACAACCTCATCCCTCAAAAATCGTGTTCTGTTTGCTAACTCTATTGCCAGAGCTTTAGCGTCATAGACTCTGGGAAGAGAGAAGGAGAAAAATTTCTCAAGTAGTTTTAAGAAGTCGGATTCTTTTTCAACTGGTGGAACAGTTTTAAGTTTGTGCACCACAAAAGGTCTGGCAATTGAAACTTTATCTATCAAGAAACCACTGCGATAGAGTCGGAATTCAAAAAAATTGGTTAAAATCAAATTCGGAAAAGTATGAAGATAACGTTTCAACTGCTCTGATTCTTCTATTTCATCCAAGTCCAGAATTGTCGGTGCCTTGGCTTCTATGTATCCGGTAATATGTTGTTTACCATCCCAAATCCTAAAATCTGGATTGCCTGCTTCGGTTTTCTTCGGTAATGTTGTTATATGGTTATTTTTCCTGCCAGTTGATTCTTTGTACTCATTAAGCAGTGCCTCAAGAATAGAGTAATAACTTTCTTCTCTGGCATCTCCACGATTAGCAGTCTCGTAAACTTTTTTCAAATATGATTTCAGCATATTGCTATTCTTGATAATCCTCTATTCAGGTTAGTCCGCAAAACTCATTATGCTCTTATTTTGTCAATCCTGTCCTGATTCGCCTTTTTCTTGTTATTTCTAACCCCGGCTTTTTGATACCTTTTTCAAAAATCGCTCAAGATCAGATATATTGTAAAGCCGATAATTACTAACTGGATTTCGATAACACTTCAGTTTACCAGCTTTGTCCCACCTACGAAGTGTCATCTCCGTAACACCCAGAAACTCGGCAGCCTCACCTATGGTCATGTAACCCTTTAAGTTTTTCATATCGCTTATACAACATTATACACTATCCAGTTTAGTCTGTCAAGCATAATTTTGAGAATTATTTCTGCAATCCCTCCAGCAGCCTGACAAGTTTTTCCTCAACGCTTTCGGAAGGCTTCCCGGAAAAATTCATATTTTTCAGTATTTCAGAAAGCCTTTGGGGATCGTAGTTGGCATAGGAACATAGGGTCGTGGCAATATGGTCGTGTCCGAAATTTTGACTTATAGCTTTGATTTGGTCGCCGGTTTTGCAGTGTCTTAAAGCAAGATCTATGGCTAAATGCCTGAAGGTATGAGGCGGGTAATATGGCAAACCAGCGTCTTTCGAACGATTCTTGAATATTTGCCGGATCATTCCAGTTCCTTTCCAGAATATCGGCTCAACTTCTCTGGCAGGCTCGAAACTCAGATTATCCTCCTCATGTTCCATTTTGGAACGTGGGAACAGAGGATCATGAGACCCAAATCCTTTGGCTTTGAGGTGCTTTACCCATTCTATAACATGATTCACCAGTTTATCATCGAATTTGAATAGGATAGAGGGTATATACTTTGAGAACTTGGTTTGGACACCTTGCTTGGGGTTCTGGTTGACAATTAAGTTATCATCGTCAAAACAGCCCATCGGAAGGGTTACTATTGCCTGGTCCCGCATTCCGCTTAAAAGAGTAAAGGATATCAAAGCCCTATCTCTCAGATCAATCTCGGTGTTGATTGATATAGCGTCAACCAGCTTAACGACATACTTCAATGGAGGATACTTTCTGGGGATGTATTGGGTGGCGATTCTTTCGTCCTTTTCGGATATTTTGAGATAGCTCACTAGGTCCGGGGTGATCCTGCTTTTATAACCAGGTTGCCAGGAGAGCCAGGTGAAGAATTTTCGTAGATATCTTAAGTAGGTGTGATAGGTTGTGACTGAGTTTGGTTTGCCCCTGAATTCCCTCTTTGCGAGCCATTTTTTGAAATCTATTGCCCTATCCGGATTGAAGGTGGTAAAATCTGCCTGTTTGGTGAAATCTTCGTAAAGCAAGATGGCTTTTTCAGTGTTGTTGACTGTAGAATCGCAGCACCCTTCTGCTTCCTTAAGCCAGGTGAAAAACCTCCGTTTTACCCTCTCGTTTTTGATGTTAGCTTTCATCATTTTCACCTCTGTCTATGTCAGTGTTTAGAGAGCTATCACCACTACCAATTAAAGTTGTCATATGTTCCGTTTTCGTCATGCCAGGATTCGTATGGTTTTGGCATTTTCTATCCGAAGAAAAGAGGAATAACCGGCACCCGCATGCTTCGCAAATACCCCTTACAATGACCTGTTTGTATTTTCCCAGTCTTTTATTCGTGATTTCAGTCGAAATTTTTTCTGATAAGCTTTTTTGGGGCCTTCTGCACTTCGGACAGTAAAATTCGCCCGGTTTTAGAGGATACTTCCTCATGCGATATTTCTCCTGTAAAAACCTTCTTACTTCCGCGCCAAGGAAAAGAAATGGTTTTGACGACTCATCAATGACCTGTATTCCCTGTTTTTTCCAAGCGTCTACGGTTCTTCTATGCACTCCGTACTTCTCTGCGATCTCCGAGATGGTATATGAATGCCTAAGCCTGAGCAGGTTAGGGTTATACCTTCTCTTCTTTTTTGCCATTATTCTGTTCCCATTCGCGCAACAGTGAAAAGAAACCCGTGATATTCTCAATAATCTCCCGGGCATCCTCCTCATTCAGCGTTTTCTCACTGAGAGGCTGCCACATTTCGATTGTTTCCTGGATAATTTCTGCCTTTGTTTTCATTCTCAATTAAACCGCATACCTAAAGACAAAAGCCCGCTGTCCCGTCCAAGCGGGATCAAAGCGGGCTTCGTGATTTACGAGTGTCCCCTGGTTACTTTATTTCTTGTTGCTCTCTTCCTTTGGTGGTATCATGCTTTCATTCTTATTGACATTACTTATACCACCTTCAGAGAAGTTTATCCTCAAGTTACCAGTAAACTTGCTTTTCATAAGGTTCTCAATAACTGTTATTATCCACTTCAATTGACAAACCTCCGGTTGGTCTATTATTGCAAGTCTGTACATAGTAGCTCTCCATCCTACTTGGTGTTTGGGGTAATTCATACGCTACTTTGCGTACACTTAAGACAAAAAAATATACCGGTTATTTCCTCCCTGGCATCACCTCCCAAAATTCGAAGAATCCATTTCAAAGAGTTTCTCCTGTTGTAAGCTTGGAATCTGTTTCAATTCAAATAAACGTAGTTTGGCAGCCTGCTTGGAAACACCAAAAACGCGAGTGAGCTGCCATAGCACATAACTAAAGTATTGATAATCCTTAATCAAATCATGATTATTCATAACACACCAAGAATCCCGCTCCTCTTGAAAATGGGACAAAAACAATTGTCTTGGCATCAATATGTTTGCCATAAACTGATTTGCCTGGTACTCCCACCATTCGCCTGCATAGTAGCCGTCAATTGTTCGTTCAAGACAGGAAATCTTTTTGCTTGCAACGGGAGGAAAGAGTGTTTGTTGGTAAGGGTCGTGTTGAAATAATATAGGATGTAATATACAATGTGCTGCTTCATGAATAACGGTAGTATTATATCTTCCCCACCATGAACTCCTTTCTGCTCCCTGTGTAATAAGACGTTCTATCTTGACTTCGAGGCGATCTTCGTGAAAATCAGTGGATCCTAGAGTGTCCGGTTCCCCCGCGTCATGGAAATCCGCAAAGGGATCGAAAGTTATTTCAGTGTGCAATGCCCCGGGAAGGTATATTTCGATGAATTTGTCTACTTGCAGAATCAGACTGTCAGTGTCCCCCATTAAATGAAAGAAATCACGCCGATGTTTATCCGCTAATGCTTCAATTTCTCCATCCTCAAACCAAATTCTGCGAGGAAAGGTATTGGTGTTATCTTTGATTATTTTCAAGTTCTAACTCGGTTTTATCTTTGCTTTAAGTGATCTCCCCGGAGTTGTGGCCCGGGCTTTTATCAACTTGTCCACTGCCTTCCAATCTCTGAAACCAGTTGCTTTTGCCCTTCTAAGAACACCCCGCAATGCCCTATTACCTTGCACAATCTCTTTGATGTCGGGTGGAGTTCTTTGGGCTAATGCCATCAGATCGTCAAAGTTGGCATCCAGAAGCTCCGCCATTCTCCTTATCACCTCTGAAGCTGGTGGCTTTCTTCTTCCTTGTTCGATATCGCATAGATATGATGGTGACATTGGTTCTCCATCTTCTTTCAGCACTATCTTCGCGAATTCCCTTATTGTATATCGTTTCTTTTTCCGTAACCGCGCGACCTCTTCCCCAAAACTCCTTTCTCCCACCATTCTCTCACCTCCTGCCTTTGATATTTAGTACGCAAGGTTGCGAACGTAGTTTGAGGTGTTTATAAAAAAATTTGGTTTCTTTTTTTCTATGAAAAAGTGTGAAACAAAGAGTAAGTCAAATTGAGATTCATCAACAAAAAACAAGGATAGATACAAGTCACAACTAAATCTGGTCAGTAATCATACTTGATTCTAACGCAATATTTTCAATTGACTTAACCATTAAGTTGTAATTCCCTCATACCATTCATTAACTTATCTCTTGACTTTTCTGGTTTTTTCCATATACTAGTCATAGATAAATATAAAAATCACAAAGTTATTTGATAAATCATTACCTCTAAGAAAGGAACCAAAAATGACTAAGAAGCTATTCATTTTGGTGATTTTGGTTTTGGTTGCGGTGCCAGCTTTTGCTCAAAGTGTCGACACCGCCTGGGTGAGAAGATACAATGGACCTGCATACGGCGGCGATGTGGCTAATGCCATAGCAGTAGATGGTTCAGGCAATGTCTATGTGACGGGAAGAAGCGAGGGGAGTGGGACAGACTATGACTACGCCACCATAAAGTATTATCCCGATGGAGATACTGCCTGGGTGAGAAGATACAACGGACCAGGGGATAGCTCCGACTATGCTTCAGACATAGCCGCAGATGGCTCAGGCAATATCTATGTGACGGGACTAAGCGAGGGGAGTGGGACAAGCTATGACTACGCCACCATAAAGTATTATGCTAATGGAGACACCGCCTGGCTGAGAAGATACAACGGAACAGGCAATTTGGACGACGGTGCTTTAGCCATAGCCGCAGATGGTTCAGGCAATGTCTATGTGACGGGAACAAGCTTCGGGAGTGGGACAGACTATGACTACGCCACCATAAAGTATTATGCTAATGGAGACACCGCCTGGCTGAGAAGATACAACGGAACAGGCAATTTGGACGACGGTGCTTTAGCCATAGCCGTAGATGGTTCAGGCAATGTCTATGTGACGGGAACAAGCTACGGGAGTGGGATAGACTATGACTACGCCACCATAAAGTATTATCCTGATGGAGACACCGCCTGGGTGAGAAGATACACCGGGTATGCGGGTGCCGTGGCTTATGCCATAGCCGTAGATGGTTCAGGCAATGTCTATGTGACGGGACTAAGCTCCGTTTGGAGTGGGATAGACCATGACTACGCCACCATAAAGTATTATCCTGATGGAGACACCGCCTGGACGAGAAGATACAACGGACCAGGCAATTTGGACGACGGTGCTTTAGCCATAGCCGTAGATGGTTCAGGCAATGTCTATGTGACTGGAAAAAGCTACGGGAGTAGGACAGGCATCAACTATGACTACGCCACCATAAAGTATTATGCCAATGGAGGCACCGCCTGGGTGAGAAGATACAACGGACCAGGGAATAGCCACGACGAAGCTTATGCCATAGCCGTAGATGGTTCTGGCAATGTCTATGTGACGGGAGAAAGCTACGGGAGTGGAATAGGCGATGACTTCGCCACCATAAAATATTATCCCAATGGAGACACCGCCTGGGTGAGAAGATACAACGGACCAGGGAATTACTACGATCGGGCTAATGCCATAGCCGTAGATGATTCAGGCAATGTCTATGTGACGGGAGAAAGCTGCGGAAGTGGGGAAGACTATGACTATGCCACAATAAAGTATGTGCAGTATCTGTGCGGAGATGTCAGTGGAGATGGGGTGGTGGATGTTGGGGATGTGGTCTATCTGATAAACTATCTATATAAAAACGGCTCTCCTCCCTATCCTCTGGTGGCAGGGGACGTTAATGCAGATGGAATCGTGGATGTGGGGGATGTGGTTTATTTGATAAACTATCTCTTTAAAAACGGACCACCACCGTCCTGTTGATCTTCCTGCTGAAGGTGGGTGTTTGAAGACCTCTCCCCCTTTAGTACTCCTCTCTCCCGCCATAGGCGGGATGGAGAGGGGGAGACAGGGGGAAAGGTAATAAAACGAGCATGCTATTCTTTCTCACAGCGATATGCGTATGCATCTTCGATAAGCTGATAAAATAAACTATTTGATTAGCAGCATTTTCTTGGTCTGTTCAAAAGTTTCGGCCTGTATACGATAGAAGTAAATCCCGCTGGCAATTTCCCTTCTTGAATCATCTTTTCCGTCCCAGATAACATTATAATGCCCTAGCAATTTTTCCTCATCTACCAGGGTTCTTACTAACTGGCCAAGGATATTGTAAATCTTAAGCGTTACACGGATCGGGCGCTCGGCAATTATACCTTGACCCTTTAACTGGAAAGGGATGATAGTTGCCGCGTTGAAGGGATTAGGAAAATTTTGGGATAGCTCAAACGACTTTGGTAGATTTTCCTCCTCGTTTTCCTCGACTTTTGTCCAGCTCCAATCCACTACTTTGGCGTAAATATCCGAGCCTTTGCTTCTTCGGTTGTCCTGCCAGGTGAAATAGATAGTCTGGTTACTGATAGCAACAGCTGGAAATCCTTGGTCAAAGCCGGCGTATTCGGGCTTGGTGACAAGATAGTTTCCATCTAGGGGGCTACCTGAGGAATTATATCTTTGTGCATAAATGTCAAAACCGAGGCCAGTCCGCCCATCCATCCACGTGATTACAAAGCCTCCGGAGTCATTCATGGCGATAGTAGGAACGTACCGGTAGGCAGTTCCGGTGTCATCATTTACTTTGAAGTTTGCCCCTAGAGGAGCTCCAGAGGTATCATATCTTTGCGCATAGATATCAGGATTAGGGCTACTCCGGCAATCTGTCCAGGTGATTACAAAGTTTCTGCGCTGGTCCATAGCAATAGAGGGATATGCCTGATCAGTAGCTCCGGTATCATCATTTACTTTAAAGTTTGCCCCTATAGGAGTTCCAGAGCTATCATATTTTTGGGCATAAATATCAGGATTAGGGCTACTCCGGCCATCTGCCCAGACAATTACAAAGTTCCCTCGCTGGTCCATAGTAATAGCAGAATATGCCTGGTTAGCAGTCCCGGTATCATCGTTAACCTTGAAGTTGGAAAGCAGGGGTGTGCCTGAAGAATCGTATCTCTGGGCATAGACGTCTCCATTTCCGTTCCGGTAATCAGTCCAAGCAATAACAAAATAGCCAAAGCCAGTCAAACCAATACCGGGGAAAACATGATAGGCAACTGCACTGTCATCGTTCACCTTGAAATTCGATCCTACCGGAGTGCCATTGGAGTTATATCTTTGAGCATAGATGTTCGAAGAAGAGTAAGGCGACTGACCACGGTCATCCTCCCAAACGACAATAAAGTTGCCAGGTTGACCCATCACAATATCAAGCCCAAATGAAAAATCAAAGACTGCTCCCAGCTCATCATTGACCCTAGAATTGGAATTTATCGGAAAGCCAGAGGAATTATACCGCTGGATATAGATATCACCCACAGGAAATCCATTGCGGTAATCCGTCCAGGCGATTACAAAATTACCAAATGCATCTGAAGCCAAGGAAGGAAACTTTTGATCAGAAGTTCCACCATCGTCATTTACCCTGAAGTTCGCACCGAGAGGAATGCCCGTGTAGTGGAATCTTTGAACATAAATGTCAGAATAGGGCCAGCCACAGCGATAATCTGCCCATGTGATCACGAAGCTACCACCTCCGTCCGTCGCAATTGCGGGAGATTCCTGCAAAGTCGTTTGAGTATCATCATTCACTTTGAAGTTAGTACCTAATGGGGTACCAGCAGGACTATATCTCTGGGCATAGATGTCAGTGTTGGGGCTATTACGTTCATCTGTCCAGGTGAGCACGAAACTTCCTGAGCTATCTATAGTAATAGCAGTCTCCCATTGATGAGCTGCCCCTGTATCATCATTCACTTTAAAGTTGGAGCTAGTCGGAATGCCCGAGGAGGCATACATCTGAGCGTATATATCCGAGTTATAGCTACCATTGCGCAAGTCTTCCCAGGTTATGACAAACCTGCCAGAGCCGTCCATTGCGACCGCTGGGTTCCATTGCTCAGCAATTCCAATGTCGTCATTTACCCTGAAGTTAGAATCGACAGGAGTGCCTGATGAACTGTATCGTTGAGCGTAGACATCCCAGTTGCCGTCGCGGTTATCATCCCATGTGATTATAAAGTTGCCTTGCTGCTCTCTCGCGATAGCTGGGGATCCCTGCCAACTCGTCCCTGCATCATCGTTTACTTTGAAATTAGAACCCACACTAGCTCCGCCTGAGTCGTATTTCTGGGCATAGACATCGTAGTTTCCATTGCGTTCGTCTCTCCAAGTGATCACCAAACTGCCGGACCCGTCCATAGCAATAGCAGGTTCCAATTGCTGAACAGCGAGAGTATCATCATTTATCCGAAAGTTGCCACCTATAAGAACACCTGAGGAGTCATATCTCTGAGCATAGATATCGGAGTTTCCATTGCGCTCATCCTCCCATGTGATGACGAAGTTGCCAGAGTTATCCGAAATAACCGCAGGATACCATTGCCCTACGGTCCCAGTATCCTCGTTTACTTTAAAGTTCGTGCCCATAGGAGTTCCAGAAGAATCAAATCTCTGGGCATAGATGTTAAAATTTCCGTTACGATAATCCACCCACGCGACGATAAACCTCCCAGATGCGTTCCTCGCTATAGCAGGGTTATAGTGCTTTCCTCCGCCGGCCGTATCGTCGTTTACTAAAAAGTCATCAATTATTACCTCTATTAACTCTTGCCTTACAGAGCTCATCAAGTATCTCGATCTAGTCGAAGAATGAGCTCTTATGGGATAGCAAAATCCCAACTCGCCACCCTCTAAACCTGTAGTTAACAAACCAAAGGGGCTCTTCTGGGCAAACCCAGCCGTTCGAGCATAAGTGTGGGAGTTCGGGTGAGACCTCATATTTCTGATTGCATCTCTCCCTGTCCGTCCTGGTCGCTCTGTAAAAGATCTCGGACCGCTTAGGTCAGCCAAGACCCGTAGGGAGCATATCGAAGATAAAGCAAAGAAAAGGGAGATAGTAATAGCGAAAGCGTAGAAGGGAAACTTTGAACCTTGCGACATAAATTCCTCCTTCTTCAAGTCCTTGTTATGCGTTAAAATCAATTTACATGCAAAGGTCGACGTTGTCAATAGTTTTCGTATAGGATGTCTCCTCATAATATAGATAAAAAGTGAATAAAAAGCTTTGACATTTTAAAAGGGGATACTTATAATTAATTGTGCTTGAAAATCAATCAGCATCCGTGAATAGTAAAGAAAGTCAGATCGGCCGAGAATTTGTCTCGTTAATTTTCATTCGACGGCGGGATTTACGATGAAAGAAATACCGAAAGACCTTCTTTTGCTTGCAGTTATTGTGGGGATATCTCAACTCAATGGGTGTAGCCTAATGGGCCTTGGCATTGGTTCTATAGTTGATGCTCACAAACCGAGCCACATGGAAGTCCCGCTTTCGAAGATAGAAACGATTAAGCCGGGAACAAAGCTCGATATCCTGCTAAGGGACGGAGATACCCTTAAGGTAATATTCGCGGGAGTAACCAGTATCCCTGCCCAGGAATACGCTGAAACTTATGCTAAAGTGCAGGAACAAAGACTGGAGGGGACCATTCTGCCGGATTTGGGTGATACTATTGCGGTGACAGACACCCTGGGAAAAGAATCAACCTATGAGTTTCTGGGTTATGCTCATGAATGGATTTCTGTAAGACCGCTGGGTAAAACTGGATCGATAAAAGTGCCCTACCCTACGGTTGCAAAAACTACTGACAGCCGAGGAAATGTCGTCCAAGGCGAAGCTCTTGATAAGCTGGTTTCCGAAGCTAGGATTCCGTTTTTATCGGCTATCGCCATTCAGAAAGTGCTAAGTAGCACCCCAATATCGCGGACCGAAGTTCAGAGGATAGCTACCACGCAGCGAATCCCCCTCGATAAAGTTTACAGAGTGCAACGTCCTCTTAAAAAGAATGCGAAGGTGACTGGTCTCATAGTTGGTGCTGCAGTTGATGTAACAGTTGCTATCGTAATATATGGTCTCTACAATCTTTTACAAATGGCTTCCCACTTTTGATGCAAGTTTAGGTTTTTAGAAACATCTTTGTGGCAGTGTTTCTTTTAACAAGGAGGTTTAGATGAGAGACCTGCCAAAGGATGCGAAGACAAAATTAATAAGAGCGAGGGTTTTAAAAAGATGCGTCTGTCCTACTTGTAAAACTATTCCAGGCCCAAAAAGTTTGAATAGAGGTATAGATGGAGGATTCAAAGAAAGCAAAGAGAGTAATTAATACATTGACGGGTCCGTGGGAAAAGAGAAATTTACCTAAAATTGCATCGGCGCTCCCCAAATGGGTCAATCCCGACCATCTTACAATCCTTGGGATTCTTGCTGCGTTTATCATCGCCATCAGCTATTGGCTCACTTGGTATTCGATTTGGTGGTTGTGGTTGACGAACTTCGGACTTTTTCTTCATTGGTTTGCTGATAGCCTCGATGGCACCCTAGCGAGGGTACGCCACATCGAGCGTGAAAAGTATGGATATTTCGTAGACCATATATGTGACACATGGACAATGTTCGTGTCTTGTTTGGGCATAGGTTTATCTCCACTTATGCATATAAGCGTGGCGATGCTGGTTGCGGTTAGTTTCTTCCTTCTAAGCACCTATGTATATATAGCTAGTTATTGTCTGAGTGTTTTTAGATTATCGTATGGTCGGTTGGGTCCAACCGAGCTGAGAATTCTTATTTTCGCTCTCAACGTCCTCTTATTCTTTTGGAATCCTGCTTTCATCGCGTTTGGTAGCATTCCAGTCACCATTCCCGACATAAGCGGGTTCGTCGTCTCTGGAGTATTTATAGCTATCTTCATCGTCCGTTCTATTAGGGATGCAATAAAACTTGACCGCGAAGACAGGTTTAAATTGACAAAAAGCTGACTTTTAGAGAACGACAGCGGTCTTTGCTGCGCCACTTGAATAAAAAAGCGAAAGCGATAGGAGAAAGGTATCAAAAAGACTCTTCGACCAGACATTTTCGTCCCTTACTATTGGAAGCTTTAATTTGTTGCAATCATGGTTAGCATAAGAACTTAAATATCCTTTAACTCGCCTAGTGATCTTCTGACTTAAATCAGGTCTTTTATCCAGATGGCGATACTTCTTATCAGTGACTGTTTTTTAGGAAACATCTGTTCGATTCCCTCAATGCTATATACCCACCTGGTCGTACCCATTAGTAGGGCAAAGTCAATTATGCCAATGAGTGACTCATAGCCCGACACCGCAACAACCGTTTCCCCATCAAGAAACATGGATCGCCTGTCCTGGTTGTGTGAGCCTACGGTCAAGATGAAAATTGCTGATTCTCTCTCTTCAGGAGGCAGCGCGTTCATAGATTCAGTATAGGCGGTAATAAGATCCTGGTGCTTGGCAGCAGTAAGGTCTGCGGTCTTGAGTAGTCTAGGAGTTATACCCTCCACTTTATAGAAATCTCCGCTGACCTCGGCCTGGCGTATTTTAAAATATTCCTTGAGAACTGTTTGCCACTCTTCCCTACTCAATATATCCAATCCTTTACTGCTGATGAAAAACTGGGTTTTAGAATGAAGTGTTGGTTTACAATCATGCTTCGGGATGACAAGGTGTTTGGTCTCGCTTTGGAGTTGGCTCAGCCTGTCATACTCCTCGTATATAGCCCTTATAATCTCTGGATGCACTTTGAACCTGATTTTCAAATGCTCGTTCCTCTGAACGCCATCGATAAAGGCAGCGAGAGTGGCCTTCAAGTCATTTACATCGTTGTCGCAGGTGTACAGGCCGACTGTCAAGCTGCCGCCTGCTTTTTTTATTGCATCACTCAATATTTGCGAGGCACTGAGCATTGAGGAGAGTGTGTTCCGAACTAATTCCATCGTGGGTAATCCGCTGCTGGGCGCATGTGAGCTGGCAGGTGCGATAGGATAAACTGAACATCCACGTAAAGCTTCGCCCACAAACATACCAGCCCAGAAATCACTGCTCCACAAAGAATCTGGCGCGATAATAACGGAGCCAGGTAATATTAGATTATACAGCACTGCCTTCAATACCGAAGCTGCCTTGTCACCATAACCTATGGCATTCATGACGGTGATCACGCTGGCCGTCCACCCCTTTTTTCGAAGGTCTTCGCACATCTCATCGTAGTTTTCTGGGAAATCCCTAGGCTGTAGATAGTATGGAGCCTCCTGAGACTCATAACCTTGGCTCATAAAAAGTATCCTGGTGGCTGTTTTAAGATGTATCAAGTCAGGTCCCTGAACCATAATAGACCGATCTTCCCAACAGGGACCGAGATAATGTTCACCTACTCCTTGACCCGTGAAAATCGCTACCCCCAAAGATGGATCATCCTCAAAAATATCACGGAAGGCAATCTTCCGATGGTCCCGGAATGGTGCATCTCCGGCAAATGCAGGGCGGTAAACATTGGTGATATTGATATGAACTTTGATTTTTTCTCTAAGATACTCTTTGGATTTACCTTGGAGAGCTTTGGAGGTTGCAATGGTTTTCAGCAGTTTCTCATGAGCTGAGCGCAAAGCTGATTCGACTTCCTTATCCTTCAGGCTAATCTTCCCCGGTTCGTAAAGGTTTTCCAGGAAGTTCATAATCCTGCCGGATTTATTGATCTGGTAATAATGCTCATCAAGGAATATCATGAATTCAGGTAATCTAGAACGCTCGCCGCGGTCCATCGCTTGGATAGCGCTAATAAATGCCTCTAAATAACCATTGATCACCAAGTTCCAGCCGATCCGATCTATCTCTTTCCCCTCAAATCCGCGAAAGTCGTGGATGATTAAAACATGGTAAAACTCAGTCTCAAGTATCATGCGCTCCAGTTGATAATACCACTGCTCATTAAGCAAATAGCGTACATTGTTAGCATGTGTGAACTTTCTACCTACCACTCGCTCCACGATCTGGTTGAGCTCATTCTGTGAGTCATATTGCTCGCGCTGAAGACCATAGTTTAAAGGAAGCCAAACCAGTCGATCGTCCTTCCATCTGCGTTTGGCTGTATTGGCAACCTCATTAACATTTAACAGAACGAAACGAAAAACCTCTTTAGCAGCGTTCCTATGCATCGAGTCAAGAAAATTAATTTCAAAGTCGATATAATGGTCAAAAGCTTGGCTTGCGCGCCGTATGAAGCCACCGAGCTGAAAAGGCTTTTTTTTCTGGCCAAAAAGGCGGTTGAAAGGGATAATGACCTCTTCAAGCAACAGCTGTTCCGTCTTTAACGCAAGTTCTTTTCCTAAAATAACATCGCCACCTGAAGCATGAGTGAAAGTTGTTACAAGTGCTGCATGATAAGCGCTATCCTCTTCCATAAAAGAATGACCCTGTTGCTGCACGTGCCTGTGGATGCTCTGCACAAGCTGCTCGAATTTTCTCCGTTCCCTTTTCGAATTTATGATGTCGAAGGCGAGTTTTGGTGTAAGAAGCCTGTCGATCCATTGCATTGCGTGCTCAATTCTACCAAGTTCTTCCCTAGGTATGAGCGTTGAATCCGCCGGTACAGGTCCAGGTAACTCGGTCTCCTCGAGTTTCACGTGGGTAGATTTAGGGCGATTTTGCCGATATCTTATCCAGAAAGGGTCTAACACGAGTCCAACTTGAATAGCTTTCATCGCTGGGACATAGTCAAGGCGTAGTCGGTCTCTTATCCCAAAGAGACCACCCCGTTTCCACTCCACATCCATGGAGAGCCTTATAAAAAAATCTTTTTCTGCTAAGTTCCATTCGACTCCCTGCCTGACTCCCAAAAGTCTCACATAAGTTCCCAAAGCCCCGCCAAACGTTTCGCCTGAGCCTACAACCGCACCTTCAAAAGTTAGGTCCAATACGCCAAATTGCGGCAAGGCAAGTTGTGTGTGGTCATCAATGAAAAGCCGTGAAAGTAGAAGGTCTCGGTCAAATCTGTATCCGCCAATTGTCCCCCATACCAGCCTGTGCCCAGAAGGTCGCCCGAGGGAAACCGTTCTGAGGGTATCGGGAGGTATTCTTCGAATATCCATTCCAAGTCTGGCTGGCATCTCTATTGAATTGCTTGCAGCCTCTGTTAGTTGTTGTTCTTCACATAGGGGTGACTCTAGTGGGAAAAACAACAGTACCAGCCATACTAAAAGCAGCAAAAACATAGTGAGTTGCGCATTACCTCTGATAGGTCTTTCTTCTCGCATAGCTTCTAATAGGGTTATCCACATTGTTTTTATTTTTCCAAGTCAGCACTTCCTTCAGGGAACTTTTGTCTCCCGTTTCTAAAATACAGCCTGAAAGGTGTAATTTTATAAGTGAGTGAATTAAAAAAATCCTTTGACATGTTCAGCTGACGAAATGCCAGGCTCAATTTTCTGCTCTCTAAGTTCAGTGAAACTCAAAATGCTACAAACGCTTCAAGATGGACCACAGTTCTCTGTCCTGCCCCCAGTTATTGCACCACTTTTTAAGTTAATCCAGCCATAGCAATTGTCAAGTTGTTTTGGGGTTTTATTGCCTCTGGCGCCGGTGGACGATAGCCGATCGAGCTGTGCGGTCGTTTAGTATTATAATGCTGCCGCCAGCTTTCAATCAATACCCTGGTTTCACTAAGAGTATAAAATATCTCCCGGTTTAACAGCTCATCTCGCATCTTGCCAATAAAAGACTCCATATACCCATTCTCCCATGGAGAACCAGGTTCAACGAATAAGGTTTGAACACCAAGCCTGGTTAGCCAATCCCGAACAGCTTTGGCCGTAAATTCCGAACCGTTATCGGAACGTATATAAGCTGGAATCCCTCGCTTGACAAATAACTGACCCAGCTGGTAAAGAACATCTTCCGACGTTAATCGGCGAGCCACATCGACCGCCAGACATTCCCGGGTATACTCATCCATCACGGCCAGGATGCGAACCGGACAGCCGTCATGAGTCCGTTCTAAGGCAAAGTCATACGACCACAAGTGATTGGGATACTCAGCCCGTTGGCGAACACAGGAACCGTCATTTAACCACAGTCGACCACGTTTAGGCTGCTTCTTAGGGACTTTTAAGCCTTCCTGTCGCCAGATCCGTTCCACTCGCTTGTGATTCACCTGAAAACCTTCCTGTCGCAACAAGGCGGTAATCCTTCGATAACCATAACGACCATACTCACCAGCTAACTCTATGACTTTCCTTATCAACCCTGATCCCTCATCGGTTACTTGATTCCGATGTCGCTGAGTTGATCGAGCCTGACCAAGAACCCGGCAGGCTCTTCGCTCTGATACGCCCAGCAACCGACGAACTCGTTCCACCACCTGACGCCGTCGGGCCGGGCTTACAAGTTTCCCGAGGCGGCTTCCTTCAATATGGAAATGTCCAGCGCCTGCTCGGCTACTAACTTCTTCAAACGAGCATTTTCTCTCTCCAACTCCTTGAAATGCTTCGCCTGATCCAGACGCAGACCACCATACTGCTTGCGCCAGCGATAATAGGTCTGCTCACAGACACCAATCTTCTTGCATGTCTGAGCCAACGTCTGGCCTCGAGACAAATCTACTTCCGCTTCCCGTAATTTGCGAACTATGCTCTCTGCCGTAAACCGGTGCCGACCCATATTGTCCTCCTTCCTCTGTCCAGCCTAATATACTAACTTATACTAACTCTTAAACTGGACCGAAATATGGGGGGCAAGTCATATAGATGTTGGTGACGTGATTTATCTGATAAATTATCTTTTTAAAGGCGGACCACCACCGGTTTGTTAACATACAGCTTTCTGATGCTTCGGGAATAGGAATTCCCGAAGCTTTCTGGCATAGGTGTTTCCTAATCCCGATGCATCAAAGCTCTATCCTTTGCACCACAACTACCGAAATATCATCTGCCTGTTCACAGTTGGCTGTAAAGTCGTTTACAGGTTTTGATATCAAATCTACAACACTAACGGCTTCCAACTCTGTTGTTGTGCTTAAAGCTTCCAAAAGCCCGTCCTCTTCGAACATCTCCTCTTGCTGGTTAGTAGCTTCTGTCGCCCCATCGCTGAATAAGATCAAATGTTCCCTGTATTTATTTCACACTCCCCTTGGGTATAAATATCTCCATCTAAAATCCCCAGAGCCGGACCTTTACCCTTCGTTCTGAACTCAGTGTCGATGGATGGTTTGCCTCAATATAAGATATGGTGCCGCAAGACTTCAAGAGGTGGAATGTCAATCCATGTTGTTTTGATCTTTTACTTTAGAACCAGATTTTTATTGCGCTTTGAAGTTCTAAACTACCAACTCCTCTTAGGTCATATTCTAACCATTTATCATCAATTTCATATCCTTCTTTTTCGTCCTGAGGCGCATCAGCGTCCCAGAAAGACGACCATGTCATAAAAAAGGTACCCCCTATATTAGCAGAAAGACTTACTGACCTATTCAAGTAAAAAGTGCATCCTGCACCTAGTCCACCGTTATAAACTGTATTTACCTCTACGAATCCTGAGTCCCTACTCAGTTTATCCTTGTATGTACCAGGAGACCTCGCCCACTCCAATCTTCCACCGATTATGCTCATCCCGATTTCTACGTGGAAGACTTCCAGAAACAACCGTTCTGGCATCATCTCTATACGCGCTGCTATGTCAGCATTGATTATGTTCCACCCTTGTCGAGGACCGATTTTGATGTAGCCCGAAGAGAACTCTATCCCCCCATCCCACCGCCCCAGATATTCGGTTGCTTGTGCTTCAATGAACAGTCTGTAAGTTAACAAGATTCTGTAGCCTAAGTTGTCAATAACTGGCGGAACTCGTCCTGAAGCGGCAATATATGTGGGGCTCGGTTCGAGTTTAGAAGGGTAAAAGGTATATTTTACACCTACACTTGAGCCTAAATCAGCCAGTTCCTTTCGTCTTACAAGGTACCCCACCTTCGGCTTGCCTCTGATAACCTTTGCCTCGAAATCCAGTTTTCTTACTCCAGTGACTTCAAGCAAACCTGCTTTTTTTTCCTCAGGATTGAAGACATCCAGGCGGTCACCTTCTTTTATTCCAATATTGCTTCCAATATCCACAATCACGCCTTTATTCTCGAGCGACAAAATGGTCGAAGGAATAAGATACAACGTGTTGATTTGATGCAAGATGTCTACAGGCAAGTCCAGGAGCTCAACCATTGAGCGGTTCTGGCCGAGAGCATTCGTTAGGTCGAGCGGGGTGTTACTTCCAGGGGCGTATAAGAGCACTCTTGTCTGGAACATTATCTCCTCAGTAGGATCTTCTGTTATGAGCTTCTGATCAAATTTTATGAGTAAGTGTTTATGTCCAGCTGCCATCGTGTCGGTAACAACAAATCTGGAAGATAAGATGTTCTTTAAATCAGCAAGAAGCAAATTTTTAACCACTTCATTATTTCCCTCAACCCCAATTGAAATAATTTCTTTCTCTTCCTCCAAGGAGAAAGCTGTGGTAATACCTATACTTGGAAACAACATGATAAACAGAGTCGCTAACAGTAGAAGAGGTGTTCCTTTGCCGAGCGGGCAGAAGCTTTTACTTCTTAGGTTGAAAAATGAAAATCTCACAAAGTTCCTCCTGATAGAAAATCGAATTTTCCCCAAAAAAAGTTTCTTATTTTTGTCAAAGGTATCTGGTCTCTTTGGGCACCCATACAGATTTACTCACTTTGAGTCGAAGAACTCGAGTCTATCACTTGGGTCAATTGAATCAACTAATAGTTTACCCTATTTCAGGCAAAAGTCAAGCCCTTTTTGAAGTTGACAAAATAGAAAAAATACTTATATTAGTATTGTATAAAACAGTCATGAACTTTTTTAGAACAGGAGGATTTATGACTAAAACACTCTTGATTTTCCTCTTAATCAGCTTTTTCACCCTACCCCTTTTTGCTCAAGATGTAGACACCGCCTGGGTGAGAAGATACAACGGTCCAGGGAATGGGAGCGATGGGGCTTCTGCCATAGCCGTAGATGGTTCAGGCAATGTCTATGTGACGGGAGGAAGCTACGGGAGTGGGACCGCCGATGACTACGCCACCATAAAGTATTATCCCGATGGAGATACTGCCTGGGTGAGAAGATACAACGGGCCAGGGGATAGCTCCGACTATGCTTCAGACATAGCCGTAGATGGTTCAGGCAATGTCTATGTGACGGGAGGAAGCTACGGGAGTGGGACCGCCGATGACTACGCCACCATAAAGTATTATGCCAATGGAGACACCGCCTGGGTGAGAAGTTACAACGGACCAGCGAATGGGGGCGATGGGGCTTATGCCATAGCCGTAGATGATTCAGCCAATGTCTATGTGACGGGAGGAAGCGACGGGAGTGGGACAAGCTACGACTACGCCACCATAAAGTATTATGCTAATGGAGACACCGCCTGGCTGAGAAGATACAACGGAACAGGCAATTTGGATGACTATGCTTTAGCCATAGCCGTAGATGGTTCAGGCAATGTCTATGTGACGGGAGCAAGCGGCGGGAGTGGGACAGGCTACTGCTACGCCACCATAAAGTATAATCCGGATGGAGACACCGCCTGGGTGAGAAGATACACCGGATCTGGGTATGTGGGTGCCTTTGCTTCTGCCATAGCTGTAGATGGTTCTGGCAATGTCTATGTGACAGGAGGAAGAGACGGGGGTATTCCGACAAGCCTTGACTACGCCACAATAAAGTATTATCCTGATGGAAACACTGTCTGGGTGAGAAGCTACAATGGACCAGGGAATTTGGGCGATGCGGCTTATGCCATAGCCGTGGATGGTTCTGGCAATGTCTGTGTGACGGGAGAAAGCGAGGGGAGTGGGACAGCCGGTGACTACGCCACCATAAAGTATTATCCTGATGGAACCACCGCCTGGGTAAGAAGATACAACGGAACAGGCAATGGGGATGACGAGGCTCGGGCCATAGCCGTAGATGGTTCAGGCAACGTCTATGTGACAGGTTATAGTTACGGGAGTGGGACAGACGAGGACTACGCCACCATAAAGTATTACCCCAATGGAGACACCGCCTGGGTGAGTAGATACAACGGACCAGGGAATGGCTACGATAGGGCTTGGGGCGTAGCCGTAGATGGTTCAGGCAATGTCTATGTGACGGGAACAAGCGTCGGGAGTGGGACAGAAGATGACTACGCCACCATAAAATATGTGCAGTATCTGTGCGGAGATGCCAATGGAGATGGGGTGGTGGATGTTGGGGATGTGGTCTATCTGATCAACTATCTCTTTAAGAACGGCCCTGCTCCCAGTCCATTGCAGACCGGGGACGTTAATCTTGACGCCGTGGTGGATGTAGGCGATATAGTTTACCTGATCAACTATCTCTTCAAAGCCGGACCACCACCATGTGAATGATAAGGATATATCACTAACTATTCATAGCAGGAGGTCTCAATGTCAAAACATATCAAGATTATTATTGTGTCCTGCATATTGATTACCATTTTTGGAACTGTTTTGAGCCTTGCTCAATCCGTTCACGGTGAATCCTTCGGGGCAATCCCTCAGGACAAGTCCGTTCAGGATGAATCCGTCGATACCGCCTGGGTGAGAAGATACAACGGACCAGGCAATTTGTCCGACTATGCTTATGCCATAGCCGTAGATGGTTCAGGCAATGTCTATGTGACGGGACCAAGCGAGGGGAGTGGGACAGGCTTCGACTACGCCACCATAAAGTATTATCCTGGTGGAGACACCGCCTGGGTGAGAAGATACGACGGACCAACGAATGACTACGACGTAGCTTATGCCATAGCCGCAGATGGTTCAGGCAATGTCTATGTGACGGGATATAGCTTCGGGAGTGGAACAGGCTGGGACTACGCCACCATAAAGTATTATCCCAATGGAGACACTGCCTGGGTGAGAAGATACAACGGGCCAGGGAATGGCTACGATGTGGCAGGGGCCATAGCCGTAGATGGTTCAGCTAATGTCTATGTGACGGGAGCAAGCTACGGGAGTGGGACAAGCTATGACTACGCCACCATAAAGTATTATCCTGAGGGAGATACCGCCTGGGTGAGAAGATACAACGGACCAGGGGATAGCTCCGACTATGCTTTAGACATAGCCGTAGATGGTTCAGGCAATGTCTATGTGACGGGAACAAGCGTCGGGAGTGTGACAGGCGCTGACTACGCCACCATAAAGTATTATCCTGGTGGAGACACCGCCTGGCTGAGAAGATACAACGGAACAGGCAATTTGGACGACGGTGCTTATGCCATAGCCGCAGATGGCTCAGGCAATGTCTATGTGACGGGATATAGCTCCGGGAGTGGGACAGGCTGGGACTACGCCACCATAAAGTATTATGCTAATGGAGACACCGCCTGGGTGAGAAGATACAACGGACCAGTGAATGACTCCGATGAGGCTTATGCCATAGCCGTAGATGGTTCAGGCGATGTCTATGTGACGGGAGGAAGCTACGGGAGTGGGACAGGCGATGACTTCGCCACCATAAAGTATTATCCTGATGGAGACACCACCTGGGTGAGAAGATACAACGGTCCAGTGAATGGGGATGACCGGGCTCAGGACATAGCCGTAGATAGTTCAGGCAACGTCTATGTGACGGGAAGAAGCGCCGGGAGTGGGACAGACGATGACTACGCCACCATAAAGTATTATGCTAATGGAGACACCGCCTGGGTGAGAAGATACAACGGACCAGGGAATGGGAGCGATGAGACTTCTACCATGGCCGTAGATGGTTCAGGCAACGTCTATGTGACTGGATATAGCTGGGGGAGTGGGACAGAGTATGACTACGCCACCATAAAGTATATTCAGTATCTGTGCGGAGATGTCAACGGAGATGGGGTGGTGGATGTTGGGGATGTGGTCTATCTGATCAACTATCTATATAAAAACGGCTCTCCTCCCTATCCTTTGGAGGCGGGGGACGTTAATTCAGATGGAATCGTTGATGTGGGTGATGTTGTCTATTTGATCAACTATTTGTTTAAGGGAGGATTACCACCAACCTGTTAATTCTCATTCATCTGCGTTACGCAACCTTAGCATAGTTGTGGCTTCAAATGTGCTTGGCATTCTTACTGGTATTTATGCCTGAACCGGGGGATGCGAAGGTAGAGTCTATCGGTTCATCCAGATTTATCAAAGCAGTTCGAAAATCGTCCACGAATCCACCCCATTCTGCAAGAGATAATCCTTTCGCAGAAAGTGACTAAGCCACTCTCTTCATAAGTCTCTCCTGGAAAGGTCCTACAGATTTTCTCCACCCCTTAGTTCGGGAATATCCCTTGACTTTTCCTCTTTTTGCATTATAATATTATTGAAATTTCCGATTAACAGAGTATTACCGATATAAAATTCGATCATTTTCAAAAGGAGCATGAATATGACAAAAAAGCTAATTATTTTTGTGATTCTGGTATTGACTGCTATTCCAGCCTTTGCGGAGACGATAGTTGACACCGCCTGGGTGAGAAGATACGACGGACCGGGAAATAGTTTTGATGATGCTTATGCAATAACGGTGGATGATTCTGGCAATGTCTATGTAACGGGAGGAAGTCATGGTATAGGAACGGACTTCGACTATGCCACCATAAAGTACTATTCTAGCGGAGACACCGGTTGGGTGAGAAGATACAATGGACCGGGGAATATAGAGGACGATGCTTATGCCATTTCAGAAGATGATTCTGGCAATGTTTATGTAACCGGAGGAAGTTACGGAAGCGGAACAAGCTTAGACTACGCTACCATAAAGTATAATCACAATGGAGATACCGTTTGGGTGAGGAGATATACGGAGCTTGTGGATTCTATAGATGGAGCCCTTGCCATAGCTGTGGACGGATCGGGTAATGTCTATGTTACCGGACAAAGTTATGCCAGTGGAACAATTTATGATTTTGCCACTATAAAATACGATTCCAATGGTGATGTCGCCTGGGTTAGAAGATACAACGGACCAGGAAATAACAATGATTGGGCTACTGCTCTAGCGTTGGATGGATCGAACAATGTTTATGTGACTGGTCAAAGCACAGGCAGTGGAACAGAACGTGACTATGCTACCATTAAGTACTATCCCAACGGAGACACTGCTTGGGTGAGAAGATACAATGGACCAGAAAATGGTCGAGATGGCGCCAGTTGCCTATCAGTCGATAGCTCCGGCAATATATATGTTACGGGAAGAAGTTACGCCAGTGGAACATACTACGATTATGCCACCATAAAGTACAATCCCGATGGAGGAACTGTCTGGGAAAAAAGATACAACGGACCAGGGAATGACATTGATGCGGCTACTGTTTTAGCGGTGGATGGCTCGGACAATGTCTATGTGACGGGATACAGTATTGGCAGTGGGACCTCCTATGACTATGCCACTATAAAGTATTTTCCAAATGGAGATACTGCTTGGGTGAGAAGATACAACGGACCAGGAAACGGGGAGGATTATGCTTCTGATATAGCTGTAGATGATGTTGGAAATGTATATGTAACAGGAGAAAGTGATGGTGGTGAAACAGGCACAGACTTTACCACCATCAAATATTTTTCAAATGGAGACATCGCCTGGGTGATGCGATATAACGGACCGGGAAATAGTAACGATTGTGCATCTGCAATGGCTGTAAACAATAATAACAATTTGTATGTGACCGGATATACTTACGCCAGTGTGATAGACTTAGACTATGCCACCATAAAGTATTTTCAAGCCCTGCGTGGAGATGTGAATAGAGATGGGCTGATAGACGTGGGTGATGTGGTGTTCTTAATAAATTATCTCTTCAGGTATGGACCTTCTCCCGATCCTCTCCAAACCGGTGATACTAATTGCATCGGAGGAGTGGATGTAGGTGACGTAGTGGTTCTGATCAACTATCTTTTCAAAGGTGGACCCGAACCAAGCTGTTAGTTTTGATTTGATGATTTAATCCTACTAACGAATCAATACAATTCAGTTATTTGAAATAGTTTTTATGTTATCCTTAGAAAGGAGCGAAGAAATGACAAAATCGAAGATCCCGCTATGGGCGGGAAAGCAATTAATTTTGGTGACCTTGCTTTTATTTGCTAAATATGTCTCTGCCCAGACACTCAGCACAAAACCCGATTCCATCCCCTTTGCCCCGGCGACCAACTATGAAGCTGGATGGGCTCCTTTTTCCGTTTTTTGTGCAGATTTGGATGGAGATGGTGACCTGGACCTGGCTGTGGCAAACACTGGTGGACCCGATCATGTCTCCATCCATAAGAACAACGGGGACGGGACTTATCAGGGTGCGGTCAACTACGGGACAGGAGTTGGTACTCGTTCTGTCTTCTGTGCGGATTTGGATGGGGACACTGATCTGGATTTAGCCGTGGCAAATTTCAATAGCGACAATGTCTCTATCTTGAAGAACAACGGGAACGGGACTTTTCAGAGTGCGGTCAACTACGAGGCGGGAGATGGTCCTTCTTCCATTTTCTGTGCGGACTTGGATGGAGACACAGATCTGGAATTGGCCGTGGCAAATTTCAATAGCGACTATGTCTCTATCTTGAAGAACAACGGGGATGGGACTTTTCAGAGTGCATTCAATTATGATACAGGAACCAGCCCAATCTCTGTTTTCTGTGCGGATTTGGATGGAGACCATGATCTGGACATGGCTGTGGCAAATATTAATAGCAATAACGTTTCCATCCTGAAGAACAACGGGGATGGAACTTTTCAGAGCGCGGTTAACTACGAGTCTGCATATTATCCTGCTTCGGTTTTCTGCGCGGACTTAGATGGTGACACCGATCTGGATTTGGCAGTGGCAAATGATGGCAGCGAGAATGTCTCCATCCTGAAGAACAATGGGGATGGGATTTTTCAGAGTGCGGTCAACTATGGCGCAGGAACTGAGCCTTTATCTGTTTTCTGTGCGGATTTGGATGGAGATGGTGATCTGGACTTGGCTATAGCAAATTGGATTAGCGGTAATGTTTCCATCTTAAAAAACAATGGAGATGGGACTTTTCAGAGTGCAGTCAACTATATGGCAGGAGATCATCCTCGTTCTGTTTTTTGTGCAGATTTGGATGGAGACTACGATATGGACTTAGTTATAGGAAATCAGTTTAGCCATAATGTCTCCATCCTGATTAATCTGACTATTAAATACCTTCGCGGAGATGCTACCGGTGACAGCATGCTGGAGATCGGGGATGTGGTCTATCTGATAAATTATCTGTACAAAAACGGTCCTGCTCCTAATCCTCTTTGGATAGGTGATGCCAACTGCGACCAAGTGGTAGATGCTGGGGACGTGATTTTACTCATCAACTTTCTGTTCAAGTCAGGTTCATCACCATCTTGTTAAAAGGAAAACGAAAAAGTGCATGCATATCACTTTGAGCTTTTGATTTTAGAAATAGAACGGTTTTTTAATCCTAACTATTTACTCTTAACTTTTATGAGAGGTGCAACATGAAGGCAAAGATATTGGTTTTGGCGATCTTCTTGCTATGGGTGGTGCCTGCTTTTGCTCAGGTTGACACGGCTTGGGTACGTAGATATATAGGTCCCTATGGCGATGATTATGCAAATGCAATTGCGGTTGATGATTTAAAGAATGTCTATGTTACCGGCGCGAGTCGGGGTTCTGGAGCAGGATATATCAATGACTACGCTACGGTTAAATACGATTCTTTGGGCGCAGAGCAATGGGTTGCCCGATATAATGGCTCGCCAACCCAAAACTGGCCAGATGAGGCCAAGGCCATTGCAGTTGATGCAAATGGAGTTTATGTAACCGGGTACGTTAGTTATCACATTGCTGAAGATTCTTGCGATTACTGCACCATAAAGTATGATAAAGTGACCGGAGATACCTTATGGCTGAGAAAATATAATGGAGCAAATAAATGTGACCAAGCTTATGCGATTGCTCTGGACAGCAGTGGCAATGTCTATGTCACAGGTAAGAGCAAGGTCGACGTCAATGGATTTGATTTCCTCACCATAAAGTACAACCCGGATGGCGTCCAGCAATGGACCGCCAGATACAATAATCCCAATGGTAATGGCTGGGACATGGCCTATGCATTGGCCGTTGATAATAGCGGCAATGTCTATGTTACCGGCGCAAGTTATGACCTAAATACTTATTATGATTGTGCAACAATAAAATACAATTCATCAGGTGTCCAGCAATGGGTGCGAAGGTATTCTTACCAAGGGAATTGGTCAGACGAAGGAGATGCGATTACGGTCGATGCTGCAGGTAATGTCTATGTCGCTGGGCGCAGTGTAAGCACTACTACCAGTTGGGATTATGTAACGATAAAATATAATGCGGGCGGTACTCAACAGTGGGCAGCAAGATATAATGGTATGGCAAATTACGACGACCAACCAACCGGAATTGACCTTGATAAGCTAGGGAATATATATGTCACTGGCAAATCAGGAATTGGTTCATTCTATTATCAGTTTGCAACAGTAAAATATCTGCCTAATGGCACACAAGATTGGGTGAGGACATATATTGGGCCAGCTAATCTTACCGCCTGGGCTAATGCCGTTGTCGTTGACCATAAAAATAATATCTATGTGACCGGTCTTGATTATGCATCCGACACAACCGCCAATTATGTTACGATAAAATATTCGCCCAATGGCACGGAGGTGAGGATCGCTCGGTACTCAGCCGGCGTGCCCCAGGGCGGTGACTGGGCAACTGCCATTTGTGTGGACCAGGACAACTATGTCTATGTGACAGGCTATAGTGAGGGGAGTGGGACAGACTTTGACTATGCCACTATAAAATATCTGCGATCCTGCTTTGAACCGAGCCCTCGTATAGTTTCCACCTCACCCACACGCAATCAGCTGAACGTCCCCGTCAACACCGACATATCGGTCACTTTCGACATTGACATGGATCAGGCAACACTCAACGACTCGACTTTCGTGGTAAATTCCTGGTCTACCGGTCTTCACCAAGGAGCCATAACCTACGACAGCCCAACAAAGACAGCAACATTGAACCCCAATTTGGATTTCGATGAAGGTGAGATCGTAACGGTCGTACTCACCACCGGCATAAAATCTTCGGATGGGACTCCGATAGACAGCAGCTACGTTTGGTCTTTTACCGCAAAGGTCGAGGATGGTGCTGCTTGTTTCACTCCCCCAGACAATTATGATGCGGGAGATGGTCCAATTTCTGTTTTCTGTGCGGATTTAGATGGGGATACTGATCTGGACTTAGCCGTGGCAAATGTGGATGGCGACAATGTATCCATCTTAAGGAACAATGGGGATGGGACTTATGAGATCGCGGTCAATTATGGGGCAGGATATCTTCCTCGGTCTGTTTTCTGTGCGGATTTAGATGGGGATACTGATCTGGACTTAGCCGTGGCAAATAGGTATGGCGACAGTGTCTCCATTCTAAAGAACGACGGGGATGGGACTTTTCAGAGCGCGGTCAACTATGGGGTAGGATATGGTCCTTGGTCTGTTTTTTGTGCGGATTTAGATGGGGATACTGATCTGGACTTAGCTGTGGCAAATTATTTCAGCGACAATGTCTCCATCTTGAAGAACAACGGGGATGGGACTTTTCAGAGCGCGGTCAACTATGGGGTAGGAGGGGTAGGATATGATTATGGTCCTTATTCTGTTTTCTGTGCGGATTTAGATGGGGATACTGATCTGGATTTAGCCGTGGCAAATGCTGATGGCGACAGGGTCTCCATCTTGAAGAACAACGGGGATGGGACTTACGAGACCGCGGTCAACTATGGGGCAGGACATTATCCTTATTCTGTTTTCTGTGCGGACTTGGATGGGGATACCGATTTGGACTTAGCCCTGGCAAATTCTGGTAGCGACAATGTCTCCATCTTGAAGAACAACGGGGATGGGACGTTTCAGAGTGCGGTCAACTATGGGGTAGGAGATGGTCCTTATTCTGTTTTCTGTGCAGATTTAGATGGGGATACTGATCTGGACTTAGCCGTGGCAACTGGTGGTAGCGGCGACAATATCTCCATCTTGAAGAACAACGGGGATGGGACTTATCAGACCGCAGTCAACTATGGAGCAGGTGATCATCCTTCTTCTGTTTTCTGCGCGGACTTGGATGGGGATGCTGATCTGGACTTGGCTGTGGCAAATGAAGTCAGTGATAATGTCTCGGTTCTTTTGAACATTCGCCGGGGGGACTGCACCGGAGATGAAGTAGTAGATGTAGGTGACGTAGTTTTCTTGATAAATTATCTGTTCAAGAGCGGTCAAGCGCCTGTTCCCCTGCCGGTCGGAGATGTGAATTGCGATGGAGTAGATGATGTGGGAGATGTGGTTTATCTGATCAATCATCTCTTCAAAAACGGACCGGTACCTTGCTGTTAGTTCCCCTTTAGCTGATCCGACATCTATGTTGTACTTGCGGCTTAATTGAACTTAGCATTCTCGCTGGCCATCACCTAGAAGCCGGAATCAAGAAGGTGCAACCTGTTGGTTCCTCCGAATTAATCCAAGTGGTTCGAAAATCGTCCACGAAACGATCCCACACTTTCTTCTTCCAATAAAGAATCATCCGACCACCCTTATTGGTGTAGTCCCGATTTATCCAGTCGATAATCTTGATAGCGTGGTTGAAATGCTTTTTTCCTAATAATCTTTGGTAGCGTAACGTTTTTATGTTGCTTT
>Ga0256868_10000139_pt1 | contig 41969 bp, 37 predicted proteins | sample RVTome_13_FD_187341 | JGI IMG/M metagenome (GOLD analysis project Ga0256868, IMG submission 187341) | Soil microbial communities from uranium-contaminated site in the Upper Colorado River Basin, Wyoming, United States - RVT92D227 HiSeq ...
CAGTCTTACCACCGACGCCCCCGACGTGACCCACATCCCATAACGCCTCGAGTTACGGTACCGCCAAGCTTCGCTCTTGTGCTCGAACGCCTCGACGGCGCCGCAGACGGCGTCGGATCGGGGACCCTTCAGCTTTACCTGCGGGACCACGGCATCTCGGCGAGTCAGCCCACCGTCGGCCGTATCCTCAGGGAGTTGGATCACGACGGGCTCACCGTGAAGGTGAGCAACCGCGGGCGCGTGCTGACGGAAAAGGGACGTCGCCGGCTCGAGCTCGTCCGGTTCGAAAACACCCGCCACCAGTGGGCCGAGGAGCTGTTGAGGAGTGTGGACCCCCCGAGCCGCGCCGACTTCCTCCCCATCCTGGAGGCGCTCGGCCTCATCGAGGGCGAGATCGCACGACTCGCCGCCGAACGGGCCACGGACGAACAGATCAAGGAGATGCAAGCGGTGGTCGAGGGTCAGCGCGGGAACCTCGAGAACCCCATGCGAGGCGCCCAGCAGGGAACGGACTTCCACCACCTTCTCGGCAACGCATGCGGCAACCGCTTCCTGCAGCTCGCGAAAAGGATTCTGTGGGACGTGAATCGCCCCCTTCAGGACCTCTGGTACGAGGCAAACATCGTGACCGGGACCTCCTCATATCCGGCCCACCTCCGCCTTGCCAAGGCCGTCGCCGCCCACGATCCTCGTGCCGCCCAGCGGGCCATGCGCGACCACTTCGCCGTCTTCGTGCGAGCCGTAGAGAAGCACCTGCAGCGCATCCCGACGAAGGAAGATGCCTCGACAGTGAAGACCCCGCGTAGACCTCATCGGACGGTCGGCGCGCGTAGGCCGTTGTAGCCGCCAGCATTCTCGAGGTGCGGTGCCGCCGAGCTTGTCACCCACGCCCCGCCAAGAGGTCGTGTCCAGCGGAGCTTTATCCCCCGAGCATTCTTGGGTGCAAGGCGATGTCCACGCCTCAGCGTTCCGGTTGCCCGGAATCAGCGTGATCTAGGCCTCGTTCGTTCGTTTCCGGTGGGGTCCTCATCGGGCGGGTAGCTAAGGAGCACGCCGCGGATCACCTCGCCCGGTCCGAGGCGCCGGAAGTCGTAGCGGTAGGCGTGATATCCGCCGCGGTCCACGATGCGCTTGCTGACCGCGCGGTAGAACCCGCCCTCGTACTCGAGCACCTGGTTGTCGGCCCACGGCTTCTCGCGCGCGACAAACATCGTCAGCGCCACGACTGGCCCGTCGCCTACGACTACCTCGTCGGGGCGGTCGGGGCCCAGCCGGCTCTCGTGGCGTCTGCGCCTGATGAGCGCCTTCACCGCCAGTGCGCCGCGCCACGGGAGGGCGACGAACGCCATCCCCAGCATCCGCTCCGAAAACGCCGCGTCCAGCGCACGGAGGATTCCCTCGACGAAGCAGAACAGGGTTACCCAAGCGACCGGCGTGAGAAGGTAGCTGAGGAACCCGATGAGACCGACGCCGCGCCAGTCCCAGACCGTCGAGGTCGGCACGTTGCTCAGGTAGGTCCAGCCCGTCGAGCGGCCAAACGACGTCACGTAGCGCAGGAACCCGATGCCGAAGAGGCCGGCCGCCGCGAGGGACTCGACCCAGCCGCCGAAGGCGTGGGCGACCGCGGAGGCGTAGGCGGCCGGCCACCCGCTGCGCTTGACGCTTTCCGGGAAAGTGCTCACGACCAGCGCAACGAGCGTAAACCGGAGGCGCTCGAGAAAGTGCTGCAGGGCTGTTACACTTCGCGCAGGGACGGGTGGCACGTACCGCTTATAGCCCGGCTCCCACGGCCGGTCAACGAGGCTGCCGCCCACGAGCGGTCACCACGAGGACGGAAGGTCGCCCGGACTCCTTGCGAAAACGCTATCTCGGTCCCCTCTCCCATGGGGAGAGGGAAAGGGCGAGGGGACGGAAGACCTCACTCGGCAAGGCGAGGGCGATCGCCTTGACCCTCACCCCGCCCTCTCCCGGAGGGAGAGGGGGCACGACATCGGCAAGGAGAAGAGTCGCCGCTGGACCTCGCTTTTGCGGGGATGACACAGGACGGGCGGCCCGAGCCGCCCGCTTCTGGTGATCCCAAGGTCAAACTGGCGCGCCGCTACTTCCCCGCCCGGTTCTCGTACGCGGGCCGCTTGGGCACCACCGGCGGTTTCTCCCTCACGAGGCGCATGACCTCCTCGATGCCGCGGTCGAGCTGCGGGTCGCCGCCGTCCGACATCTTGGCGGGGTCGTCCACGACGTCGATGTCCGGGTCCACGCCGTGCCCCTCCACGATCCACTTGCCGTCCGTGGAGTAGATGCCGAAAGTGGGTACCGTGACGCCGCCCCCGTCCACGAGGTCCGGGGCGCCCGAGATCCCGATCAGCCCGCCCCAGGTGCGACGGCCGATCAGCGGCCCGAGGTGAGCCATCTTGAAGTAGAGCGGGAAGCAGTCACCGCCCGAGCCGCTCCAGCCGTTGATCAGCATCACCTTGGGGCCGGGGATCGCGGCGGGAGGCCACTGCCAGTCCTTGCCGTCGCGCACGGCCCAGTAGTTGGTGACCGGGCGGTTGAGGAGTTCGACGAAGCGGTCGGGGATCTGGCCGCCGGAGTTGAAGCGCTCGTCGATGATGAGCCCGTCCTTCCCGAGTTGCCCGAGGAACCCCCGGTACAGCTCGTCCTGGCCTTCCTCGCCGGTGTCGGGCACGTAGATGTAACCGATGCGGCCGCCGGTCGCCTTCTCGACCTTGAGGCGGTTCGCGTTGATCCATGCCAGGTTGCGCAGCCGTGCCTCGCTCTCTAGCGTCTTCACCAGCACCTGGCGTGCGCCGGTCACCGTCGGCTTGTCGTTGAGCGTGAGCATCACGTCCTTGCCCGCGAGGCCGTCGAACGCCGCCCACGGGTCCATGGTGACGTCCACCTTGGCGCCGTTGACGGCGAGCAGGTAGTCGCCCTCCTTGGTCTTGAGGCCGGGCTCCAGAAGCGGTGACCGCACTTCGGCGTCCCACGGCGCGCCGTCGTAGATCTTCTTGATTCTGTATGCGCCGTTCTCGAGGGCGTAGTCGGCGCCAAGCAGGCCGACGCCGCGCTTCTCGCCCTTCTCGAGGTCACCACCGCCGCGGTAGGTGTGGGAGGAGTTGAGCTCGGCGATCATCTCGCCCAGCACGAAGTTGACGTCGTTGCGGGTGACGCACCCGTCGAGCAGCGCTCCGTACCGCGCGCGCATCCGGTTCCAGTCCACGCCGTGCAGGTTCGGGTCGTAGAAGTAGTCACGCTCGAACCGCCAGGCGTCGTTGAAGATCTGGCGCCACTCGGCGACCGGGTCCACCGTCATCTCGAGCTCGGAGGTGGCGAGCTTCTTCTCCATCTTCTGGTCGGGCTTGGGGTCGATGATCGCAAAGTCCTTCTTTTTGGCGACCAAGATCTTCTCGCCGCCGGCCGCGATCTGGTAGCCGTCCACGTCGGCGAGCACCGTCTTTTCCTCGCGCTCCTTGAGGTCGTAGAAGACGAGCGGGTTCTTCTCCTCGCCCGACCCGGTGCGCGGGAGCCTGCGGTAGAACAGCTTGTCCGATAGGGCCTGGAGATCGGCGTACCTTCCCGCCTTCGGCGACAGGACCACGACCCGCTCCTCGAAGCGCGCGAGGTCGATCTTGACCGGCTCCGGCTTGGCGGGCTTCTCGTCCTTCTTCTCGCCCTTCTCGGACGTCGCCGTCTCCTTGGCGTCTCCCGCCTTCTTCGCCTCCTCCTTCTTGCCCTCGTCCTTCTTCTCGTCCTTCTTGGCCTCGGCCTTCTTCCCCTCCTCGACGTCGTTGCGGGGCGCCAGTGGGGACGGCACGTCCACCCTCAGGGGGACCGCGACGAGGTTGACCGTGTTGGCGTAGATCCAGGTGTTGTCCGCGTCGCCGTCGCCGTAGACGGGAAGGAACGTGCGGCCGGAAACGTAGAAGAGATACCTCCCGTCGGGGTCGAACGCCGGCCCGGAGTCGTAGTAGAAGCCCGAGGTCACCTGGCTGAGCTTCTTCTCCTGGGTGTCGTAGATGAAGATCGCGGCGTTCCGGGTCTCGATGTCGCGATCGTAGGCGACCCAGCGGGAATCGGCCGACCAGCTCGCGGTGAACGCCTCGAGGTTGCCGTCGAACATGTACAGGCCCTTGTCAACCCTCGTCACCGCGCCGGTCGCCACGTCGCACAGGTTGATGTTCATCGCCTGGTCCGCGAAAACCAGCTTCATTGAGTCCGGGGACCAGAACAGGTGGTAGCGGAACCCGGGGCCGAGCTTGGTCACGGTGCGCTCCTCGCCCGAGCCGTCGGCGTTGCGGACGGTGAGCTCGTACTCCCCCGAGCGATCGCTCCAGTAGGCAAGCAACTTCCCGTCGGGAGACCACGCCGGGTACCGCTCGGCAACCCCGGACGTGCGGGTGAGGTCATAGATCGGTCCGTGCTCGGCAGGGAGGCTGAAAACGTCGCCGCGCGCCTCGAACACAGCGCGCTTCCCGGAGGGCGAGATGTCGGCCCAGGCGATCAGATCGGCCACCTTCTCGACCTGCGGTTTAAGCGTGGCACGGTCGGTCACGACCTCGATCTTGACCTCGCGGGCCTTCTCGGTTGTGAGGTCGAGCAGGTAGAGGCGGCCGCCGTTCTCGAACACGATGTTGGACGGTCCGATCGACGGAAAGTGCACATCGTACTCAGCGAACGTCGTCACCTGGTGCATTTTGCCGGTCTTCGTGTCGAGTGCCCAGATGTTGTTGCGCTTGTTGGCGTCGCGGTCGGTCAGGAAGTACAGCGTTGAACCGTGCCACATCGGCTGGCTGTAGCTGGCGGCGTCATCCCCGACCGGGGTCGAGGAATGGGTGGCGAGGTCGAACAGCCAGATGCGGGACACCCATCCGCCACGGTACCGCTTCCAGGTTCGAAAGTCCTGGCTGTTCGGCACGAACGCGAGCGTCTTGCCGTCGGAAGAGATCTCGCCGAACTCACCGTACGGCACCGACAACTTCTCCGGCAGCCCGCCCTCGACCGAAAGCTTGTAGAGCTGGTTGAACCTCTGGCTCCCGCTTGCCATTGGCGAGGCGTAGAGGATCGCCTTTCCATCCGGGTACCAGTTCAGCATCCGGTCCGAGAAGGGGTGGTGGGTGAGGCGCTTTGGCACACCCCCTCCCACGGGTATCACGTAGATGTCCTCGTTGCCGTCGTAGTTCCCGGCGAACGCGATCAGCGAGCCGTCGGGCGAAAAGCGCGGGAACGACTCCTCGCCTCTGGGCGTCGAGAGCCGCTCCGCGACGCCTCCGGTCTTGGGCGCGACCCAGACGTCGCCGGCGTAGACGAAGGCGATCTTGGTAGTGGAGACCGCCGGCTGCCGCATGAGGCGCGCATCCGTCGCCGCGAGGGCGGGCACGGCCGCACCGGCCAGCATCGTCGAGAAGAGAATGGTGAGCACACGTTTCATGTCCCTGCCTCCTTTTTGAAGGGTGTTGATCGAACGTTCGAATGGGAAGCTGCGGTCGCTACGACGGACCTCGTCGCAGGCGTCAGCGTCCCCACGTCAGCGGGCAGCCAGGCGGGGGAGAGGCCGGGCCAGCGGCAGGCGATGCAGCAGCGCCCCTACCACGGCCCCGACACCCAGGACGTTTACGACCAGCCACAGGGCGCTCCCGAAGATGGGGATCGTCGAGAGCGCGGCCAGAACCAAAGTCGCAAGGCCGGTGCGCGGCAGCTCGCCGCGCCACGCCGCCGGGAGCGCAGGGACTGCGGCCCTGCCGAGCACCCAGGCGGCCCCCACCACGCCGACGATCTTGGCGAGCAAGAGCAGCGCTACGGCGAGGAGCAGGCACCCTGCCCCGAGCGGGGTCGCCGTCACCCCCAGCGCGAACACCACCGTGACAACCCAGACGAGCAGCCCGAGCACGCCGATCACCGGCGTCTGCCAGAGCTGCCGCACCACCTGCTCACCGGCGCACCGCACCGCCTGCGGCGCGAGGAGCACCAGCAGGGAGCCCACAATCACCCACAGGCCTATGCGCAGCAGGCCCATCCCCCAGGCCACCGACCCAGCTGGCCGGGTCTCATGCCCTCTCGCACCGAAGCCGAGGCTGCCGAGGCCGACCACCCTGCCTGTCGCCGTGCCGGCCCCGAAGGCGCTGCCGCCAAGGGCGACGACGTCGCCGCGCACGACCGCCCCGGCGGCCAGCTCGACATCGCCCCCGAGCGCCACCACGTCCCCCACAACCTCGGAGGACACCGTGATGTCGCCCAGCACCGCCACCACCGGACCCTGCGTCGGCCGCTCGATCACCAGCGCGACGCCTACCTGCGGGACCGGGGCCGCCGCCAGGGCTGCCGCTAGCAGGAGGGCGGTCACGACCGCCTCCCGCTGCGGGTGCGGCCTATCAGCGCCACCACGGCCCAGCTACCGCCCACGGCGGCCGCTGCGAGCCAGAGCAGCAGCGAGAAGCCGCCGGTGGTCACCATCGCCCGGGCGGCGTCGGTTCCGCCACGGGCGGCCGCGAGGGTATCCAGGACGGAGGACACGATCCAACCGAGAACCCCTCCTGCGGCCACGGGAAGGGAAGACATTACGCCGGGGGCGGGGATCCCGCCCGAAAGGACGAGCCCGATGACCGCCAGGGCGAGCCCAGCCGCCAGGGGGAGCCAGGTCGCGAGGCGCCTGCGCTGCCAGGGCGCCGGCGGGAGCGCCGTCACGATCCGGGTGACGGTCTCTTCGCTGGCCTCCCCGGGGGCGAGGCTGCCCAGAACCTCGAGAAGGGACGCGTGCGCGCGGCACGAGGTGCACCCAGCAAGGTGCGCCCGGACCTCCCGGTCCTCGGCGGCCCCAGTTTCGAGACCCTGTCGCGCCCTCAGGCACGTCTCGTTCACCCTAAACCCCCCAGCTGCCCCAGGTAGTGCCCCAGGGTCTCCCTAAGTACGCTGTGGGCCCGGAAAAGTTTGTTCTTCACCGTCCCGAGCGGTAGCTCTTTCAGTTCAGCGATTTCGTTGTAGGACAGGCCGACCAGGTGCCGCAAACGCACCAGCTCGCGATACGAGGGAGGTAGGCGCTCGATCTCGCGCGCAAGCGCCAACGCCAGCTCCCGGTTGGCGAGCTCCCCGAGCGGCCCCCGGCGGGGGTCGGCCGGGTCGAGGCGCATCCCCTCCCCCTCTCCGTCCTCCCCGAGATCGAGCGAGATCGTGGGCTGGCGGCGGCGCCGCAGGTGGTCTATGGCGATGTTGTGGGCGATGCGGAAGAGCCAGGTGGAGAACCGGAACTGCGTGTCGTACTGGTCGAGGTGACGCCACGCTCTGATGAACGTCTCCTGGACCAGGTCGCGCGCCTCCTCCTCCACCGAGACGATGCCGCCCACGTAGACTCGCAGCTTCGGCTCGTAGCGGCGAATCAGCGTGGCGAACGCGTCCTCGTCGCCTTCCCGCAGGCGGGCGAGCACGACCGCATCGTCATCGGGCACGCCGCGTAGTGTAGCGTTTTCCCCACGTCCGGCCGCGGTTTCCCGGGTCGCCGCCCGATCCGTTGGGAGACGGAGAATGCGTCCGTGTTACGGGCTTGTGAAAAGTGTTGCAAAGTCACCGACCCCGTGTAGAATGCTTCTTGCTGCGGGGAGGACCGACCCCCGGGGGCGTCCTTCCCCGCACGACGACTGGCCCCCGTGTGGGCGGGGAAACCACCGAGGAGAGAGACCAATGTCAGGAATCAACCCGTTCGAGATGGCGCAGCGTCAGTTCGACGAGGTCGCGGATCAAATCGGGTTGGATGCCGGGGTGCGCGCGGTCCTGCGCTGGCCCCTGCGCGAGTTCCACTTCCGAATCCCGGTGCGGATGGACGACGGCAGCCTCAGGGTCTTCGACGGCTTCCGCGTGCAGCACAACGACGCGCGCGGCCCCGCCAAGGGCGGGATTCGCTGGGCGGCCAACGAGACGATCGACACGGTGCGCGCGCTCGCAACCTGGATGACCTGGAAGTGCGCGGTGGCCGACATCCCGCTCGGCGGGGGCAAGGGCGGCGTCGTGGTGGACCCCTCCACGCTCTCGGTGGTCGAGAAGGAGAAGCTGTGCCGGGGCTGGGTGGACCAGATGTGGAAGAACATCGGCCCGCGCATGGACGTCCCGGCGCCGGACGTTGGCACGTCACCGCAGATGATGGGCTGGATGATGGACGAGTACTCCAAGCTGAAGGGCGAGTACACCCCTGGTGTGATCACCGGCAAGCCCCTCGGCGGCGGCGGCTCGCTCGGCCGGACCGAGGCCACAGGGTACGGCGTGATCTACTCCGTCCGCGAGGCCGCCAAGCACATCGGGCTCGACACCAGGAAGACCACGGCCTCGATCCACGGCTTCGGCAACGTGGCGCAGTATGCATCCATCGGATTTGCCGAGATGCTGGGCGGGACCGTCGTCTGCGTGGCGTGCTGGGACCGCCAGGACAAGACATCGTACACCTTCTCCAAGGACGACGGCATCGACCCGCACTTCCTGATGTCCATCACCGACCAGTACGGCACCATCGACAAGGCGAAGGCCAAGGCGGGCGGGTACAAGATCGAGGACGGCCAGGCGTGGATCGCCAAGGACGTGGACATCCTGATGCCGTGCGCGATCGAGGGCGTGCTCACCGGTGACACTGCCGAGAAGATCGGCAAGCGCGTGAGGATCGTCGCCGAGGGCGCCAACGGGCCCACCACCCCCGAGGCCGACGCGGTCATCAAGAAGCGCGGCATGTTCCTGGTTCCCGACTTCCTCTGCAACGCCGGCGGCGTCACCTGCTCCTACTTCGAGAGCGTCCAGAACGACATGAACTTCTACTGGTCCAAGGACGAGGTTCTCAAGAAACTCGACGACAAAATGACCGTCGCTTTCCACGGCGTGCTCGAACTGGCGCAGAAGAAGAAGGTCTACATGCGCAATGCCGCGTATATGGTCGCCATCGACCGGGTGGCCACGGCGATGAAGCTTCGCGGCTGGGTGTAATCGCTCCGCTCCTCCTGAACACCGGGCCCTTCGGGGCCCTTTTCTTTTCCACTGCGTGAGGCTTTTGTTTTGCCCCGCGGGCCTATCCTCTCTTCTTTCACTGTGTGAGGCCATGTTGTGCCGGCGCCGCGGGTGGCTGGGTGAGGTTCTTTCGTCCCCTCCGTGGAGTTTTCCTTTGCCAGGCGGGTGCGCGGCCGCTCGGCACTTGCTCGCCCCCGCTCGCTGCGCTCCGAGACTTCCTCGACCGCGACCCAGTAGCGAGTCCGGTGCCGGGGCCCCTCGGTGTCCGCATGAGACAGCGTCACCGACACCCCGTCCCGATCCCCGCGCTGGGTCCCCGCGGCCGAGGGAGGCATGGCCGCTGGCACCCGCCGGGCGGATCTTTTCCCCCGCCCAAAGACACTGCTCAAACCCTTCAAGCAGGACCATGGCGAACGGGAGGGTGGCGGTGAATACCGCCCCGCGGGCGGAAGGAGCCATAACGCCGGAGCGTGCGGGTCCCGAGCAGGCGTTCCGCGGTGGGGTATCGCTGGCGTGGCTTCATACGAACAGCGAGGGGTCCCCGACGCGGGACGTCCCTGCTCGGTCGCACGCGCAGGCGGGTCGGAGGGCTGGGCTCGATGCCCAGCCCAAGCGACCACTCCGGGCCCGCGGGGCAAAACAAAAGCCTCACGCAGTGAAAAGTAAGAAACCGGGCGGCGTATCCGCCGGGCACAACCGAACCCCACGCAGTGGAAAAAGAGTTAGCCGACCGCAGATCACATCCCATCTGATAGGATCTACGCACGATGGAGACCGGAACGGCGCTCGTGCTGCTGCTCGTGGGCCTCGCCTTCTCCGCCTTCTTTTCGGGGGTCGAGACCGCCCTTACCACGCTGCCTTTCGCGCGGGTCGCCAGCCTCGCCAAGAAGGGCGGCGGCGCGGTGAAATGGGGGTGGCAGCGCTGGCGGGTCCGGCCGCACCGCGTCCTGGTCACGCTCCTGGTTGGCAACAACCTGGTCAACATCGGGATCTCAGCGATCGCAACCGAGCTTGCCCTCGGGCTTTACGGCGACAAGGGGATCGGGATCGCGATCGGGGTGACGACCCTGGCCGTCCTTACGTTTGGCGAGGTGACTCCCAAGGCTCTGGCCCGCAGTGACCCCGAGGCCGTCGCGCGCTGGGTGATCGTGCCGGTTGCCGTGCTCGAGTGGCTGCTGACGCCGGTGGTAGTGCCGCTGCTGGGCTTCTCCCACCTGGTCGCCCGCCTGCGTCGCGTCTCCCTGCACGGCGCTCCCACGGCGTCGCGCCCCGAGGACGTGCGTTTCCTGCTGGCGATTGCCCGAAAGGAGGGACACCTCACCGAGTTGCAGCATGGGATGCTCGAGGCTGTGCTCCGCTTCGAGGGCGCGCAGGTCAGGCAGGTTCAGGTGCCGCGCACCGACGTGGTGTTCCTGAGCGATGCGTTGCCCATCGAGGAGGTGGAGGCACGGGTGCGCAAGCACGGGTATTCCCGCTACCCGGTCTTCCACGAGCGCGACGACAACGTGGTCGGGATCCTGCTCGCCAAAGACCTTCTGCGTCCGGAAGCAGGAACCGGGTCCTGGACGGCCTTCCTCCAGCCGGCGCTGTTCGTGCCGGAGAGCAAGCGCACGGTCGAGTTGCTGCGCGAGATGCGGGACCGCCGCACGCACATCGCCCTCACGATCGACGAGTACGGGAACCTGGCGGGACTTGTGACGCTCGAGGACCTGCTCGAGTTCATCGTCGGCGACATCCAGGACGAGTTCGACACCGCGCAGCCGCTGTGGCGCCCCGAGGGACCCGGGACGTGGGTCGTCCGGGGCTCGCTGCCGCTGGAGAGGCTCGCCCGCCTGACCGGAAAGCCGGTCGAGAGCGCCCCGGACTACGTCTCGGTGGCCGGAATGCTGCTCGAGGTTGCCGGCCGGGTACCGCCGGTCGCCAGCCGTTTCCAGGTTGGTGAGCTGGTCTTCGAGGTCGTCGAGGCCACCCCCCGCCGCATCGACCGCGTCCGCGTCACCGTCTCGCCACCAGCGGCGTGATCTCCGGCGTGGGCGGCTCGGCACCGGCGAGGACCCAAACACGTACTCGCCGGGTCCGCGTCACTGTCTCGGCACCAAGAGCTTGATCACCGGCGTGGGCGGCTCGGCACCGGCGAGGACCCAAACACGTACTCGCCGGGTCCGCATCACTGTCTCGGCACCAAGGGCTTGATCACCGGTGTGGGCGGCTCGGCCCCGGCGAGGACGGCCAGCACGTTCTCAACCACGAGGTCGGCCATCGCCGTCCGCGTCTCCGTGGTGGCGGATCCGAGGTGCGGCAGCAGCACCACGTCGCTGCGCCCCAGCAGACCCGCGTGGACCGTCGGCTCGTTCTCGTAGACGTCCAGCCCGGCGCCCCCCAGGTGTCCGTCCTCCAGCGCCGCCACCAGGGCGCCCTCGTCAACCACCTCGCCGCGGCTGGTGTTCACGAGAAACGCCCCGCGGGGCAGAAGGTGGAGCCGCCGGGCGTCGATCAGGTGCCTGGTCAGGTGGGTCAGCGGGCAGTGGAGCGAGAGCACGTCCACCTGCGGCAGTAGCGCGTCCAGGTCCGCCACGTACTCCGCGCCCATGGCCTCGAACGGCGGCACGCGCTCCGGCGAGGTGTAGTACAGCCGCATCCCGAACGCCGCGGCCCGCCGCGCGACCGCGCGCCCGATCCTGCCCATGCCCACGATCCCCAGGGCCTTGCCCTGCAGTCCCACGCCCAGCATGTAGTCCGGTCGCCAGCCCGTGAACTCGCCGCCCCGCACCAGGAGGTCGCCCTCCGCGACGCGCCTGGTCACGGCAAGGATCAGCGCCCACGCCAGGTCGGCGGTCGCCCCGGTCAGCACGTCGGGGGTGTTGGTCACCCACACGCCGGAGGTCCGCGCCGCCTCCAGGTCCACGTTGTTGACGCCAACCGCATAGTCCGCCACCACCTTGAGGCGCGGGCAGAGGACGAACACCTCCGCGGTCACGCGATCCGCCAACAGGCAGACCAGCGCATCCGCATCACCCACGAACCTGGCCAGTTCACGGCCACCGAGCGGCGGGCCGGGGGGCCGCACGCGCACGCGATGCTGCTCCGCCAAGAGCGCGAGCGCCTGGCCGGGCAGCGCCGCGGTGACCGCCACCTCACTCATTCGGCAGCTCCCACCCCTCGACCGGGGCGAGGATGTGCACCAGATCCTCCTCGATGCTCCCGGACTTCGGGCTCTCCACGACGCGGCCCACCTCGCTCCCGCCTGCCGTCACGACGATGGTGGGCACCAACTCGACTGCGCCGTACGGGTAGAGCTTCGTGTCGATGCTCTTGCTGCGGTCCGTGCCGACCAGGCGCGGGGGATCGAACGCCGAGTGCTCGCCCAGCGCCAGCAGGATCGCCTGCAGGCGGGGGATCTGCTCCCGCGAGTCGCCGCACCACGTGCCCATGGCCACAACCAGGCCGTAGCGGAGCTTTGCGGTGCGGAGCATCTCCAGCCACTTCGACTGCGGCTTGTAGCTCTCGCGCTCCTCACGCCAGCCGGCAATCTCGCGGTCGAGGCGTTCGGCCGAGATCGGCCCGTACCGGATCGGGAGATACGCCGGCAGCGGGCCCTCCCCCACGCGCGTGCGCAGGATGCGGTCGCCCACCCGCAGGCGCTGGCACACCTCGAGGCCCGCGGCCAGCGTCCCGATATGCGGGTAGCGGCCCACTAGGTGCGGCCGCGGGGTGAGGGTGACGAAGAGCTGGGAGCCCCCGGTGTCCGGCCCCGAGAGCGCCATGCCCACCGACCCGGCCTCGTACGGTGCAAGGGTGAGCTCATCGCGCATCACGAAGCCGGGGCCACCCCAGCCGTCGCCGCGTGGGTCGAAACCCTGCACCACGAAGTTCGGCTCCACGCGGTGGAAAGTGAGGTTGTCGAAGAACTTCTTCTCGGACAGCTCGGCGATGCGGAAGCACTGCAACGGCGCCGAGGCCGTGTCCATGGCGATCTGCAGCGTGCCCCGCACGGTCACCACTTCGAGCCACCGCGGCTTGCCCGCCCACTCGAGGACGTTCCTGTAGTAGGCGGCCTCCCTGCCGGCCTTCACCTCGGGCAGCGGGACCACGGCGCCCCGCTTGAGGAGGGCACCCCACGCCGCCCGCGCCACCACCGGGTCGGGCCACGCGACGAGCCTCTCGAGAGCTGCCTTCGCCTCGTCCGTAAAAGGATCACTCTGTGCGAGGGAATTCACCAGCGCCACCGCCGCGTCGGGCACCTCCGTGCCGTGCTCGCGCTCAAGCAGCGGAACCAGCTCCCCGGGGCCCGGCAGCGCATTGCGCCCGGCGAGGGCCTCCACCGCGGCCGCCCGCACCGCCGGGTCCTGGTCCTCCAGCCGCTGCTTGATCGCGGAGGTGACCGTGGGGCTCGCGTCCTCGCCGAGGCTCGCGAGGGCGGCGAGGCGGATCTCCGCCTGCGGATCCGCGAGGGCGGCGATGAGCTGTCGCTGACCCTGGTTAATGTGTTTGAAGGCGTTCACCGCCGCGAGACGCCTCGGCAGGTCCTTGGAGGCAAACCACTCCCGCACGGTCTGGTCACTGCCAACCTCACCGAGCTGCGCGAAGGCGACCAGCGCCTCCCCGGCAACCCACGGCTCTCCCCCGGCCATCGCCGCCCTCAGCTGCTCCTGGCAGCACCTGGCCGCGCCTGCGAGACGGATCGCGAGGACTCGCCCCTGCACGCGATCCGGATCGGCGTCGCCGACCAGCGCCCTAAGCCGCTCGACCCCCTGCGGGGGGAGGATCCGGCCGGGATCCTTGACCAGCGTCGCCGCCAGCCCCTGGAGGGCCGCCATCCGCACCCGGCCGTCGGCATCGGTGACCCCGGCGAGCAGCTCGGACCAGAGCGCCCCGGGATTGACCCGCCGAGCGCCCTCGAGCGCCACCATCCGCACCACCGGGTCGCCGTCGCCGGCCGCCTGCTTCAGGCCTGCGACCGCCTCGGCCCTCCCGGAGCGTGCCAGCGACCAGGCGGCGGCAAGCCGCACGCGCGCGTCACGGCTGGCCATGAACGTGGTCGCCCGCTTGATCCAGAGCGAGCCGGGAAACCGCCAGAGCTCCTGGAGGAGGGCCGCCTGGACCGCCGGGGCCTTCTCGAGCGAAAGCCGCTGCAAAACCCACAGGTCGCTGCCCTTCAGAGCCGCCATCCCCGCTCCCCACGCGGCAGCCGTCCGAACGTCGGGCGTGTGGTCCTGCAGGAGGTGTCGAAGCTCCTTGCCCAGCGCCTCGCGCTCCCCCGCCTTCTCGGGGAGCATCGAGGCCAGCCTGCCCGCCCCCTGGGCCACGGCGGAACGCACGCCGGGCTCGGGATCGTTGGCGAGCTGAGCCAAGAGCGCGACTCCCGCCGGGCTTGCCAGCTCGCCCACGGCCCGGGCAACCGCCTCGCGCACGCCCGCATCCGGGTGGCGGGCCAGGCTCGCGAGCGGGGCGGGGTCGAAGCGGCGCGCATCGGCCAGGGCCAGCACCTGAGCCTTGGCCTCCGCGGGCGCCGGTACCGGCTCCGCAGCCACAACCGCCGCGACGCACCCAAGGACCGCTAGCGTGCAGGCGAGTACGTGCCTCATGGCCTTCGCTCCTCGCGGCGTGAATCGCCCGCCGCCTCGTTGTAGCAGACGTAGCAGATTGGGCCGGCCTCGGTGTCCATCTTCTTCCACTCCAGGAGCGGGCCCAGGTCACGCCCACACACGAAGCAATGACGGGGATCCTTCGGCCCTCCGTTCGCTCCACCGGGTTCGCTCATTGCAGGCACATTCTCTCGCATTCCCCGTCCCCCTGCCACCCTGCCGTGTGATGTATGCCACTCCGTGGCGGGTTTGTTCTTGCTGCCGCCACGGGTGGGTTGTTTATGGCCCTCCGTGCCGGGCCTTTCTTTGCCCTGCGGGTGCGCGGCCAAGCCCGACTCTTTCACTGCGTGAGGCTTGTTGTTGCCCCGCGGGCTGGGAGCAGTCGCTCGGGCTGGGCCTCGAGCCCAGCCCTCCGACCCGCCTGCGCGCGCGACCGAGCAAGGACGTCCCGCTATGGGGCCCCTCGCTGTTCATATGAGACCACGCCAGCGACACCCCACCGCGAGACGCCCGCTCGGTACCCGCGCGCTTCGGCGCCATCGCTCCTTCCGCCCGCGGGGCGGATTTCACCCCCGCCCTCCCGTTCGCCATGCTCCTGCGCGGTCTGCATCGCCGTACCGGTGAGTCGGCTGCACAGGATCGTGCCGCCAAACACTGGGAGGCGGGTATTCAATCCGCCAAGCGGGTGCCAGCGGCCATGGCTCCGGAGGCTGCGGGGACCCGGCGTGCGGTCCGGACTGGGGTATCGGTGACGCGGCTTCTCGCGGACACCGAGGGGACCCCGGTCCGAGACGCGCTGCCGGGTCGCAACCGGAGGAGTCTCGGAGCGCAGCGAGCGGGGGCGAGCAAGCGACGAGCGCCCGCGCACCCGCTTGGCAAAACAAAAGCCGTCACGCAGTGACAGAAGAAGAACGGGCCGGGCACCCGCAAGGAAAAAGAAAACCTCCACGGAGTGGAAAGAAGCAACTAGGATCCGTGGACGAGCCGGTCTGCCAGGATGGCGGGCAGACCGGCAGAGAGTATCCGCTTGCGCGCCGCCTCCACGTTGTAGGCGACGCGGTGCAGGGTGAAGCGGCGGATCGCCGAGTCGTACACCGCATACGAGGCACGGGGGTCGCGGTCGCGGGGCTGCCCAACCGAGCCCGGATTGATGAGGTAGCGGCGGGCGGGGTCGAGGTCGATGACCACCCGGCTGCCCCTCAGGAGCACGCCTACCAGGCTCTCGTTCCCGCCGTCGGTGGTGAGCTCGAACATGCACGGCACGTGCGAGTGGCCGAAGAACGTCACACTGGCGGGGAGGCTCCGGAACGCAGCCTGGGCCTCCATCTCGGAAAACAGGTACTCGTCCTCGTCGGCGGGCGACCCGTGACAGATCGCGACACCGTCCTCGATGACCTTCGGCCCCACCGGCAGGTTCTCCAGGAAACGCCTGTTTGCCGGCGTGAGCACCTCGGCCGTCCAGAACGCTGCCCTGCGGGCGTGGGCGTTGAAGAACACCGAGCCCTCCTCGGGGTCGAGCACGACGCGGTCGTGGTTGCCGCGCACCGAGACCACCTTATGGCCCATCGCCCGGAGGCGCTCGATGACCTGGTTCGGGGCGGCGCCGTAGCCGACGGCATCACCCAGGAACAGCACGGCGTCGCGCCGCTTCCTCGCGGCGTGGGCGAGGACGGCGCGGAAGGCCTCCAGGTTGCCGTGGAGGTCGGAGATGATCAGGTATCTCACGCGAACCTCTCGAGCGCCAGCGCCAGCCGCCCGGCAAGCGCTTCCGCGTCCTCGCCCGCCTCGGGGCGGACCGTGATGTCCGCCATCCGATAGTAAGGGAGCCTCCTGCTGTAGAGCTCGAACGCCTGCTCGGGCGAGCCGAAGAGCGGTCTCTCGCCGCGCTTCCCGGGTAGGCGTCTGGCCACCTCGCCCCACGGCACGTCCAGGAACACCGAGACCCCGAGGCGGGAGATCAGCTCACGGTTGTCGGACTGGGCGAAGGTGCCGCCCCCGGCGGCCACGACCAGCGCCGGGAAGCGCGCGCAGGCCGCGAGCTGGCGGGTTTCCTCGACGCGGAAGGTGCTCTCGCCCATCGCTTCGAAGACCCGCGCCACGCCCATGCGCAAGCTCGCCTCCACCCGGCCGTCGAGGTCCCAGAACAGCGCCTCGGACCGCCTAGCGAGAGCCCTCCCGGTCGTGGTCTTGCCCGCCCCCATGAAGCCGATCAGAAAAACCCGCATCCGCCCCCCACGGCGTCCCCCCGCAGGGCTACTCCCGGTTGCCGTAACGGTCCATGAACTGGGTCGAGAGTCGGCCCGCCTCGAAATCCGCGTCGTCGACGATCCGCAGGTGGAGCGGTATCGAGGTGCGCACCCCGCCGATCAGGAACATTCCGAGTGCACCTCTCGCACGCGCTATCGCCTCCTGCCGGTCTCTCCCATGCACGATGAGCTTGGCGAGCAGCGAGTCGTAGTAGGGCGGGACCACGTACCCGCGGTAGATGTGGGTGTCCACCCGTACCCCCGGCCCGAACGGGAATGCGAGCTCGGTGATCTCTCCCGGCGAAGGCGCGAACGTCACCGAGTCCTCGGCGTTTATTCGGAACTCGATCGCGTGTCCGACCATCTTCGGGCGCTTGCGGATCGAGAGCGCATGACCGTCGGCGACCCGCAGCTGCTCCTTCAGCAGGTCCACGCCGGTCACCGCCTCAGTCACCGGGTGCTCGACCTGGATCCGGGTGTTCATCTCCATGAAGTAGAACTCGCCGTCGTTGTAGAGGAATTCGACGGTGCCGGCGCTCACGTAGCCGACCGCGGCGGCCGCCGCGATCGCAGCTTCGCACATCTTCTCCCGCAGCTCCGCGTCGACGACTGTGGAGGGTGCCTCCTCGATCAGCTTCTGGTGCCGCCGCTGGATCGAGCACTCGCGCTCGCCCAGGGCGACGACCCTGCCGCCCGCGTCGGCCATCACCTGCACCTCGATGTGGCGCGGCGCCGTCAGGTACTTTTCCAGGTAGACGTCGCCCACCCCAAACGCCTTCTCGGCCTCGTGGCGCGCGGTCTCGAACACGTGGCGCAGTTCACGGGCGTCGCGGGCTACGCGCATCCCCTTGCCGCCGCCTCCCGCGGAGGCCTTGAGGATCACCGGGAAACCGATTTGCTCGGCGAGCGTCACCGCCTCGTCGCGCGAGCCGAGCGGCTCGCTCGAGCCGGGCAGCACCGGAACGCCGCGCTCGGTCACCGTGCGGCGGGCGTTGGCCTTGTTCCCCATGGCGCGGATCGCCTCGGGCGGGGGCCCTATCCAGGTCAGGCCGCACTCCTGCACGATCTCCGCGAAGTGGGCGTTCTCCGCCAGGAAGCCGTAACCCGGGTGGATGGCGTCGGCGCCCGTGATCTCCGCCGCCGCGATCACCGCCGTGACGTTGAGGTACGAGGCGGCGGCGTAGGCCGGCCCTATGCACACCTTCTCGTCGGCCATGCGGACGTGGAGCGAGTCCCGGTCGGCCTCGGAGTGCACCGCCACGGTCGCCAGGCCCGCCTGGCGACACGCGGCGATGATTCGCAGGGCGATCTCCCCGCGGTTGGCGATCAGGACCTTGGAGATCATGACTTCAGGGCCGGATGGCGAACAGCCGCTCTCCGAACTCGACGGGCTGGGCGTTCTCGGGGTACCGTCGCACGACCGTACCCGAGGCGTCGGCCTCGATCTCGTTCATGAGCTTCATCGCCTCCACGATGCACAGCACCTGGCCCTTGGAGACGACGTCGCCGACCTTGACGTACGGGTCGGACTCGGGACTGGGCGCCTGATAGAACGTGCCCACGATCGGCGAGCTCACGAACGAGAGCCCCTCGTCTTCCGCCTGTGCCGCCGCGGGTGCGGACGCCCCGCCGGGCAGCGCGATCGGGTTGGATGCAAGCTGTCCCGCGACCGCGAGCTGCGGGGGCAGCAGTGGGGCGCCGCGGCGCTCGTACTCGGGCGCCGCCGGCACGCCGTCGATCCGCACGCGCATCCCGTCCTTCTCGACCTCGATCCCCCCGATGCGCGCCTCGGCGACGATGTGAATCAACTCGACCAGCTCGTCAAAAGTGAACATTCCGCTCCTCTCAGACGAAATCTTGGCGCAACCGGGAAGCCGCAACACGGCTGGCGAAGCGGGCCTTCCCAGGGTTCCCGTCGCGGCCCACGACAGTCATCAAGAAGTACGTTCCGGTGATGTTCGTAATCAGCACGATCTTACGCTCGGCCGCAACGACGATCTGCTCGAGCTCCCCGAGCTGCAGCTCCCGATTCGCGGTCGTGACCTCACGCAGGAACGTCGAGTACTCGGCGAGCAGCTCCTCGGATTCCCCGCCCTCGCCGCCCCAGCACTCGACCGGGATGCCGTCCCGGTCGGAGATGGCCGTGACGGAGACTCCTGCGCATTCCCTCACCTCGGTGAGGACCTCGGCAAAGCTCATCTCGTCGCTCTTTCCCGGCCAAGTGTAAGGGATGCCAGCCACCGCTGCAACGCCGCGATCTTGCGCTCCCGCGGCGAGAGTCTCGGCGGCGCCGCGGGCAGCGGCTCCATCATGTCGCGCACCAGCGCAAGCAGGTCGCGGGCCTCGGTGTTGGCGGGCTCGCGCTCGAGCAGGCGCTCGAGGATGCGCACGGAGTCGCTCAGCGCCTGCTGCTGCACGTACAGGCGCGCGAGCGTCAGCGAGGCCGGCGGTTGCGCGGGCACCTCTCCGGCCGCGGCGTCCGATGCGGAAGCCTGCAGCACCTTCTTCAGCAGCGCCGGCCCCTCCTCGGTCTCGGGCGCGGTGAACAGCTCCGCCTCCCCGGTGGGCTGCGGCACGGGCGCCTCCTTCACGGCGGTCGCCGCGGGCGGCTCTGGGGCCGGCGCGGGCATTCGCGCGGGCTCGGGTGGCGCCTCGACCGCGTGCGATGGCCCTCCGAAAAGGTCCTCGGCCTCCTCCTGCCCAACCGGGGGAGGCCCCTCCGGCACGGGGGCGGGTGCGTGACCTTCCGAGAGGACGGCGGGCTCGGGTGTCCGAGGCGCAGCCTCGGGCTCCCAGACAAGCTCGTCCGGCGCGGCCGCGGGCGGCGGCTCCGGGGCCGGAGCGGCCGTCTCGACCTCCTCGGCTTCACCGAACACCTCGTCTGCCTCGATCAGCGCGGCGGCCGGGGTGTCGGCCTCGTGCGGCTCCGCCGGGGGCGTCGGGGCGGCCATCTCGGCGGCGATGGCGTCTACCGCGGACTGGAGCACCTCGTCGCCGGGCACGAGCTGCAGGCAGTGCTTCATGGCCTCCAGCGCCTCCGGGCGCTCGCCCAGTGCCAGGTGGCCCTCGCCCAGCAGGCGCCACGCCACCGGGTTCTGGGGGTCGAGGGCGATCGCCTGCTCGAGGGTGTGAACCGCCTCCGAGGGCTGCCCCGAGTCCAGGCAGGCCCGCCCCAGCGCCACCCAGGCGGCCACGTAGCGGGGGTGGTGCGCCAGGCCCGAGCGCAGCGCCTCCGCGGCCTCAGGGGCCTTCCCCTCCCGCCGCAGCAGCTCCCCGAGCTGGTAGAACTGCCTCGAGGCGGGGTTCCCTGCGAGCTCCCGCTGGAGCTCGGCGATCCTGCGCGCGCTCTCGCTCATCGGCACATTTTACCGTTTCCCAGCAAGAAAAGGGGGCCGCGTTTGCACGCGGCCCCCGACAGGATTCTCAAGAAGATCCTAGGTGTATGTGAAACCGTTAACGAGAGTACCGAACTGCGTGTCCGGATTCGTGACCACCACGTTCACAGCACCCGCAGCGCCTGCCGGCGTCGTGCACGTGATCGTTGTGCTGTTGACTACGGTCACGCCTGTGGCAAAGTTCCCGGCGCCGAATTCGACCGTCACTGTGCCACTGGTGGCGAAGTTCGTGCCGGTGACCGTCACCGAGGTGCCGCCGGCCTGCGGGCCGGTAGGCGGGGCTACGCTGAGCACCGTCGGCGCCGCTGCGATGACCGTGATGACGCCCGACGCAGCCGTCACCGTGCATGACCCGCCGCCCACCGACGCAATGATGTTGCCTGAGCCGGCCGACGTCGGGGTGACGATGATCGGGTACGGGCTGGCAGAAGGAGGAATAGTGACCGTTGCGGGGGTCGCCGTGAAGCCCACGTACGTCAGGGCCACCGTAGCCGCGGCGGTCAGAGGGGTCGGCGTGAAGGTGAGGGGGATCGAGAACGACGACCCCACCTGCGGTGTCCCGACGACGGCACCCAGGCTCATCGAGGTCAGGCCCGTGATGAGGCAGGTGGTGTCGCACGGGTTGATAACGATCGCGCCGCCCAGGGTGTCCGAACACCCGTTGTTGGGGTTGGCCACCGTGACGCTCACGGATGTCGGAACGTAGCGGCCACCACATGCGCCCGCGCCCGTGGTGCAGCTGATCTGGTTGAGGCTGACGGAGGTGAGATCGGGCAGCCCCCCAAGCGTAAGGGTGTTTGCGTTGACAAACGTGGCCACCACGGGCGCGCCGCCACCGAAGCTCGCCGTCATGCCCTGCTGGAAGCCAGAGCCATGGATTGTGACCGAGTAGTTGTTCCAAGGCGTCGCGCACACCGCGACGCTCGGCGGAACCGCGACCGGGACGTACTGCAAAACTGTGTTTCCGCCGCCGGCGAGCTGCACCGAACTGATGAGCGGATGGATCGCCCGGTAGGTGAACGGGTTGGTGGCTGTCGCACTAGTGTTGGAGTTCACGTTTGTGACGGTGAGGGTCGCGGCCACGTCGCCGCAGGTCCTCGCACTCTCCGGGATCGGCTTGCTCCTGGCGACGATCTCGGTGCCGGCCACCGACAGGACGTCCCACTGGTACAACCCGCCGGCCGCAGCCACAACAGTCACCGGTGCGACGAACCCCTGGCCGAAGATCGTGACAGTGGTGGGCGTGTCCGCAGGCCCCTCCATCGGCGTGAAGCTGGAGATCAACATCGTCACGCCGTAGCGGAAGCCGACGGCATTGGAGACCTTGCCGTTCGTGATGTTGGTCACCGTGACCTGCGCGGTGACCGCAGTAGTGGGCGGCGGCGCGGTCGGGGGGGTTCTGGGCGAGATGCAGACCACCTCGGTGTAGGTGGTGGAAACCACCTGCGCCTGGACCGGGGCCTGGCCCTGGCCGTCGTCGAACAGCACCTGGACCGGCGCCAGGAAGCCCGTGCCGGAGATCGTGACGCGGGTTCCGCCCTCGAATGGGCCGGCGTTGGGCGTGAGCGCGTAAATGTTCGGCGTGTAGTCCGGCGGGGCCGTCGGGGTCGGGGTCGGCGCGACGCCGGTGAACGTGATCTGGGTCTGATCGGTGTCGCCAGGCACGCGCCCCTCGATCAGGGCCGTGCCCCCGTTGGACGTGACCGTGACGCTGGTGCCGCCGCCCGTCGTCGTGCGCACGACCTCCGTCGCAGTAACAACGCCGCCGCTGCCGTCCACGCCCGCGATGAACACGCCGTTGCTTATGAGGAACGTCACCGCGGTGTTGTCGGGGGCGTTCGCGCTCCCGGCCGTGACCTGCGCCGCCACGAGCACGGACTCGCCGGCCCTGGCGCTGCTCGCTTCCGGGGTGAGGGAGATGTTGAAGGCCGGGATCGGCGTCGGCTTCGGCGCCGTCGGGCTCTTGGAGTTGCAGCCCACGAGCAGCACGGCCGCTCCGAGCGCCATTGCGATGAGTTTAGAGTTTCGCATCATGGTCGTCTCCCGCATCTCCTCTTCCCCCTCAGTAGAAGAAGTTGAGGTTCACATCTAACACGAGGCTGACCTTCTTGCCGGCGACGGTCTTGCCGAAGACCTCTATGTGCATTCGCTGGCGGATGTTCGGCTTGTTGGTTTCCTTGTCGAAGCCGCCGTTTGCGGGGAATAGCTGGTAGAGCGGCGCCTGGCTGAAGTACTCGAATGGGTAGATCCGATAGTTTTTGAGGCCCGCGGTGCCGCCGGCGGGCACGTACGCGGTGTAGAAGTTGTGCCATACCGGCGACGCCACCGTGCCGCCATCGGTGCGAATGGGCGTGATCACCCACTCGGTGAGGACCACGTCGTCCTGCGCCGAAAGCACAACCGACGGGCTCTTCGGGTGGGATTCGATCGTGAGCTGTTCGATCGTCACGTCAACGAGGCCCGCCATGCTCACATCCGCGGGCCCCGGCTCGACGGTCGATGAGAGGAACACCGGCGCCTCTGTGTCGGCGGAGTCGTTGCTGCCGTAGCAACCGGCAAGCGCGAGCGCCCCCAGGGCGACCAACGCGAAAACTGCGAGCCGATGAGTTCTCATGGCTTCTCCCTAGTACTTGACGATGCGCGGCGTGATGAAGATGAGCAACTCATCATGCCGGTTCTCAACCTGACTGTTGCCGAAGAGCCAACCGACGATCGGTATGTTCCGCAGAAACGGGACGCCGTTCTTTTGATCGTTGTCGGTGAACTGATAGATGCCGCCGATGACCGTCGTGCCGCCATCCCGCACCATCACGCGTGTCCTGGCGTCGCGGGTCGTGATCGGGGCGTTCTGCCCGCCGGCGATGTTCACGCCCGAGACCGGCTCGCGCTTCTTGATGTCGATGTCGAGAAGCACCGTGCCCTCGGCCGTGATCTGCGGCGTCACGTCCAGAGAGAGCGTGGCGTCCACGTACTGGACGGTCACGGTCTGGTTCGCCACCGTCTGGATCGGCAGCAGGATGCCGCTCTGGATGTGCGCCTTCTCGTTGTTCTGGGCGGTGACCTTGGGCGAGGAGACGATCTTGGCGAGGCCGTCGTTCTCCGCCGCGTTGATCGTGAAGTCCAGGTTGAAGGAGTCGAGGATGTCGCCGAAGGCAAAGCTCAGGACGCCGATGCCGGAGATGTTGGTCGCCGCCGAGCCCGCACCGCCGAAGTCGGACGTACCATTGACCGTCGCCCAGTTCGGGAACTTCCAGCCGGTGGACGTCCCATGCTCGGCATCGGCCGCGCCGGTGAAGCCCCAAACGGTGCCCAGCGCGCGGGCAAACCGGCGCGTGGACTCGACGATCCGCGCCTCGATGACCACCTGCTTGTTGGGCTGGTCAACCGTGTCGATCAGGTTGACGATGCCCTCGAGGCGGTCGCTGGCGTCGCGGATGATGAGCATGTTGCTGCGCTCGTCCACGACCACCGAGCCGCGGTCGGAGAGGATGAAACCCTGGGAGGTCAGGAGCACCTTGACCTGGGCCGCCTTGGCGTAGGAAAGCGTCTTGGTGATCGTGCGAAGCGGCGCCGCGTTCTCGGACTCCTTCCGGAACGCCGCTGCCTGGCTCTTCTCCTGCGTCAGCCTCTCCATCCTCGCCACGCGCAGCACGTTGTTCTCCACCGAGTAGCCCAGGCGGTTGATGCGCAGGATGATGTCGAGGCACTGGTCCCAGGGGACGTTCTCCAGGTTGACCGTGACTGACCCCGAGACGTCCGGGTCCACGACCACGTTCAGCCCGGTGATCTTCGCGAAGGTGCGCAGAACGTCCTTGATGTCCGCGTCCTTCAGCTCGAGGGAGATCGGCTCGCCGGTGAAGTGCGCCACCTGGCTCTCGACCTCCTTCGTGCCCGTGATCACGTTGACCGCCTGCCCGGCTTGCTCGGCCATCGCCGCCTGCGAGGTAGTCCACGGGGATTCGGCGGGCGCCGCCTGCTTCGGCTGCTCGATCGGGGGCGCCGTCAGCGCGCCCGCGGCGGGCTGCTGTTGGGGCCCCGGCTCGTCCACAATCTTGACCGGCGTCGGCGCGGGTTCGACCACCTTCTCCGCGACTTGCGCCGGGGCCTCGGTCGCGGCCGGCGGGTTCTCCTGCACCGGCGGGACCGGCGGCTGGGCCGCCTGGGCCACCTCGACAGGCTGCGACGCCGGCTCGGAGGCGACCGCCTCCGGCGCGGCGGTGGGCTCACCGCCCACCCGCAGCAGCGCGCCCTGCGACGTCGGGTCTACGCGGTACGGCAGCTGCTGGTCGAGGTCCACGACCACCCTCACCACCGGCTCGGGGGAGGTCGCGAACTGGGCAACCCTCACCTGCTTGACGCCCGCGGTCCCCACGGGGTGCACGCGCCGGCTCACCCGATTGACGACACCCTTGAGATCCACGACGACGCGGGGCGGGTTCTCGAGAGTGAAAGCCCTGGCCTCGAGGGGGCCGCGGCCGTTCAACTGCACCGAGACGCCGGTGCTGTCCGCCACCGCGAGCACATCGTCCAGCTCCGCGGGCATGGGCGCCCGTTCTGCCTGGCGAGGCTTCTCGACACGCACCTCAACGCCGGACGGCAACCCGTTGACGGTGATGCTGGCGTCAGGATCGGCCTCGACCCGCAGGCGGGCCCACTGCCGGCCCCCCTCGTCCACGGTCGAGAGTGTCGCGCCCCGCAGACCCGCCGCGGGCTGATCGACCGCGGGCAGCGGGTTCGCCAGGATCGCCTCGGGGAACTCCAACAGCACGACACCCGGCTCTGGCTGCGTCTTGGTGAAAGCCAACGGCCCTGAGGCGCTGATCACCAGCGCAGGCGCGGGCGTGGGAGTCCACGCCATCCCGAGAATCGAGACTGCCGCCTGTCCCGTGGCCACCACGGGAACCAGGAGAGCAGCAAGCGCCCCCACGGCCGCCACCGCTATCAACGAGCGAGTACCTGTCGCCATCATCGCAACCCCCAAAGAATCACTGAAGCGTACGCACCACTTCGCGATAGGGCTTGAGGCTCTTCGGATCGGCCACCTGCATCCGGAACACGACCTTGCCTTGCTCGATGAGCTCGACGGTCCCGTCGTAGAGGACCGTTCCCGGCCTAATCAGGTAGCTCATGTTGTCGGTCCCCTGGACCATCGCCACATAACCCTCGGGAATTCTCAAGATGCCCTGCAGCCTGATCTCTTCGATGCCCATCCCGCGCAACCCCGGGGGACGCCCGCCCAGCTCCTCCTTGGCCTGCCTGGCGAGAAGCGAGCGGAACGGGTCACGCCTCCCGGCCGGGTCGTAGGTGAAGCCCTGGCCGGCCTCCACCGCCTCGTCGCCGCGCAAGATACGCTCGACGGTGGAGGTGTCGATCGGGCTCTCGGCCGGCGTCGGGGCCGGGCCCGGCGGCACCTGCGCGAAAGCGGGCAGAGCCACCAGCAGAAGAACGAACGCCAACGCTCCCCTGCTCATCGCGGTGCTCCTTCCTGCTTGAAGTCCCCATAGATGAACGTCTTCATCGTGAAGCCCGCGCTGATCGTGTATGGGGAGCCCCTCTTGCTGAGGGCACCGGCCGCCAGGGTCTCCACGTTGATGATCCGCGAGAACCTCGAGAGACGGTCGAAGAACAGCGCCAGCTCGTGGTAGCTCGCCTCGAGCTGAACGTTGATCGGCCACTCGGAGTAGAAGTCCTTCTTGACGAACCCCTGAGGCTGGAACGTCACGAGCCGGAAGTTGCCCCTCTCGGTCAGCGACTTGATTTTCTTGATCAGCTCGTCGGTCTGCTTCGCGGTGGGAAGGATGCGCAACAGGCGGTTCAACTCGGTCTCGAGCCGCTCCGCCTCTTCGCGGAACTGCGGCAGCCGGGCCTCGGCAGCCTTGCCCTCGCGGACCTTGCCCTGCAGCACCTGCAGGTCGTTGGTGCGCGCCTTGATGTCCTTCTGTATGTCGCTGAAGAGGTAGTTCTCGAAGGCCCAGATGAGCACACCCGCGATCACCACCCCAAGGATCAGCGCGAAGTACCACGGCCGGTTTTCGAGATCGAGGCCTGCCATGTCGCAAAGCCCCCCTAACTCCGCTGGCCGGAGACGGCGGGCGCCGCCTCCCGCGGGGTCTGCGTGAATGTGCAGGACAGGTCGAACGTGAAGACGCCCCGATCGTCCTGCGACATGATCTTCAAGCTCGGCTCGGCAAAGAACGGGCTGGCCGCCAGGTTCGAAATGAAGTTGGCCACGGCGTTCTCGTTCAGCGCCTGCCCCTGCAGCGAAAGCACGTTGCCCGTGAGGCCCATGTTGGTGAGCCACAGGAGGTCCGGTAGCGCCTTGCTCACCTCGTCCATGACGCGCACCGGCCCGTACTGGTTTTGCTTGAGCTGCTCGATCACCTCGATCTTGTGCTTGAGCTCCGCGTTCTTCTTCTTGAAGGCTTCGACCTCGGCGATGATCGGCTTGAGCCGGTCGTACTCGCGCTGGTTCACGACGATCTCGGCCTTGATCGAGGCCAGCGTGGACGAGAGCTTCCAGTACCTCAGACCCACGAAGGCAAGGCCCAGGACGATCAGCCCAAGGAGGATATAGTTGTTGACTTTAGCGGCGCCAAAAGAGATCAACGGCGCACGCGCGGCTCGCTCCGCGCGTGCTTCGACCATGAGGTTGATCTTTATCATGGGCATCAGTCTCCGGACGTCCGCAGAGCCATGCCGACCGCCACGGCCATGGCCGGTGCATGGCGGTTGAGCCATTCAGGCGGGAACTGGCTCTCGGAGTACGAAATCTCGCGGAAGGGGTTCATCACTTCCACACGGGCTCCCAGACGCTCCCGCAACACCCCGTCAAGGTTGAGGACCTGGCACGCGCCGCCGGCGACCGCGATCTCCTCCACGTGGTCGTGGCTGGAGGTCGTGTAGAAGAACTCGAAGGTCTTCTGCAGCTCGGCGGCGAGGTCCTCGCTGACGCCGTTGAGGACGCCGAGGATCGTCTGCGGGGTGTGGTCCCCGAGCTGCTCTCCGGTCTTGACCGCCTCCGCCTGCTCGCGCGTCAGGTTCAGCTCGCGCTGGATCGCCTCGGTGTACGCGTTGCCCCCGAAGACGATGTCGCGCCAGAACACCGACTGCCCGCGCGCAAGGATGTTCACGTTCATGATGTGCGCCCCGATGTTGACGAGGGCGAGCACCTTGTCCTGGGGCAGCCCGTAGTTGTACTCGTAGGCGTTCTGGAGGGCGAAAACGTCCACGTCGACGAGCGCCGGGACCTTGCCAAGCTGCGAGATGATCCCGGTGTAGTCTGCGATCCGGTCCTTCTTCGCCGCGACCAGGAGCACGTCAACGGTGTCCGTGTCGCCGCCCAGGACCACGTAGTCCAGCTTCACCTCGTTGACGTCAAAGGGGAGGTACTGCTCGGCCTCCCAGTGGATGGACTCGGCGAGCTCCGCGTCGGACATCGCCGGGACCTGGATCTTGCGGATCGCCACCGAGATCCCTGAAAGAGAAACCCCGAAACCGGGGTTCTTCACGCTCTGCTCCTGGATAAGTCGCTGGGCGACTTCGACAACCAGCGAGGAGTCCATCACCGTGCCTTCAACAATCGCTTCGGGGGACAGGGGGGCGTGCCCGGCGTGCAAAAGGGTGAACCTGCCGCCCTTGCCACCCTTCAACTCCACCAATTTGACTGCAGAGGAGCCTATGTCCAGCCCCACGATCCCTTTTTTCTTTCGTAGAAGCACGGTTCGTCGCCCCCTCTGTTCGTTTCTGAGTCGTCCGCGCTAGGGAGGATTTGTTCCCCTCATCCTTTTGTGACTAATGTATACAGGACAAACCCTTTTGTCAAGAATACTCTAGGCGCCTCCGACCTTTGCAATCCCGGTATCGGGTGGTAGAATATCCCGCCCTCAGGCGAGGGAGGGAGGTTCGATGGCTCAAGTTTGCGCGATCTGCGGCAAGAGAAGCCTGAATGGAAACCGGATCAGCCACGCTCACAACGTGTCGAAACGGCAGTGGAAGCCCAACCTGCACGTCGTGCACGCGGTCGTCGCTGGACAGACGAAGCGGATCAAGGTGTGCACGCGCTGCATGCGCTCGGGGAAAGTCCTGAAGGCCAGCCGTTAGGCCCTGGCAACCAGTCCTTCCGCACCCCACAACCAACCAATAAGGGACTTCGCCACATCGGGTCACAGCACCCGCAGCTGGCGCGCTTGCGTCGTGACGCTCGGCTCGACCGAGGTGACGCCGGCAAGGCGGCGCAGCACGACGAGCAGTTTCTCCAAATGCCCGCGGCCGTCCACGTCCACCACGAGGTCCGCAGTGCCCAACTGACCTTCGTTTGTCGAGAGGTGGCACGAGCGGATGTTGGCGTTCTCCCCGTTGGCGGCCTGCGAGATCGCCGCCAGCATCCCCGGCGTGTCCTCGAAGGCCACGTGCAGCGGCACGGAGAAGGCACCGGTGACCCCGCCCCACTCCACTTCGACCTCGCGCTCCGCCGTGAAGAGCAGCTTTCTCACGTTGGGGCAGTTCGCCGCGTGGACCGCCACACCCTTCCCGCGTGTGATGTAGCCCACAATTTCGTCGCCCGGGAGGGGGTTGCAGCACTGCGCCCGGTACGTGAGGAGGTCGCTCTGGCCCTTCACCATGATGACCGACCCCTCCGGTACGGCCGCCGCGCGGCCCCTGGGTGAGGGCACCGGCGTCACCGGGCGCGTGCGCACCAGCGGCGCCAGCAGGTCACGCAGGGAGATGCGCCCGAACCCGATGGCCGCGAGAAGGTCCTCCTCCTTGCCGTAGCCGTGCTCTGCCGCGATCTGCGGGAGGCGCTCGTCCTCCCGCAGCTGCTTCAGCGAGACGCCGATCTTGCGACACTCGCGCTCGAGCAGCTTCTTGCCCGCCTCGACCGCCTGTTCCTTCTCGCCCCGGTTGAGCCAGGCGCGGATCTTGTTCTGGGCGCGGGCCGTGGCCGCGATCTCGAGCCAGTCGCGGCTCGGGACCTGGTTGGGCGAGGTCAAGATCTCGACGATGTCGCCGTTGCCCAGCGCCGTGCGGAGCGGCACCAGCTTGCCGTTGATGCGGGCTCCGACGCAGTGGTGGCCGACCTCGGTGTGGACCCGGTACGCAAAGTCGATCGGGGTCGCGCCACGCGCGAACGCGAACACCTCGCCCTTCGGCGTGAACGTGTACACCTCCTCGGGGTAGAGGTTCAGCTTGAGCGAGTTGAGGAAGTCCCTCGGGTTCTCCTGGTGCCCCTCCACCAGGCCGCGCAGCCAAGACACGCGTTCGGCATCCTGGCTGGGCTCCTTGCCCTCCTTGTAGAGCCAGTGCGCCGCGATCCCGCGTTCGGCGATCTCGTCCATGTCTCGCGTCCGGATCTGCACCTCGAACGGCTGGCCCTCCGGGCCGATCACCGACGTGTGCAGCGACTGGTACGCGTTCGGCTTGGGCATCGCGATGTAGTCCTTGATTCGGCCGGGAACCGGGCGCCAGAGCTGGTGGATGAGACCGAGGGCGGCGTAGCAGTGGGGCACCGTGTCCACGATCAGTCGGAAGGCCAGGAAGTCGTAGACGCGCTCCAGGCCGATCCCCTGCCGGCGAAGCTTGGTCCAGATGGAGTGAAGGTGCTTGATCCTCCCGCGCACCTCCGCCCCGATCGAATTCTCCTCGAGCAGCGTCGTGATCATCGAGCGGATCTCGGCGATCAACGCCGCCGCCACCGTCTCGCGCTGGCGCAGCTGGTCGGTGAGCCGGCGGAACTCCTCGGGGTGCTGGTAAGAGAGGGCCAGGTCCTCGAGCTCGGCCTTCATGCGCCCCATGCCGAGGCGGTGGGCGATCGGCGCGTAGATCTCCATGGTCTCTGCAGCAATGCGGCGGCGCGCCTCCTCGTGCAAGTACCCCAGGGTACGCATGTTGTGGAGACGGTCGGCGAGCTTGACGAGGATCACGCGCACGTCGTCGATCGAGGCGAGGAGCATGCGGCGGACGTTCTCCGCCTGAGCCGCCGCGCGGGCCGCGTACGACTGTTCCATCGTCGTGATCTTGGTGAGCGCCTTGACGAGACCGGTGATGTGCTCGCCGAACTGCTCCTCGAGCTCCTCCTCGCTGACCCAGGTGTCCTCGAGCAGGTCGTGCAGCAGCCCCGTGGCGATCGCCACGTCGTCGAGGTGCATCTCGGCGAGTGTGCGGGCCACCTCGAGCGGGTGGACGAGGTACGGCTCCCCTGACACCCGTACCTGGCCGCGGTGAGCCATCGCCGAGTAGACGTAAGCACGCCGCAGCAAATCCTCGTCGCACTCCGGGTTGTAGCCCGAGACGATCTCGAGGATGTCCTCGAACCGAGGCAGCGTCTCCGTCACCAAACCATTGTAAGGGCAGGGGGAAGCGCAGCGACCCCAGAAAATGAAAGGGAAAACGGGAAAGGGAAAAGGAAAGTCACGAGAGACGGAAATGAGCCAAGAGACGGTGCAGGAACGAGTTCCGAGTGCTTGCCTCGACCCGAGCCTTCCCTTTACCCTTTACCCGTTGCCGCCTTCCGGTTCCCCGCCTCAACGGCGCCGATGGGCGTGCTTGCGCTTCTCCAAGAAGTTCGACACGCCAAGGGCGATCGGCGAGGCAATGAAAACCGAGGAGTACGTTCCGACGACGATTCCGAACATCAACACGAAGGCGAACGTGTTGATCACGCCGCCGCCGAACAGGAAGAGCGCGATCACGACCAGCTCGGTGAGGCCCGAGGTGATCACGGTTCGCGAGAGCGTCTGGTTGATCGCCGAGTTCATCACCTCGACCAGCGGCTTCCCGCGGTCGAGCTTCACACGCTCCCGGATGCGGTCGAAGATAATCACGGTGTCGTTGACCGAGTACCCGACGAGGGTGAGCAGAGCAGCGATCGTGGGGATGTCGATCTCGCGCCCCGTGAGCGAGAGCACGCCGAGGGCGATGAGCGTGTCGTGAAACAGCGCCACAATGGCGCCCACGCCGTACTGGAACTGGAAGCGGAGCCAGATGTAGACCAGCATGCCGAGGAGCGAGAAGCCGACGGCGTACGATGCCTTCTTGCGCAGGTCCTTGCCGACCGCGGGACCGACGTTGTCCGCGGCCAGGATCGAGAAATTGCCGAAGCGCGCATTGTCCGCGAGGTAGCGTTTGGCGTTTGACGACAGCTCCTTGACCCCGTCGAGGTCTGCAGGGCCGTTCAGGATTCCCTTCTCCTTTCGGAAGTTGAGGATCGCGGACGCCATCGGCTCGTAGTGGGCGCGCCGGTTGTCGAACGTTCCACCCACGCTGTCGGGGTCGGCCTGGGCGAGCCCGTCGCGCACCGCGTCAACGCCCTGCAAATTGAGACGCATCGACGCCGTTTGAGCGTTGAACTCCCGGTCGAGCGCCGTCATCATCCGCGCCGAGAAGTCGCCCTCCTGGCCGGGATTCTGCAGCCGGATGAGGAGCTCGTGCCTCTCGGGCTCGTCGAAGCGCTGGATCGTCACCGCGCCGAGCTTGAGGTTCTCCAGCGACGTGCGTATACGAGCCAGGTCCGGTTCGGACTTGAACTTCACGGTGAGCTGGGTGCCGCCTGCGAAGTCGACGCCGTACTTGAAGCCAGGCCCGATGAAGATGAGGCCGAGGGCGACCAGGTTGAGCGCCGTAGAGATGGCGATCCAATGCCAGCGGTACTTCATGAATTGGATATGGGTGTCGTGGAAAAATCGCATGGCGCCCCCTAAATCGAAAGCGTGGTGAGCTTTGCGCGGCGCGAGAGCAGAACCTCGAAGATCGACCGCGACACGAACACCGCCGTGAACATGGAGATCGTGAGACCGATCGTGAGCGTCACCGCGAACCCCTTGATCGGTCCGGTCCCGAACTGGAAGAGGAACAACGCGGAGATGATCGTCGTCAGGTTGGAGTCGATGATCGCGGAAAGAGCGCGCTGGAAGCCGAGGTCGACCGCGTTGCGGACCGTCTTGCCTAACCTGAGCTCCTCGCGGATGCGCTCGAAGATCAGCACGTTGGAGTCGACGGCCATGCCGATCGTGAGGATGATGCCGGCGATTCCGGGCAGCGTCAGCGTGGCCTTGAACACACCAATCGCGCCCAGCAGCAGGACGGCGTTGAGGATCAGGGCGACGTCGGCGTTGATACCCGCCCCCTTGTAGTAGAAGAGCATGAACACAACCACCAGGACCAGGCCGACGAGACCGGCGCGCAGGCCGCGGATGACAGAGTCGCGGCCCAGACTCGGGCCCACGGTCCGCTCCTCGAGGTAGGTGATCGAGGCGGGAAGCGCGCCCGCGCGCAGCACGAGGGCCAGGTCCTCGGCGCCCTGCACCGTGAAGTTCCCCTCGATGATTCCGGAGTCGGAGATATGACCCCTGATGACCGGGGCTGAGCGCACCTTGTTGTCGAGCACGATGGCCATGCGGTCGCCGATGTGGGCACCCGTATACGCGCTGAACTTCGTGGCTCCGTCCGGGTTGAGCGTGAAGCTGACGGCCGGCTGGCCGTAGGTGTCCTGGGAGCGGCGTGCCGTGCGGAGGTCGCGTCCGGTCACGACGGAGGCCTTCTTGAGGAGGTAGTACTCGCGGCCCGTGATTCGCCCCTCCAGATCCTCAACGTCGCCCGATACGATCTCCGAATCCTCGGGCAGCTTCCCCCCCGAGGAGGCGAGCAGCGCTTCCTGAGTCGGCGCGACCGTTACGACCGGTTTGATCTCGAGGAATGCGGTGGCTCGGATCAGGTCCTTGACACGGGCGGGATCGTCCACGCCCGGGAGCTGCACAACGATCCGGTCGCCCTCGATGCCCTGCCGCTGGATGAGCGGCTCGGCGACGCCGAACTGGTCGATGCGGTTTCGAATCGTCTCCAGCCCCTGTCGTACCGCCATGTCCCTGATCGCGCGCGTCACCTCCGGCCTGAGCGTCGCGGTGAGGCCCACCCCGCGGTCCACCTTGAACTCGAGGAGGCGGTCGTCGATGACCTTGTCCAGGGTCTTGGCCGGGGTGTTGGGGGCAGGCCTGAGCTCGAATCCGTCGCCTGCGGAGAGCCGCTGCAGCAGCGCCGGTGCAAACCCCTTCTCGCTCAGATCACCGCGCACCCGCTCCATGGCGTCGTCCACCTCGGCGCGGACGGCGTCCTGAGTGTTGACCTGCAGAACGAGGTGGATGCCGCCCCTGAGGTCGAGGCCAAGGTGGATCTTCTTGTCCGCCGGCCACATAAAGAAGATGGCTGCCGCCGTGACGACACCGATCAGCACCCAACGCCACATCAGCTTGCGTTGCATGCAACCTCCCTACTTGGGCTCGCTGGCGGTGAGATCGACGCTCCCAGCATCCTTGGCGAGTCCGGCAACGGCGGAGCGGGCCACCTGGATGTCGACCCTTGGTTCCGCGATGCGGAGCGTGAGCTTGTCGTCCCCGACCTCCACAACCGTGCCGAAGATCCCCCCATTGGTGATCACACGATCGCCCTTCGTGAGCTTGCCGAGCAGCTCCTGGTGCTTCTTCTGCCTGCGCCTCATCGGCATGATGAGCAGCAGGTAGAAGATCCCGAAGATGAGGATGAAGGGCAGAAACTGAATGAGCGGGTTTTTCGCGTCCATGTCGTTCCCTCTTCAGCCGCCTGCGTCTCCCGCCGCGAGCACCTCCCCGCGGACCTCGGCAAAGCGGCCGGACATGATAGCCCACCGCGCCCGTCTCATCAAGGACAGGAAGTAGTGCAGGTTGTGGACGGTCGCCAGCACCACCACCGCGGCCTCGTGCGCAAGGTAGAGGTGGCGAAGGTAAGCCAGCGAGCACCGGCGACAGGTCGGGCAGTCGCAGGCGGGGTCGGGCGGCTCCTCGGACAGCTTCCAGCGGGCGTTCTTCAGCACCACCGGCCCGCGCGAGGTGTGCAGCAGCCCGTTGCGGGCGTTGCGCGTCGGGATCACGCAGTCGAACAGGTCGCATCCCGCCGCCACCGCCTCCACAAGATCCCAGGGAGTGCCGACACCCATGAGGTAGCGGGGCCGGTCGGCCGGGAGGAGCGGCGCCACGCGGTTGACCACCTCCCTCATCGCCTCCGGCGGCTCCCCCACGGAGAACCCCCCGAGGGCGTGGCCTTCGAAGCCGAGAGGTACGAGATCCTCGGCGGATCGGCGCCGGAGGTCGAACTCCAGCCCTCCCTGGACGATGCCGAAGAGCAGCGTTCCGCCGCCAGCCGGCAGGGCGGCTCGGCAGCGGGCCGCCCAGCGGGTAGTGGTGGCCACCGCGTGCTCCAGCTCGGCTCGGCTGGCCGGGAGCGCCGGGCAAACGTCGAGCGCCATCGCCACGTCGGTTCCGAGCCGTCGCTGCGCATCGACGCACCCCTCCGGGGTGAGGCGCAGCTCGTTCCCGTCGATGTGCGACCGGAACACCACGCCGCCGTCGTCGTAGCGGCGCCTGCCGGCGAGCGAGAAGATCTGGAACCCGCCCGAGTCGGTGAGAATCGGGCCATCCCAGGCCATGAAGCGGTGCAGGCCGCCGAGCCGTTCGATCAGCTCGACGCTGGGGCGGAGCAGCAGGTGGTAGGTGTTGGCCAGCACGACCTCTGGCGCCAGCCGGTCGAGCTCCCAGGGCGTCAGGCCCTTCACGCTCCCCGCGGTCCCGACCGGCATGAACGCGGGACAGCGCACCACCCCGTGGGCGGTGACCAGCTCACTTGCCCGCGCACCTGTGGAACCGTCGCGGGCCATTACCGTGAAGTTGCCGATCATGGCGCCCTGCCTGGTTTGTCCGCCTCGGTGCCAGCCATGTCATTCTGCTCGTGCACGCAAAGGAGCGGTACGTGATGCCAGCGAATCCGGGCCAGCGACTCAGCCCTGGGCATCAAAATGTCATCACTGGCACCGACCGCGCCGCCGACTACTCGCTGCTCCCCATCTTGATCTCGACCACCTGCACGTCGGGCGGAATGGTGAGGCTGAACAGGTCGGGGGGCTGCACCGGGTTGAGCTTGATGTTGGAGAACGAGTACTCGGTGCTGTCGCCATCGTGTTCGATGTAGGCGACCTTGATCGGCATGTACGTCGTGCTCTCGATCTCGATCTTCAACGACTGCAGGCGTTTCTTTATCATGTGTACTTCGGGCCTGAGCTCCAGGACGTAGTTGCCTTTCCCGAGAGGGTCGCGAAACGTAACCGAGAAGTACTGCATGAGCTTGTCCAGCGGCTCGGTGGCGGACATGAAGCGGAACACGCGCCGCTGCGCCCTGCCGATCTCGATGCGCTCGGCGCGCTTCTCGGCCGGGCGGTAGGTGATTGCCGCACCGCCCGCGATCAGGACCGTCATCTCTCGAGGCGAATCGTAATCCCAGCGCACGGAGTCGGGCGCCAGATAGTGAAAGTGGCCGCGCGACACGCTCGGTGCGGCGAGGAGGTGGCTCACCCGAGTCTGAACGAAATCCGCGTCGAGTGAGGCCATGCTCACCTGCACCTGGCTGACGCGCTGGATGAGAGCCGCGAGCTTCTCCACGCCGTGCAGACCTGGTGGCAGCGGCTCCTGCGCAAGCAGGGGTGCGCAGACGAGCAGACAGAGGGCAGCCAGTGCCCGTCGCGTCATGGGCCGCCACCGTAACAGACGCCGACCAGCACGGTCAACGGGAGCGCTCTGGGGAATGGGACGTGATCTCGTAACCCAGCTGGTCGCGGGAAAGGGTGACACGCGAGCCCGGCGGCACCGAGGTGGTGAGCCACACGTTGCCTCCGATCACCGAGTCTCGCCCCACGACGGTGTTCCCGCCCAGAATGGTCGCCCCGGCGTAGACCACCACGTCTTCCTCCAGGGTCGGGTGACGCTTGGTGCCGCGCACCAGCGTTCCCCTCTGATCTCGTGGAAAGGAGAGGGCGCCCAGGGTCACGCCCTGGTAGAGCTTGACCCTATCGCCGATAACCGTCGTCTCGCCGACGACCACACCGGTGCCGTGGTCGATGAAGAACTCTCGGCCGATCGTGGCCCCGGGATGGATGTCGACTCCGGTCTCGTTGTGGGCGAACTCGGTCATGATGCGCGGAACCAGCGGCACCCCGAGGCCGTGCAGGAGGTGTGCGATGCGGTATGTGAAGACCGCCTTGACGCCGGGGTACGCGAGGATGATCTCCTCCAGACACGTCGCCGCGGGATCGCCTTCGTATGCGGCCCCGACGTCGGCGCCGATGAGCTCCATGACCTCCGGGAGCCGTTCGAAGAACGCCGTCACGACCTCACGCGCCTCCACAGTCTCCTGCGGCACTGCCGCGCCACCGGGCTTGCGGCAGGGTGCGGCCAGCGCCCGGCACACCTCGCCCTCAAGACGCTTGGAGAGCACGAAGAGCTGATCCCCCAGGTGCCCGTGGAGGTACTCACGATAGAGCGACTGGTCCCCGAAGTAGCCGGGGTAGATGACCTCCTGAAGCCCTCGCACGATCGCGATCACCTCACGCTTCTGAGGCAGGGGCGCTTCGCCGCTGTGGAAAAGCGGTTCGCCGCGCTCCTCCACCTGTCGAGTGATCGCCTCGATTGCGCGGACGATCCTTTCCGAAATCGGGTCTCTTGCCACGCTCTCTCCCCGCCAGCGGCTGCCCCGCCGGGCACCGCAGGCCAGATTCGGATTCTACTTCCAACCGGGGACCGACCCCCATGACCTACAATCGTTATGCGGAGGTGTGCGTGCCCCTGGGAACCGTCGTGGTCAGCTTCGCCGGCGAGCGCCGCCAGGTGAACAGCGGAACCACGGTGGAGCAGTTCCTCGTCAACCAGTTCGGCAACGTGCCTCAGGACATCCTCGCCGCGTTGGTCAACCGCCGTCTCGTGATGTTGGATTTCCCCCTGAGGGGGTTCCAGGTCGAGCTGGAGGCGGTGCGGGTGGCCTCGCGCGAGGGCGAGGACGTGGCACGACGCAGCGCCGCGCTGATCCTGCTCGCGGCCGCACGTGAGTTGTACCCCGAGACTCGCCTGGTGGTCGGGCAGTCGCTCGGCGGGGGCTACTTCTTCTCCTGGCATGGGCCGGCTCCGCTCACGCCCCAGACGGTGGCCTCGCTCGCACGCCGCATGGACGAGATCTGCGCCGAGGACCGGCCACTTCTACGGCGGTCCGTGACGCTCGAGGAGGCCGAGGCGGTGTTCAGAGCGGCCGGCGAGCACAGCAAGCTCGCGTTGCTCGCCACGCATCGTTCCTCGACGGTGCCCGTCGTCGAGTGCGGGACGTTCGTCGACCTCGCGCACGGTCCTGTCGCTCCCTCGGCCGGCCGGGTGCGCGGCTTCGCGGTGGTGCCGTACGAGGACGGCCTGCTGCTGCGCTTCCCACGCAACGGCGACCCGACCCACCTGCCTCCCCTTCACCCCCAGCCCAAGCTGTTCGCGTGTTACCGAGAAACCAGGCAGTGGAACGAGTTGCTGGGCGTCGCAAACGTCGGCTCGCTGAACCGGCTGTGCCTGTCCCGCGACATCTCCGACGTGATCCGCATCGCCGAGGGCTTCCACGAGAAGAAGATCACGGCCGTTGCCGACGCGATCACCGAACAACGCCAACGGGTTCACCTGGTCCTCGTCGCCGGGCCTTCCGCCTCCGGAAAGACCACGTTCATCCGTCGGCTCGCGATTCAGTTGCGCGTCAACGGCGTCCAGCCGGTGGGGCTCTCTCTCGACAACTACTTCCTGGACCGCGAGCGCACGCCCCTGGGAGCCGACGGCAAACCGGATTACGAAGCGGTCGAGGCGCTCGACCTCGACCTCTTTAACGCCCAGCTCGTCGCCCTGCTAGGCGGCGACGAGGTGGCGGTTCCCCGGTACGACTTCCTGCGCGGGCGAAGGACCGAGTCGGACCGTTGGGCGCGCCAGCAGCTCGCGCCCAACCAGGTACTGCTCGTGGAGGGTATCCACGCCCTCAACCACCGCCTCACCGCCGCTGTCCCCGAGGAGGCCAAGTTCCGGGTCTTCATCTCCGCGCTCACCCAGCTCACCCTGGACGACCACAACCGGATCTTCACCTCCGACTCGAGGCTGCTGCGCCGGATCGTGCGTGACCGGCTGTTCCGCGGCCACCCCACGACCCGCACGCTGGAGATGTGGAACAGCGTGCGCCGGGGCGAGGCGCGGGGGATCTTCCCGTTCCAGGAAGAGGCCGACGTGATCTTCAACTCGGCCCTCATCTACGAGCCGGCTGTGATGCGCGTCTACGCCGAGCGTTTCCTGCTGGAGGTCCCGCGCGAACACCCGGCGTACACGGAGGCCTACCGCCTGCTGAAGTTCCTGGCCTGGTTCGTGCCGGTCTTCCAGGACGACGTGCCACAGACCTCGATCCTGCGGGAGTTCATCGGCGGCAGCGCCTTCGAAGACTAGCTTCGCCAGCCCACACAACCAGTCAAAAGTTGATAGTTGACAGGAAAGGCTCATTTCCTCGCCGCTCTTCTGCCGTCGTTGGGCGAACGATGCCCTGTGGACTGTCGACTGTGAAGCTTGCCCTACGCGGGGAGGGTGTCGCGCAGGACGACGCCGAGCGCGCGGATCTCGCCAAGGGTGCGCTCGGTGTGACCGGGAGGGGCTCCCACAGGCCGGGTGGCGGGGAGCACGATCTCGGCCGAGAAGCCGAGCTCGATCGCGTCGCGCGCCGAGGTGGCTGCGCAGTAGTCGGTGGTGAGCCCGACGATGACCACATGCTCGACGCCGAGCTCGCGCAGCATGCTCGCGAGCCCGGTGGGGTGCTCGCGGTGGTTGTCCCGGAACGCCGAGTAGCTGTCCACGCGCGGGTCCACCCCCTTGCGGATGATGGCGCGGAAGAACTGGCGTTCGAGCTCGGGGTGGAAGTCGGCGCCGGCGGTCGCCTGCACGCAGTGGTCGGGCCAAAGCACCTGCGAGATGCCGTCCAGATCGATGACCTCGAGCGGCTTCCGGCCGGGGTGCGAGGACGCGAAGGAGGCGTGGCCGGGGGGATGCCAGTCCTGGGTCGCAACGACCAGCGGGAAACGCGGCATGAGGCGGTTGATCACCGGAACCACTGCGTCCCCATCGGCCACGGCCAGGGCTCCACCCGGGCAGAAGTCGTTCTGCACGTCCACCACCACGAGTGCCCGGTGTTTCATCGACTAGACCTTGGGGTTCACCGCTCCCTTGAGCTCCTTTCCGGGGCGAAAGCGCACGGTTCGCGACGCGCTCACGGAAACCAGCTGGCCAGTGCGCGGGTTGCGAACCTCGCGAGCCGGACGCTCGGAGGTGTAGAAGCTCCCGAGGCCCGGGATCGCCACGCGCTCGCCGCTCCCCAACCACTGGGCCATCGTGTCGATCATCACCTCGATGGCGCGGGCGGCGTGTGCCTTCGGCAGCCCGGTTTCGAAAGCGATGCGCTCGACCAGCTCCGTTTTCCCCGCCATTCTCCAGCCTCCCTCAGCCGGCACCCCGCGCGGCCGGGACATGTGCCCCTGCCCCGCGCGCGGCCACTCGCCGCAGCGCGAGTAGTGTACGCCAAACCGGCGCGGGCGCCGCTCACGCCCGCCGACGCAGCAGGTGGACAGTGAAGCCGTCCCCCGCTACTCCCGGCGGGATCACCGCGCCCCCGCTCGGGAGCGCGCGGAACAGCAGCGCCGGAGCAACCGGAAGTACCTCCAGGTCAAGCCCCGCAACGACCGCGGCGTTCTCCTCGGGCTCCAGCGAGCAGGTGGCGTAGAGCAGCACCCCGCCGGGCGCCAGCAGCGCCGACGCGGCCTCCGCGAGGCGTGTCTGACCGACTGCGAGCCCGGCCAGATCCGCAGGCTGCAGGCGCCAGCGGATCTCCGGGTGGCGGCGGAGCGTACCGGTGCCCGAGCACGGGGCGTCCAGAAGCACCGCCTGGCAGCTGCCCGGTCTCAGCGGTGCGGCGAGGGCGTCGGAGACGACGACGCCCCGCCCCCTTTCCACGAGCGCCAGGGTGCCCCGCATGAGGAGGGTGCGGCGGAGGCTGCGATCGGCAGCAAACAGCCTGATACCCGGACGCTCGCTCGCCAGCACCAGGCTCTTGCCCCCCGGGGCGGCCGTCAGATCCGCGGTGAGCCCGGCCGCCTCCGGCAGCAGTCGCGCCACCGCCACCGCCGCCGGGTCGATCGCGTAAGCCTTCCCGGCCCGTAGCGCAGCGACCGCCACCTCCGCACCATTCGTGACAACGAGCACACCCGGCACGAGCGGGTGGGAATCCACTTCGCAGCCTGCCGCGGCGAGTTGCTCGCGAACGGTTACCGCCGCGAGGAGGCACAGCGGCGCGGGCTCCTGGTCGGCCGCGAGCGCAGCCGCCGCCTCGCTCCCGCCGAGCAGCGCGACCCAGCGCTGAACCAGCCACTCGGGGTGCGACAGGCGCAGCGGCAGAGGCACGTCGGGGTCATGTGGATCGGGCCACGGCTCCTCGATGGTCCGCCGGAGCACCGCGTTGACGAGACCGGCCGCCCGGGGCGCCAGAGCCTTGGCGACACGAACCGCCTCCATGACCGCCACCGGCGCCGGCGTGCGCATACGCCGGGCCTCGTAGAGCCCGACGCGCAGGGCAGCCCGTATCCTCTCGTCGAGTACCGAGAGCGGTTGGTGGAGGTGGCGCGCCAAAAGGTGGTCGAGGGTGAGCTGCCAGCGCAGAACCCCGAGAACCAGCTCGCGCTCCGCAGGCGTCGCGTGCGCCAGCAGGCGGGCCGCGTGGGCGCCCCGCCCGTCCACCCTCGCGAGCGCGATCACCGCGTGGCGGCGAGGGTCAGCGGAGTTTTTCTCCGGGGGCAACGCGTTCCCCGATGATGAAGGCGTCCGCCGGGATGCGACGCTTGCCTTCGCGCTGGACCTCGGTCACGAGCGCCACCGACCCATCCCCGCACCGCACGGCGATCCCGGCCATCGACGCCGCCAGCACCGTGCCCGGTTCCTCGTTCCCCGGCCTTGCCTCGGACGTCTCCAGCCCGTGCACCTTGAGCCGCAGACCGCGGAAGTTGGTGAACAGTCCCGGCCAGGGGTCGAACGCCCGGCAGCGGCGCGCCAGCTCCTCGGCGGTCGATTTCCAGTCGATACGCCCCATCCTTCGCTCCAGCTTGCCGGTCGTGGTGGCCAGGGCGTCGTCCTGGGGCTTCGGGGCGATGCTTCCGCGGGCCAGTCCGACGAGGGTTTCGACCAGGAGCTCGGCGCCCAGGCGGGCCAGGCGCGACTCCAGCTCCGGGGCGCGCTCTCGCGGTCCGACCGGCGAGGAGCGCTGGAGCAGGATCGGGCCCGTGTCCATCCCCTCGTCGAGGAGCATCGTGGTCACGCCGGTTTCCGCGTCCCCGGACAGGATCGCCCACTCGATCGGCGACGGTCCGCGATGACGGGGCAGCAGCGAGGGGTGGACGTTGACAAACCCGAATCGTGGGAGGCTCAACACCCGGGGCGAGATCAGGCGGCCGTAGGCGACCACCACCGCGGCGTCAGGGGCGAGGGCGCGCAGGCGGTTGGAGAACTCCTCGCCGCCGAGCTTGTCGGGCTGCGCCAACGGAAGGCCGAGGCGGCGCGCCGCCGGCACCACCGCCGGGGCCGCGATGCGCATGTGCCTCCCGGCCGGCCTGTCGGGCCTGGTGACGACCAGCTGCACCCCGTGCCCCGCGGCGACCACCGCCTCCAGTGAGGGCACGGCAAACTCCGGCGTCCCGAAAAAGACAATCCGCACGCAGGGAGTGTACAAGAAGCGCACTCGCCGCTTCTTCCTGGGCTTCGCCCCACACCCTCTGCTGTCCGCGGCTTCCCGCTTCACCGCATGAGGCTCTTTGTTTTGCCCCGCGGGCTCGGAGCGGTCGCTCGGGCTGGGCATCGAGCCCAGCCCTCCGACCCGCC
>Ga0256868_10000140_pt1 | contig 41930 bp, 42 predicted proteins | sample RVTome_13_FD_187341 | JGI IMG/M metagenome (GOLD analysis project Ga0256868, IMG submission 187341) | Soil microbial communities from uranium-contaminated site in the Upper Colorado River Basin, Wyoming, United States - RVT92D227 HiSeq ...
AATCTCTTTCCCCGTTTTGGAGTCCAGGTTCCCTGTAGGCTCATCAGCCATAACGATAGGTGGTGAATTCACCAAAGCTCTGGCAATGGCTACCCTTTCTTGCTCCCCTCCTGAGAGCTGATCTGGGAGACCCCCAAACCAAACAGATATCTAATCATCCCTGCAATCAGACCAACGATCAGGGCTTCTAAAAAAATGATAAGGATTTTGGTCCAAACTCATACAATTTCTTGGAGATATCTTCATTTATCATGCAGGTGATTGAGCTGGAGGTGACTTCGTTTGTGATGCCAATTATGAGATCCGGGAAGGTTGTCAACAAAATATATAAAGATTTTAAAAATAATACTTGACAAAGTTTATTGGTTATGCAATATTGATTTTAATACATGAATCTGTGGAAAATTTGAGGGCATTTTAATTAATATGAAAAGAATGATAATAAGTGGAAATTACTTTAAAAAACATAACAAATCTATGATGATGTGTTGCATGCCAATGTGTCGTTTGCCTAGTATGGGAGGCCTGCCCATGTGAACATCATCATAAAATTGTTTGCAATGTTGGCAGCCCACTACTAAAGAAATATGGTCAGTGGGCTTTTTATTTTTTAAATCATTTTAACCAAAATAACATAAAACCAAGGAGGTCAAGAAAATGACAACAAGAGGATTCGAAACATTGGCACTTCATGCCGGACAAGAAATCCCTGATCCAACTACAGGGTCAAGAGCGGTACCCATTTATCAAACAACATCATATGTTTTTCAGAATACGGAACATGCAGCAAATCTTTTTGCCCTCAAAGAATTTGGAAACATTTACACCCGGATTATGAATCCCACCAATGACGTTTTTGAAAAAAGGGTTGCTGCCCTCGAGGGAGGCACGGGTGCTTTAGCAGTGGCTTCAGGTCAGGCTGCCGAGACTTTTGCTTTATTAGCGATAACACAAGTAGGTGATGAGATTGTTTCAGCCAATAATCTTTATGGTGGTACATACCAATTGTTTCATTACACGTTTCCAAAATTGGGCAGAAGGGTGAAGTTCGTCGATTCAACAAAGCCAACCGAATTTAAGAGGGCAATAACGGATAGGACGAGGGCCATCTTTGCCGAGACCATTGGTAATCCAAAGCTCGATGTACCGGATTTTGAGGCGATTGCCCAAATAGCGCATGAGACAGGCATTCCTTTTGTTGTCGATAATACAGTTGGTATCGGCATTGTTAAGCCTATAGACCATGGGGTAGACATTATTGTTGACTCCGCAACGAAGTATATCGGCGGGCATGGAACATCAATCGGAGGGGTGATCGTCGATTCCGGGAAGTTTCACTGGAATAACGGGAAATTCCCTGAATTCACCGATCCAGATCCAAGTTATCACGGTTTGAAATTCTGGGATACTTTTGGGAATTTCCCTGGTTTAGGGAATGTTGCCTTTGTCATTAAGGTGAGAGTTCAATTGCTTCGTGATTTGGGAGCACCCTTGAGTCCTTTCAATGCCTTTTTATTCCTTCAGGGGCTAGAAACTCTACCTTTAAGGGTGAAGAGACATTCCGAAAATGCACTTAAAGTGGCCCAGTTCTTGAAGAACCATCCTTTAGTCACCTGGGTTAATTATCCGGGATTGGAGGAACATCCGAGCCATAAGTTGGCAGTGAAGTATCTAAAGGGCAATTTTGGAGGCCTGGTGGGCTTCGGGATAAGAGGCGGATTAGAAACAGGAAAAAGGTTTATTGAATCAGTGAAACTTCTTTCCCATCTTGCCAATATTGGAGATGCAAAGAGTCTTGTGATTCATCCTGCTTCAACCACCCATCAGCAATTAACCCGGGAAGAGCAGGAGGAAACGGGAGTAACAGAAGATTTTATTCGGCTCTCCGTCGGCTTAGAGGATATAGAGGATATCAAGGAAGATATTGATCAGGCTTTGAAGAATGGGGTGAGGTGAATGCATCAGGGAATCAATAATAATAATGATGGCGGCAGAGCGATTTTGGTAGATGCGGCTTCGAACCAATTTGACCAACAATCATCAACATAAGAAAGGAGCTTATTATGGAAAAATTTTTCGCTGACAACTCATTATCAATCGGCAACACCCCATTGGTTAAGATCAACAGGATGACTCAAGGACTCAAAGCCACGATCCTTGGCAAGATTGAAGGGCGAAATCCTTCCTATTCGGTGAAGTGCCGGATAGGAGCCAGTATGATCTGGGCTGCAGAAAAGCAGGGACTGCTCAAACCTGGGATGGAGATCATTGAACCGACAAGTGGAAATACAGGCATTGCATTGGCCTTTGTGGCTGCTGCAAGGGGATATAAACTGAATGTCACTATGCCTGAGACTATGTCAATGGAAAGGCGGAAGGTGCTCGCCATTTTTGGTACAAACATCATCCTGACACCTGGGGCTAAGGGAATGAAAGGGGCTGTTGAAGAAGCCGAGCGGATTGCGGCCTCAAGTCCCAATTACTATATACCTCAGCAGTTTAAAAATCCTGCCAATCCGGAGATCCATTTCAAGACCACCGGTCTGGAGGTCTGGGAACAGACAAATGGTGGGATAGATGTACTCGTCTCAGGAGTGGGCACAGGAGGGACCATTACAGGTGTGTCACGATATATTAAAGGAGAGAAGAAGAAAAAGATTATTAGTGTTGCCGTCGAACCGGTGGAGAGCCCTGTGATTACACAGCGCCTTGCTGGAAAGGAACTCAAGCCTGGGCCTCATAAGATTCAAGGGATCGGGGCTGGATTCATTCCAGACACGTTAGATCTGTCTATGGTGGATCGGGTGGAGCAAGTCACCAGCGAAGAGGCAATAGAACATGCCAGGCGACTTGCCCGCGAAGAAGGAATTCTTTCGGGAGTCAGTTGTGGCGCAGCGATTGCCGTCGCTCTGAGACTTGCAAGAAGTGAGGCATTCAAAGGGAAAACAATTGTCACAATTCTTCCTGACGCAGGCGAGCGATATCTCACTGGACCGCTTTTTGAAGGGGTTTTCAACGAGGCTGGTCTCCCGACAATATAACATAGCCTGATTGGGAAGGATTTGGCGAAAGAGATGGTTAATCACCCCTGACCTTTTCGTTTATTAACGAACATGGGAGAATTTATTTTGATTGTGTTCCAGAGTACATAGGACCGTTCTCTCAGCAAATGCTCAGCTGGGCCACCACGGGTTAAAAATAAAAATTTGCGATAAAGTGTGAAGAGATTTAGAAGAATTTCTTGAGGGGAAGAAAAATGTCATCGCTAAATTTGGTGTCGAAGAAAATCGATAGGATCACAGCTCAGGGGAAGCGTTTAGATATAAAAACACATCAATGTGTGGGTGTGGTGGATACAAAGTACTTCCATTTTGCACTTCCTCCCAATGAGCTCATCCTGGAGAATGGTGAAAAGCTTGGTCCAGTTACAATCGCTTATGAGACCTATGGTGAGCTAAACAAACAAAGGTCTAATGCCATTCTCATTCTCCATGCCCTTTCGGGCGATGCCCATGCCGCAGGCTTTCACAAGGGAGATGAGAAACCTGGATGGTGGGATGATATGATCGGGCCGGGTAAGGCGTTTGATACGAATAAGTATTTCATTATCTGTTCAAATGTCCTGGGAGGTTGTAAGGGGACCTCTGGACCTTCTTCCATCAATCCTAAAACAGGGAAAAAATATGGTTTGGATTTTCCGATCATCAACATTTCGGATATGGTGAATGCACAGAAGCACTTGATCGACTACTTGAAAATTGATCGGCTCCTTTCAGTGTCAGGTGGTTCGATGGGTGGTATGCAGGCTTTAGAATGGTTGACGGCTCATCCGGATAAGCTGAAGAGCGCTATTGTCATTGCAACGGCAGTAAAACATTCACCGCAACAGATTGCATTTCATGAAGTCGGACGACAAGCGATTATGGCTGATCCTCACTGGAAAGAAGGTCATTACTACGGTGGCCATTCTCCGGCCAAGGGGCTTGTTGTCGCCCGTATGGTCGGTCATATCACCTATATGAGCGAAATCTCGATGGCTGAGAAATTTGGAAGACGCCCTGGAGATGAAAAGCTACATAAATTCAGCGTCGGTTCTGAGGTGGAGGATTACCTCTACAATAGAGGGAATCATTTTGTAGAAAGGTTCGATGCCAATTCTTATCTCTATATCACCAGGGCGATCGATTCTTTCGATGCTTCGCGAGGGAAAGAACTCTATGAAGTCCTCAAGGGGATAAGGGCAAAAGTTCTTGTCTTAGCATTCAAATCAGATTGGCTCTATCCGGCTTCACAATCTAAGGAAATTGTAAAGGCATGCAAATTAGCAGGGGTAGATACGACCTATTGCGAAATTGATTCAACCTATGGACATGATGCCTTTCTCCTCGAGGTTGAAGAGGAAACCCACCTCATTAAACATTTCCTACAGAAGGTATCTATTGAACACGGGGTAACTGATGAATATCAAGTGAGGGATTATGCGATATGAAACCCTTCCTTTGGAATATGAGGCCATTCTTAAATGGATTCGGCAAGGTTCATCCGTTTTGGATCTTGGCTGTGGTAACGGGGAGTTACTGGATCTTCTTGTCCGTGAGAAGAGTGTCAGGGCTCAAGGCATTGAGATTAGTGAACAGGCCATCTATCAATGTGTTGCTAAGGGGTTGAGCGTATTCCATGAGGACATCGATCATGGTTTATCCGACTATGCAGATCAGTCTTTCGATTATGTGATCCTTAATCAAAGTTTTCAGCAGGTTAAAAAACCAGACATTGTATTGATGGAAGCCTTGAGAGTCGGGAGAGCGGTGATCGTTGGATTTCCCAATTTTGCCCATTACCAAGCCCGGTTACAGATATTTTTTAAAGGGAAGACCCCCGTGACGCCTTCCTTACCCTATGAATGGCATGACACCCCCAATCTCCATTTCTTAAGTATTTCAGACTTCAATGAGTATTGTCGTCAGAGAAACATCAAATTAGAAAAGGCTGCCTTCGTTGGGAAAAAGAGAAGGATAAAAATATTCCCCAACCTTTTTGCTTTGACAGGAATATTTCTCATCTCAAACAGAGAAGCCAATGACATTGATTAATAAGAAAAGGGAGGTGAAGGCATGAAAGATCTCCAGTACCTAAAACTTAAGGCAGAACTGCTGGTTGAAGGAATTCAGGCAGCTCCGGAGGCCCTTAAAGAGATAGGGAAGAAGTATAAGGAACAGAATCATGGTCTCTTTGGTTGGGATTTTGAGGATCATGCCGGGATGGCGCTGCCGGATGATTTTCTTCTTCCGGATGGAACCGTGGTTCAATTTAGGAAGAATGGCCGCTCACACTATCAGGTGACTGTTAAAGAAAACGGTCTCATGTTATCCAACGGCAAGGAGAGAATATGCAAGGTCGAATGGATTCCCAGGCCGGCCTATTACACGGAAGAGACAGTCAACCATCATCCCATGGTGAAGATCGGACAGATCGGAGGAGAAGATTGTCTCTTTTTCTGTTATCAGAATTATTGCAGTCATTTTTCTAAAAAAGAGGAATGTCTTTTCTGCAATCTCGTATCCACCTCAAAAACCTATGACTGGGTTTTAAAAAAGAAGGAGACCGAAGATATTGGTGAGGTGACGAAAGCTGCTTTTGCTGATGGGCGAGTGAAGCATGTCCTCCTGACCGGAGGATGTTTCAATCAGCAAAAAGAGATTGAAGTGGTGGCCGACATTCTAAAGTCCATTCGAGAACAAACGGGCCTGGAACGTATTCCAGGAACGATTCTTCCCTCCCCGGCAAAAGGGGAGGATGAAATAAAACGATATTACGATACCGGGATAAAAGCCATTGGTTTTAGTATGGAAATATGGGACGAAAAATTATACGAGGCGATCTGCCCGGGAAAATCGAAGAATGTCAGTCATGAGAACTTTATTCGTTCGATCCGGACCGCGGCTAAAATCTTCGGAGAAGGAAACGTCTATGGGGTTTTTGTGATGGGATTGGAAACTAAAAAGACATTCCTCGAAGGCGTCAAGGAGATCACAGCCCTGGGAGCAAATGTCGTTCCCTTTGTCTGGTCACCTAATCCGGGATCAAAACTTGAGGGTCACAGGGCTCCTACCAGCCAATGGTTCGTTGAGACCGTATTAGAGGCTTCTGAGATCGTCCACAGAGCTCATATTCCTTCAGGAACAGAAAATCATTGTTACCGATGTGACGGAAATTCCCTGCTTCATGATGCCTTACGGTTAAAAGGAATTGTATAAAACACGAAGGGAATTTTATAACCGTGATAAGAGGGTGAGAACAAATCGATGGGGTGAGAATTCAAGAATGCACTTGAAGGAATCGGCAGAACACCTCTTCGGAGTAGATATTGTTGTGCACAGTACAACGAAATACCTTTCCGGCCATAGTGATATCATCGGAGGAATCGCGGTTACCTCTAATGAAAGAACCTATCGCCATTTAATATTTTATCAGAACGCTGCCGGTGCTGTTCCTGGTCCGTGGGATAGCTAGTTAGTTCTCCGGGGGATAAAAACATTAGCCGTTCGAATGAGAGAACATGAAAAGGACGCATTATATCTAGTCGAGTATCTAGAAAAACATCCCAAGATAAAACGGATCTATTATCCTGGATTACCCAACAATGGGCAGTATCGTCTTGCCAAGAAACAGATGACCGGATTTGGAGGGATGATCAGTCTGGAGTTGAGGGGAGGGTTTCAAGAAGTGGAAAAATTTATTTCCAGACTCAGATTATTCTTGCTCGCTGAAAGCCTGGGAGGGATAGAATCTCTTGTTTGTTACCCGCCTCAGATGACGCATAGTTCTTAATCAACCTTTCTTGCTCCCTTCTTTAAGGAATCGAACTCTTCCTTTTGTGGAAGTCCAACCTGCTTACACCTATATTCTTCTATCGCCAGCTTTAAAGCATTAGTGGCCAGGTTGAAGCAGGGAATTTTTTCTCTGGGTAACTCAGATAGAATTTCTTTTGAGATCCTTTCCGATATTTTCAGGGCCTCATCAATCGTAGCCCCTCTAATCTTCTCTGTAAGAATGGAACTGGTTGCGATAGCGGCCCCACAGCCAAAGGTTTTGAACGTCGCTTGTGAGATTCTATTCCCATTGACTTTGATAAACATCTGCATTATGTCGCCGCAGGAGGCATTGCCCACGGTCCCCACTCCATCGGGATCTGAAATCTCGCCTACATTTTTGGGGTTTTGGAAGTGCTCCATTAGAAATTTTGGATACTTTGCCATTTACTATGCCTCAAATGAAGCTTATGATTCTGGTTATCCAGTTGTCTGCCTCCTATCGGGAGGTTGATATATTATCCTCGGATGTATTGGTTGAGATCCAGAAGGCTTATGCCCTTTTATGGAAACAAAAGAAGGCAGAGCCATTTTTTGCTCCTGCCCTAACTCTTTGGTAAGATCACCTTCCCACTCCTGCTTCCCCTGTCGAGTAGGAGAGAGATGAAGAGGGTGATCGGCTCTTTAACTCTTTTAAAATAGATTCATGCCTTGGACAAAATTCATATCGACTATCCATCTGCGAATGGAGAACCTCCTCCTGCCAGTGGCTATTGAAGAAGCGGCAATCCCGATCTTGACAAAAAGGGTCTCCAGTGAGATGAAATAAAAGAGCCTGCATTGCGTACCCTTTCATGACTTCTGTCATTCTCGAATCGCCCTGGTCAAGAAATCTTCCCTGATATTCTTCCTTTAATAATTCTATTGGCGTTCCCATCTGTTTCCTTAGGTAGAATTCTTTAAGTTTTGCTGGTGCTTCCACAAGCCCCACAATAGAGATGAGGCTGGGAAAACCATAGAGGCTGACTCTTGCATGATATCGCCAATTATCACAGTCCCATGTCCCGAAGAGTTGATTTGTGAAAAGGATCGAGCAGCGGTCTGAGGCTATCTCATCTTCGAAAATCAAATCCGAAATGATCTTTTGATACAAAACTCCTTCGTAAAGAATCCCAAAAACTTTCCAACCAGGGTTCCTGACTCTCCTCCTCTCATAATCAATTTCAGCCTGAAGCGGTACTCCTAAAGCAAACTTTTTCTCGGGATCTTTCACCTTGATGTTGGCCAACTCCTTAGCTATGGTCTCGAGCCTCTCTTCAGAATATCTTTTGTAGATATTCCCTTGGTTGTGGAAAGGGACGCCAGTTTTTTCTGCAAGATATCGACCCAGATTCTGAAGGTCCAAGCCTCTAAGATCCCCTTCTTCATATAAGTCGATGTAGGCAGGAATGTGATGGAAGAAATCGCTCACTTCTTCTTCATCTTCTCAAGAATGACCTGAGCTCCTCTGCGACCTGAAAGTAGCATTGCCCCAAAAGTGGGCCCCATCCTCGGCAAACCGTAAGTGGTCGCTACAGCCATCCCTGTCACGATCAGACCCGGATGAGCCTCTCCGGTATGTTCCACCACCAGATCCTCAGACTGCTCTATCCACATTGCACCAAAACCTGATGTCTTCAAAATACCTCTTTCCTCAAGCTTCTTCACTACGCATGCATCGTGACCAGTGGAGTCTATGACAAACTTACTTTCCAAGGCGATCGGGTCTACACAGGTGATCTCACGAGGGAGAGCCTGAACAGGTGTCCAGTTCACCACCGCACCGCAGACCCGGTTCCCCTCTCTCAACACTATATCGTCAAAGATCGTCATATTGGCAAATTTCACACCCGCGTCACAGGCAGCTGCAATCAACTTCGAACAGGCATGAGGGCCATCAGCGACATAGAGCCCTTTGACCGCCTTTTCAAAAGGGATTCCTAACTCTTCCAAAATTTCTTGGCCTGGTTCCCTAACGGTCACCTTATTCATCAGATAGCCGCCAATCCAGAAACCTCCCCCGATGTAGTTGTTCCGCTCAACAATCAGGGTCTTCACCCCTTTCAGGGCGATATCCCGCCCAACCATCAGTCCACTTGGTCCTCCTCCGATAATGAGGCAATCACTTTCCACATATTCAATAAACTGTTTTGCAAACCCTGCCACAATAGCTCTTGTCACTTCTTTTTCACTTACTGGAGTAAAAATCGGTTTTTTCTCGCTCATTTCGTTTCCTCCAATGGTTTAATAAACCTACATTCCAAGCAAAGGTTCATGATGCGTCATATGTAATGCTGACAGAATTCCCTCTTTCTCTATAAAATAAAAGGTCAAATATAATACGCGAATCTTTGATCTAATTCTTTTTTATTCCCATTTCCTGAGCTTTTTCACACAAATCCCTGATGGTCACAGAATCAAAATATTCTTTCAACCTGTTTCCAGCTTCGTTCCAGATTATTCGAGTTACACATTCTTTTGATCTACCGCAGGGTTGGCCTGGATCCTCAGGATCCATACAGAGAACAGGGTCAATGTCACCCTCTGTGACTCGAATGATTTCACCAACTGTTATCTCCTCCGGTTTTTTAACCAAAAAGTACCCTCCTTTAGGACCTCTTTTACTACCAATAATTCCCGCTCTCTTCAGTTTTTGAAATATCTGCTCAATATAACGTGGAGATATTTCCTGCCTTTTCGAAATATCATTCACCTGGGTTTCTAATCCTCCGGAATGATAGGCAATATCAAAAATTGCCCTAACTCCGTACCGACTTTTTGTTGATAATCTCATATTCCCAAAACTAAATTTATATTTCTTTATAATATTTGTCAAGTATTTTAGATTTATTAAAATTATTTGTAATTGTTGTAAATTAATAGTAAATTATGTTAAAAATTTTAATTTGTTATATAAATTAATCTTTATTATAAATCTTGAATTTTTTAAAAGTTTAGTTATTTTATCAAGATTGACAATCGTTAGACTTTATATTATTTTTTACGTTTGTGGGTAATAGGTTTCTTTTACAACTTCCGTGCTCGCCGGTATGTGGTTGAAAATGTCTTATCAGTCCATAAAGGAAAATCTTAATATGATTGATAGGTATTCAAGGCAGATTCTTTTCCCTGGTATAGGTGAAGTAGGACAAAGGAAATTGGGCAATAGCTGTGCTGTAATTATTGGCTGTGGAGCCTTGGGGTCAATTATTGCTACTATTTTAGGTCGTGCTGGTGTGGGTAAAGTCAGGATTATAGATAGGGATTTCATAGAGTATCATAACCTGGCCCGACAAGTCTTGTTTGACGAGGATGATGTGAGGAATCAACTGCCAAAGGCGATAGCTGCTGAGAGACATTTGAAGAAAATAAATTCCTCGATTGAGATCGAAGGAATAGTTGCAGATGTAAATTATACTAATATTGAGAGATTTATCAGCGATGCAGATGTCATTCTGGATGGACTGGATAATCTTGAAACCCGGGGTCTCATAAATGATGCCTCCTTAAAGCATAAAATTCCATGGGTTTATGGCGGAGCTGTTTCGTCGACAGGAATGACAATGAACATCATTCCAGGAGAAACGGCTTGCTTGCGATGTCTTCGACCAGAAGTGTCTCAGGGAGCGATGATGCTCACCTGTGAAACAGCAGGGGTCATCAGTCCAGCTCCTTTCATTATCGGTTCACTCCAATCTGCTGAGACAATAAAGATACTGGTTGGGTCGAAGGATATTAATCGAGGTCTCATCATCGTTAATGTTTGGCGAAGCGAATTTAGCCATTTTGAAATTGGCCGTCATCCAGACTGTCCAAGCTGCCAAGGTAAATTTGAGTTTTTAGAAGCAAGGTTTGGGACGAAAACCACCTCCCTTTGCGGACAAAATGCAGTTCAAGTCTTAAACCCTAACATGAGGGAGATTTCCCTTAAAACACTAGCCAAACACCTCAGGCCAGTAGGAAAAGTAAGTTACAACGAGTTCATGCTTCGTTTTGCAATCGATAATCAGGAAATGGTCATCTTTCCTGATGGGCGCGCTATCGTAAAAAATACCAATGATGAGTCACTGGCAAGAGGACTTTATGCAAAATATATCGGTGTCTAAGGAGGCTTTATGATCTACTTGGACAATGCAGCAACCTCCTGGCCTAAGCCAGAAAGTGTCTATCAGACCATGGACGAGTTCTTGAGAACAAAGGGGGGGAACCCCGGTCGCGGGAGCCACAGTCTGGCCCTTGCTGCTATGGAAGCAGTTGAAGAAGGAAGGATGCTCGTCGCACGCCTTATTAACTCACCCAAAAAGGAACGCGTCATATTCACTTTCAATTGTACCGATGCCCTGAACTTGGGGCTAAAGGGGCTGCTTCGGCAGGGAGACCACGTGATTACCAGTTGCATCGAACACAATTCTGTCGCTCGGCCTCTCAACAAAATTACCCATCAAAGTGTCAAAATCACTAAAATACCTCCTTCAAAAGAGACCGGAGTGGTGTCCACCCAAGATATTGAGGAGGCGATTACTAAAGATACAAAACTATTAGTGATTACCCATGCTTCTAATGTAACAGGGATCATTCAACCTATTGAAGCATATGGTGCGATTGTTAGGAAGCATGGATTGATTTTTATGGTAGATGCGGCGCAAACCGCTGGCCAATACCCCATTGATGTTCAGTCGGGAAACATTGACCTGCTCGCCTGCTCCGGGCACAAAGGGCTATTCGGACCTCCAGGCACGGGTGTGCTCTATATAGGTGACCGAGTTGGCCTTGATTCATTAAGAGAGGGTGGCACTGGGTCGCACTCGGAGATCGAGGAGCAGCCTACAGCTCTGCCTTATAGATATGAAAGCGGGACCCAAAATAGCGTCGGTATCAGTGGACTTGGTGCTGGCCTGAAATACATCTTCGCTGAGGGTCTGGATAGGATTCGTAACCACGAGAAACTTTTAACAGAAAGGCTCATCAATGGTTTGTCGCATATCCCAGGAGTAATCACTTATTCTTTTAAAGATGGAGCTAACCAAGCACACGTTGTCTCATTCAACATCGAGGGGTACGAGCCTGGAGAGGTAGGCATCATTCTTGATCAAAGATTTGATATCAAGGTTAGAACAGGGCTTCATTGTGCACCAGCGGCTCACAGAACATTGGGTACCTATCCATTGGGTACTGTTCGTTTAAGTCCGGGATACTTCAATACTTTAGAGGAGATTGAAGCGACGTTTCAGGCTTTAGAGCAGATTGCGAGGACGACCCCCTGAGGTCAGTGGCTCAGGTCAGCAAATTTACAGTTAGCGAAAACCCAGATTGCGGCCTTTACGGATCTTTGGTGAGAAAGGAGTAAGTTATGTCGGTTAATGTCCACATTCATACGACTCATCGGCAATTAACCAATGGCCTAAAGGTGGTAGCTGTGGAAGGCAGGACGGTGGGTGAATGTCTGAACCACCTCATCAAGCAATTTCCGGGAATGGAGAAAGCGCTCTTTACCAAAAAAGATAAATTGCTCAACAACGTTGAAATTTTATTAAATCATATTAGCGCTTACCCAAATGAACTTGTTAAACCTGTTAAGGATGGCGACGAAATTCACCTTATCGTTATGCTCTCTGGAGGATAATAAGAGAAATTATTTTAGCAGTGCATAAAAATGTTTGCATTCACCAAGGGTCCGATTCTGTTTGAACAAATGGGTGTAACCATTTTTTGATCCCTCCTTTTCTTTTTCAATATATGGCTACCTAATCGCTTCTTTTCACCCACCGATCAACAGCTCTCCAATCTCCCTGGAAACGTACTGACCACCGTTCAAATCCTGGAAGGACCGGATATCTCTCCACACGGGAAACAAGTCTCGCTAATCCTTCTATCTCCTTGCAAAAAGGGGGATCTTTGTGCACAATTACCAAATCTCCAATTGATAATTCTTCCTTTTTAGGCCGAAGATCCTTGGGAAGATCAAAGGTTGAAAGCTGGTTCGGATGACGATTGTTTTTCATAAATTGCTATTGTAAAATGTTAAAAAAACTTATAGACTGAAAAACAAAGAGGCCGTAGACCCCCAATCTGCCAAGATCCAGAATCATACGGCCCCCCTGAGGGAGTTTGTCCCTCATTTTTTGGTCCGGTCTCTAACAATGAATAAATTATATTGCTGTGCATCAAATGTGATGCTCCTTGCGGCAAAATCAGGTTCACCCTCTCTTAGAATTCTCTATCAACAAAATATTTTAACTTAAAATATTATCATTATTAAATATTATGTCAAGAAAAAAATTTAATACAGATATTAATCTTAGAATCAAGATGGTTAGAGAACAAAAAAGTCTTACACAACAACAAGTTGCAGGACAATTAGGTATAGCACAGGGATTTCTTAGTGAGCTCGAAAGAGGTAGATATAAACCAAGAAAACCTTTATTATTAGCCATATCATATCTGTATAAGATAAACTATGAGTGGCTCATTACTGGGAAGGGAGAGAAGGAAGAGGATGAAAAACCTTTGATCCTTCGTGAACCAGAGACCAAATACAACGAATCGAGCATCCCCAAAGACGAGTTCGTTTATGTTCCTCAAGTGTCAAGTCGAATAAGTGCAGGTGTCGGATCAGTTCTTAATACCATGATCGAGATTAAAATTGCTTTTAGACGCGATTGGATTCAGCGAAAGGGAAACCCAGAAAATATGTCGCTCATCAGAGCGACTGGCGATAGCATGGAACCTACCTTGAAATCAGGAGATATTGTATTAATCGATCACAGTCGTAATAATGTTGATCCTCATGGTGGAATTTATGCTATTGTCGTTGATGGTGAGGTTATGATTAAAAGGCTCCAGATTCTCTATCCTTCAAAAAAGATAAAGCTCATCAGCGACAATGCCAAATATGAATCAACAGATGTCGATTCAGACCATCTTAAAATTAGCGGAAAGGTGATCTGGTACGGCCGCGAACTTGAAAGGTAAATTAAAAGTGTTGAGATCGCTCACCTTGGGCAGTTCAGCATCCTAACGATTTTAACGAAAACCTTCATTTAAAAATGCTGATGAAGGAACCATTCTATATCCAATGGCATATCACCAATCTCTGCAATCTCCGTTGTCAGCATTGCTATCAAGACGATTTTTCAAAGAACAGCGATCTGGATTGGCCGGGGCTTAAGAGAGTATCTAATAATCTCCTCACAACATTAAAGGGATGGAATCAAACGGCCTGCATTCACCTTACGGGTGGCGAGCCCCTATTAAAACCCGAGCTATTTCCCTTACTCAATGATTTAGACCAACAATCCACAGTTGAAGAGTGGGGAATTATCACCAATGGTCTTCTCATTGATGAAGAAATCATAAGAAAATTATCGAGTTTTTCAAAATTGAGGAAAATAAAAATATCTTTAGATGGATCCGATGCAGAGATAAATGACTCCATTCGCTCGAAAGGGGTTTTTGAGAAGGTGATTAGAAATATCGGCTTGATCAAAAAGGATGAGAGATTTGAGATCATCCTTATGTTCACTGTTATGAAAAAGAATTTTAGGAGCCTCCCGTCTCTCTTTAAACTGTGTCAAAATTTGGGTGTGGATGGCCTGATCATAGAACGATTCATTCCATTGGGTAAAGGTAGAGAGATTGTTGGTGAAGTGTTAAGTAAGGAAGAATGGAAGGAAATGATAGGAATGCTTTTAGATTTTTTCTCGCCTGAGGGAGAAGGACATCCCCTTCTTCCTTATCAAGCTTTTCAGATCAGTTTCAATAGAGAGGAACCTGAGCTTTTAGGTGCTCCCTGTGTCATCGGGGTGGATGGTCTTTGCATCATGCCGGAAGGGAATGTCTTTCCTTGCCGAAGGTTTCCGATTTCAATTGGGAACCTTTTGGATCAATCCTTGAAACAGATTTGGGAAAGTTCAGAACTCCTGGAAAGACTGAGAAGAAAAGAGAATCTCAAAGGCAAATGTGGGAGATGTGAGATGAAAGACTGCCGAGGTTGCCGAAGCTTAGCTCTCGCTTTGACTGGAGACCATCTTGAAGAAGACCCTCACTGCTGGTACTACGACATTTAATATTGACTTATTGTTAAAGCCAATCTTTCGACAACCCGACCTGAAGGCTGGGTTACTCGCCAAGCTTGAACGCCGTCAAAAAGGTTGAATCTGGTTTATTAATATGGCTCCATTTGTGAAAACTATTATGGTTGATGATTGCCGATAGAAATGCGCGGTTATTTGTGTTATGAATTTGTTAAGGAGTGTATATGGAAAAAGTCAGGTTGGGCAGGACAAATCTAATCGTAACAAAATTGGGTTGGGGTGGAATTCCTATACAACGGGTGGGTGAACACGAAGCAGTTTCTGTTATACGGGCTGTGGTTGAAATGGGAGTCGACCTCCTGGATACAGCCCGTGCTTATACGAATAGCGAGCATCGGATTGGATTGGCACTTCAAAGAATAGATAAACCCGTCATTATTTCCTCAAAATCTCTTGGAAGAACAGCAAAGATTTATAATGATGTGCATGAGAGCCTCAAACAGATGAAGATAAAAAAAGTGAATATTTACCATCTACATGGCGTCTCAAGCTTCGAAGATTATGAGAAGGTTATGGCCCCTGGGGGAGCCTACGAAGGTTTAAAACGTGCGCGAGATGAAGGATTAATCGATCATATCGGGATCACCAGTCACAATCTCACTGTTTTAGAGAGGGCAATCGAGAGTGGACATTTTGAAGTCATCATGGCTTGCTATAGCTTTTTAGAACCTAAGGCAGCCCTGACGGTATTCCCTTTGGCTAAGGAAAAAGACATCGGTGTATTAGCCATGAAGCCATTCTCAGGAGGGGTGATCGAAGAGGCCGGTCCGGCCTTGAGATTTGTCCTTTCAACAGCAAACATCGTCCCCATTCCAGGGTCAGAGACTCTTGAAAAGGCCCATGGGAATTGGGAATTTTTTACTGGAGGCTATTCCCTTACTGAGCAAGATCAAGAGCGAATAGAAGCCATCAAGAAGGAATTTGATCATCAATTCTGTAGACGCTGTGACTATTGCCAACCCTGCACAGAAAAGATTAATATTCAGTTTGCCATGGGATTAAAGTCCTTCATCAAGCGATTCGGTCCTAATATTGTTCAAGAATTGGGGTGGATGAGAGATTCAATAGAAAAGGCCCGAACCTGCTCGGAATGTGGAGATTGCCTGCCACGTTGCCCTTACCAGTTACCCATCCCCTACGTGATTAAAGAAAATTTGTCTTGGTATGATAACCTGAGTAATCAATAAATCCAGCACCTTCCTGCGGGGTATTAGACCCCACAGGAAGATTATCTTAGGCCATTTACCCCGCACTATTTTATAGTGCGAGGGGTTCATCCCCGCAATCCCGCCGTTGGCGGGACGGGGTTTTCTGGAAGGTGCTGGATAAAGGGAAAAAGAGATTCCGCATCACTCAAAACTTTGAACTTTTTTCCCAAAGGACATCACAGTTTGTCATATAAGGTCTTGAAAAAGGTTTCTTCCTCTTTTGCCTTTCATTAAAAACATTGTTTAAGTGCTCAATTTATGGTAACATCTCAAACTGAATTCCAAAGGAGGTCAGCCTTTTTATGGACATTCGGAGCATTTTAAAAAAGATTAACCAGACAGAAACACCCATAGTCAATAAAGTTGCCGTTGCCTACTCTGGGGGATTGGATTCTTCTCTCGCCATCGAATTGCTCAGAAGAAAATATAAAGCGAAAAAGATCCTTCCTGTCACCATCGATGTAGGGCAAGGAGATGAGGAAATCCGAGAAGGCCAGAAGAAAGCGAAGGTTCTTAGAATCAAACCTCTCTTTTTCGATCTTCGAAAGGAATTCACTGAGGTTTGGATTGCACGGGCCATTCAGGCTAATTCAGATTATTTGGGTTACCCTGTCTCTACCTCCATGACAAGACAGATCGTGGCACGGAAGGTGGCAGAAGTGGCTCGAAAAGAGGGATGTGATGCCATCCTTGAGGGCTCAAGTGGAAAAGGGAATGATCAATATCGCATGCATAATGTCTTCAAGATGTTTGCGCCTGAGCTGAAGATTCTTGTCCCAGTACGGGATTTTGATTTGACCCGATTAGAGGAAGAGGTACTATGTCGGGCATGGGGTGTTCCGGTGACTGAAATGATCACCGGAGGGGATGATAAAACAATGTGGTGTCGATCCATCGCCAGTGGTGCGGTTGACCTAAACCAGCCACTTCCTGATGATATCTGGATGTGGTACAGACCTGTCGAGAAGTCCCCGGATCGACCTTCTTTTGTTACCCTCGAGTTTGAAAAAGGAATCCCTACTAAATTGAATGGAAAGCGAAGGTCACTTGGGGAGATCATCCCCGCTCTCAATACCATGGGTGGTGTCCAATCTATAGGTAAGATTGATATTTTTGAAGATGGGATTATGGATCTGAAGAGCCGAGAGATTTATGAGGCGCCTGCCGCGACGATCATTCTTAAGCTCCATCGAGACTTAGAACAGTTCTGCCTCACCAAAGATGAGATTCAGTTTAAGAAAGGAATAGATCAGAAGTGGGCCTTTCTAATCTATCATGGCATGGCTTACCATCCATTACGGTATGATCTGGATGCTTTCATCGAAGCATCTCAAAAAGTGGTCAACGGAAAATATAAGATCAAACTCTTTAAAGGAAACATAGAGATCGTCAATCGAGAATCAAAGACGAGCCTGTTCTCACCGGAGATCCGTTCAATTAAGGCCACCGGTTTTGATCAGAGACGCTGTGCCAATGCAGCTTTTGTTCGTGGACTTCCCTTTGAAATCTTAGCCAAACGGAAAACAAAATAGCTAATCCCCATCTCCCCCCTTTAGGAAAGGGGGGTTGGGGGGGATTCATCGGTAGTTGTACCATTTTGGGGAATGGATGATGAAAATTGATAAATTATGGGGTGGGCGGTTCGAAGCATTGCCCTCCAAGGAAATGGTCGATTTTCTTTCGGGAAGAGATATCAAGGGAATTCCTCCATGCGATGAGCGACTGATCCCTTACGATCTCTGGGGAAATCGAGCCCATGTCCTCATGCTTTGTCACCAGGGTATTCTCTCAAAACAAGATGGGAAGAAAATCCTCAAGGCTTTAAAGGGAATAAAAAACCTTCATCAAAAAGGGGAGTTTAAACTGGATCCGTCGAAAGAGGATGTCCACTCCAATATCGAAAGTTTTCTCATCGAGCGAGTGGGAATTGAATCTGGGGGGAAAGTTCATACTGGCAGAAGTCGAAACGACCAGATTGTCCTCGACATGCGTCTCTACCTTCGAGACCAGACCTTGGAATTTGCAGAGGGACTGGTCTTTCTCATAGAGTCCCTTCTTCAACGAGCCGAGGAGCACCGTGCGACGGCCATGCCTGGCTATACCCACCACCACCATGCTGTAGCCACTACCTTTGGACATCTCCTCCTTTCCTTTGCAGAGGCCCTTGAGCGAGATGCTCAGAGATATTCCCATTGGTTTAATCTTTTCAATAAAAATCCTCTGGGGGCGGCCGCTGGTTATGGCACAACTTTTAACCTGAATCGACAGTTAACCTCGAAGCTCCTCGGATTTGATGGTCCTACTGAGAATGTTACCGATCCCATTACTCAACGATGGGAGCCCGAGGCAGAACTGGCCTTTGATGTGACAGTAATGATGGATCACCTCTCCACGATAGCCCAAACCCTGATCCTCTTATCCACACGTGAATTTAATATGATCCGACTAAACGATCGGCATTGCACAGGTAGTTCAATTATGCCGCAGAAGCGAAACCCGTGTCCCTTAGAAGTGATTAAGGCAAAAACATCTTTCACTCAGGGAATACTTTTGAATCTCCTATCTGTCGGAAAAGCTCTCTTCATGGGATATAATCGGGATACGCAGTGGACGAAGTATTGGATTATGGACTTGGTAGAAGAATCCAAACCTGCCCTTTCTGTGATGGCGGAGATCATCCGACTTCTTCAAGTCAACAAGACACAGATGCTTAGGCAAACTCAGGAGGAGTTCGCCGGTGCCACTTCCTTGATGGAGTGGATGGTCCGACATGGTTCCCTTCCGATGCGGAAGGCGAAAATGGTAATGGAGAAAGCGGTCAAATATTCAGAGAGAGAAGGGAAAGAGAAGGTTTCCTATCAGAGCTTAGTAAAAGCCCTCGCTGAGATGGAAGTTAATATTTCAATCAAAGAAAAAGATGTGGAGGAAATGCAGAGACCAGAGAAAATATTGGCTCAAACGTCATCCATTGGAACACCTTCGGAGAAAAGGGTAAAAGAAAATATCGCATCGCTCCAAAAGAGGGTCCAAATGAAGAGGGATTGGCTTATAGGTAAACGAAGGGAGATTGAAAAGGCAAAGGCGTTGGTTCTTAGAATGGAAAAACGGTTGGGGTGTTGACCCATTCGACAGCGCCAAGCCCCTTTTGGATAGGGAAGAAAGCGCCGCTCAGGGTCAACCCTGAGCCCTTGGCCTGAGCTCGGGCCAAAGGTAAGCCCCAATCTCCAGGCCTGGAGGTCGAAGGGTTGAGTATCCATCCATGGAATATGGAAGGGTGACGGAGAGAACATTAGAGGATATCAGAAAGATTGTCGGACCGGAAAGGATGTCCATCGGCGAATCCATCCTTGACCTACATAGTAAGGACGAGTCCTCTCATCCTAAACGAAAGCCTGATCTCGTCATCTGGCCATTGAGCGCAGGGGAGATCAGTCAAATACTCAAATTAGCCAATCAAGAAAAAATTTCTGTTACTCCATGGGGGGCAGGGACAAGTTTAGAAGGCAACCCCATTCCTGTGGAGGGTGGAATTGTTTTAGATCTTCAACAGATGAACCATATCCTGGAGTTGAGGACAGAAGACCTTCAAGTCCGTATTGAAGCAGGAGTAATTTATAAGGAGTTGAATCAATACCTTTCCCGTTACGGCCTCTTCTTTCCACCCGACCCAGGAGCGGCGGCTACGATTGGTGGGATGGTGGGCAATAATGCCAGTGGTATCCGAACAGTAAAATATGGCTCCACCAAGGACTTTCTACTCAACATGGTTGTTGTCCTTCCCTCTGGAGAGATCATTCGGACAGGGACGAATGCAATCAAGAGTTCATCCGGGTATGATCTCTGTCGCCTCTTCATAGGATCAGAAGGCACACTGGGTGTGATCACTGAGGTTACCCTCCGGTTGATCGGTATTCCACCAGAGTTTATGGCCGCTGTCGTTCATTTCAATGCTGTTCGGGAAGCCACGGATACGGTTTTTCAGATTATGCGTTCTGGACTATCTCCTGCAGCTCTCGAATTCCTTGATAGCCAAACCGTTCAAGCAGTCAACCGGTTTAAGAAACTCTCTCTGGAAGAGAAGCCAACCCTTTTTATTGAGTTTCATGGCACAAGTGCTGTTGGTTTAAAGGAAGAATTGGAGATGGTTAGGGAGGTTTGTAGTGAAAATCAGTTCCTGCGATTCGATTCAGGAATTGGAAGGGAAGAACGAAACCGGCTCTGGGAGGCGCGGTATGGAGTACACGAATCCATCAAGGTGAACCATCCTGGTTTTTATCCTCTTGTGATTGATACGGCTGTGCCCATTTCAAAATATTCGGATATGGTAGAGTGGGGGCAGAAAACCATTACGAAGAAAGGATTGAAGGGATTTGCCTTTGGCCATGCTGGAAGTGGTAATCTCCATATGGAGATTTTGGGGATTCCTGAAGAAAAATCCCAATGGCAGAAAGTCCAAGAGGCAGCCGAGGAGATTGTCAATTTTGCATTGGAATGCGGTGGGACGGCAACCGGGGAGCACGGTATTGGGATTGGGAAGAGGAAGTTTATGAAGAGAGAGCATGGGGAAAGTCTTAGATTAATGAGGCAGATTAAAGAACTTTTAGACCCCCATGGCATCATGAACCCTGGGAAGATATTTGAATAGCGTAGCGCCCAGAGCATAGAGCATTAGACATTCAGTTTACCCCGTAGAAATAATGCCCCGCAATGCCCCGCTGCTCTGCAGTGGGGTTACATTCTAAATATTTCCGGCGGGGTTTAATGCCCCGCGCGTCGAGAGCCTCTGGGTCGAACGACTGGAATTTCTAACGGGGTTTACTAAGAGTTTCGCTATGCGCTCTGCTCTTTGCGCTTTGCGAGTATATGAAAGGAGGAGGGACCTATGGGAAAGGTAGAAGGGATCATCAAAGCTGAAATCGTACGTTTGGCAAAAAGGGAAATACGGAAAATCTCGGTTCCATTGGGTCGGGATGTCTGGACCTTGAAAAGCGCAGTCTGGCAACTTCGCAAAACGGTCCTGGCACTTGAACGATTCGCAGCCCATCAACAAAAAGAGATGGCGAAAACAAAGCCCCTGTTAGAGGCGTCCTCGGAAGAGGTAAAAGAGTCCCGATTTTCTCCCCGTTTGATTCGAAGCCTTCGTAGACATTTGGGCATCACCCAGAAGGAATTGGCCATTCTTGCGGACGTCACAGTCGGAGCAGTACATCAGTGGGAGAATGGGCGGTTTAAACCGGGTTTGAAGAAGAAGGCATTGATGGTGGCGCTTCGGAGGCTTGGCCGTCGTGAGGTGAGAGCGCTCGTTGAAGAGAAGAGGATTGAAGTGACGAAGAAGGCTTCTCCATCCTTGAAGAGACGGACTAAAAAATCCCGGAGGAAATAATATCTAGCCAAAAATATTTGAAATTGCCCCTCACCCTTCCCCTCTCCCCAACGGGGAGAGGGAGGGGTGAGGGGAGACCTATATGAATGTTAGAGATAAATTCTCAGACTTAAATGTGTAAGAATCTAAAATTTTTATGGTTCAGCTCAATTATTTACTTTTTGCTTTTCTTGCTTTTTTTTTATTACGGTCCGTAACTCAAATCTATCTCAACCGGCTTAATATCTCCTACCTCCGGCAACATGGAGCAACCGTTCCGGAAATTTTTCAGGATTCAATCGATCCAGAAAAACTTAAAAAAATTTCTGCTTACACCGTGGATTCTGAACACTTCCACATGGTTTCCACTCTGGCAAGTCAAGGGCTTTTTCTTGCCATTATATTATCAGGTTTTTTACCATGGCTGGTGAGGACAATCAACCAATATCACTATGGACCGATTGTCATCGGCTTGATCTTCTTTGCTGTCCTTTCGATATTGGCCAACCTGCTTCACATCCCCTTCAGCCTTTATGAGACATTTGTGATTGAAGAGCGTTATGGATTTAATGTGATGAACTTCAAGATGTGGATTTTAGACCTATTGAAAAGCATCGTCATCTCAGCCATTTTGGGAGGTCTTCTTCTCGGCCTTCTCTTGGCTTTGCTGATTTTTGGTGGAGACACCTGGTGGGTATGGGCATGGATAGTGGTCGGTGGGTTTGAATTACTTCTGCTGTGGTTATTTCCAGTGGTTATCCTACCTCTATTCAACAAATTTGATCCGATTGAAAATAAGATGTTAGAAGACCATATCAGGACGTTGATGGTAAAAGTCGGACTCCGCGCCAAAGGGGTCTTCAAGATGGATGCCAGTAAACGTAGCAAACATACGAATGCTTTTTTTGTTGGGCTCGGTAGGACCAAACGAATTGTTCTATACGATACACTTTTAGCCTCTCATGCCGAGGAAGAGATTCTTTCTATCCTGGCTCATGAGGCAGGGCATTGGAAGAAAAAGCATGTCCTTCGAATGCTCGTCCCTTTAGAAATTCTGTCTTTTATCTCTTTTTATGTAGTGGCCAAACTCTTATATTGGCCATTGCTTTATCAAACATTTGGCTTTCAAGAATCTCCTGTCTATGTTGGAATATTTCTCATCGGAACTTTCCTCAGCCTATTAGGCTATTTTGCCCAACCCTTGGAATCGGCGATCTCCAGAAAATTTGAGCTTGAAGCAGATGATTTTGCATTGGAGCTCACGGGGACGGTAGGACCGATGCGCTCTGCATTGAAACGGTTGGCCTCCGATAACTTGGCCAATCTGTTCCCGCATCCTCTTTATGCATGGTTCTACTACTCTCATCCTCCTTTGGTTGAGCGCATTGCAAGACTTCACTAATTTTCGATTCACCAGGGCAAAAAAGATTAATTTGTCTTGTCACTTAAGGTTAGGTATTTCTTTTTTCAGGGCTTCGAATTCATCCAGAAAACCAAATTTCTCAATCAACCATCTTGTTCGAGTCTCAACATCTATTTTTTTAAATTGGTTCATTTCGGAATCGGAGAGCATTTGGAAAATCTGTTTGACCACCAGGGGATCTGAAGAAAACATGCGGGCGACTTCATAGGCGATGATCCCCATGTTGGCCTTTGGTTGATTTGGAAATGACTTCTGTAACAAAACAATTCGAAGGGTAAATTCTTCAAGACCAATTCGTTCCGCCTCGACCCCTTCTCCCTGCATCAAGCCCCTGGTTGTTCGAGAGATTGGGATGGTCAGGTTATAAGACAATAAATTTCGAGGGACCTCATAAAACAAGAGGAGATTCTTAAAAAGAATCATCCCAAGAGGTGAGCTATAGATTCTGCTTAAGAATTCTAATAAGCATGTTCCGATATCATTTGAGGTGATGTGAGATAAGTCAATAATTTGAGCAATCAAATTTTGCTTTCTCAGCTCATCCCTTTCTTTCCTCTCCTCTTCGACCTTTTTACTGGTGCGTAAACAATCGCGAATCTCTTCACAGTTACGACACTCGGGTCTTGTATGGGTAATGGTTTGGCTAACATCCAAGGTGACTTCTTTTATGGACCCGAAACAGTCTTTATTACCCATGTGGTTCACCTCTTTTTTGGTTCTGAATCAATCCTTATCTATCTTTTTCACAGACCCAATCATCCCAAACTTGTCAAGAGTCATGTTTTATTGAGCTTGGAAGCTTGATCTATCTTAAAGAATAAATCTATAATTCAAAAAAATCAATATCAGGAGGCTGATAAGCGTTCTTAGCTGGATTTCAAAAAAGGGTGATGAATATACGATCAAAGAAATACTTGCTCAATTAGGAGATAAATGTTGAAAGTTCGGGCTTAATGGGGACAAAATAATTTCTACAGCTTCTCAAGCTCATCCAAAAAACCAATGCGTTTGCTCTTGCTGATGGAGCATTACCCAAGAAGTTTAAGCTTCTCGTTGCCATGGCTTTGAATGGATCACAGGGAGCTGTTGAAGGAGTGAGATCATTGGCTGAGCAAGCAATTAAAGCAGGTGCCACCAAAGAAGAGATCACGGAAACCATAAAGGTTACCCAATATATCAGAGGGATAGGACGTGTCTACACAGCTACTCGGACCTTGAGGGACTTATTTGTCCCGGGCAATATTTGACTTGATAGAGACACTCTCAAAGTAAGTCGGTTCGAAAACTGCACCTACGAGTGTTCACTCTTTATATGGTGGCAGAGGTAATGATTTCGGAATGAAATAGAGTATACGATAGAGATCAGTGCACACCTTGTTCTTGAGCTAATAGCCGCACGTCCAGTGTCAACCTTTCCTCTTATCACGCACCAGTCACATAGCCTCATTGGGACACTTCCCTACCACAAACGCCACATCCTATGTAAGCCTCCCGGCTCGCAACGGCTTGCCATCCACCTGGATAGCCTCAAACATGCAGGCCTCCTTACAGGTAGCGGATGCTACGCAAAGGGTCTTGTCTACCTCCGCTACATAACCCGAAAAAGCCATCGTTGGTGCTCCATATTAACCATTGCCTCAATACTACCACAGCAACAGTTGCAGCAATTGCAAAAAAGGTGAATTTTGTATTTTATGAAGAAAAGAATTTTATTTTGAGGTTAATCTTCACTTACTCGACCATTTTCTGAAAAAATTCTTATGTGTATTTTAAAAAGGCATTGAACCCCTTTCCTTAGTGTGATATGGATATATAAATTGGTCTATGAATTTATTGAAAAGGACAATCGATCATCCACTTGAGGAAATAAATTGGGGCGTTTGATAAAAAATGAGGATGTTCGGATCGAGAGGCTTCTATTGGGACCTTTCGATACGAACAGTTACCTATTGACCTGTCCCCTAACTGGAGATAGTGTTTTGGTAGACGCTCCTGCAGAAGCCTCCAAAATTCTGAAAGCATTAAAAGGGACTAATCTTAGATACATATTAATCACTCATAACCATATGGATCATATCGGCGCACTACCCGAGTTAAAATCCGTGCTAAGAATTCCAATTGGCGTCCATCGCCTGGACGCGAAAGGTTTGTCTCTGCAACCAGAAATTCTCCTTGAAGACGGTGAAGAGCTGTCCTATGGAAAGATGAGTCTGAAAGTCCTTCACACGCCCGGCCACACCCCAGGCAGTTTGTGCTTTTGGGGTGGAAAACATCTTATTTCGGGAGATACGATCTTCCCTGGCGGTCCGGGTCAAACCAAGTCACCGACTGATTTAAAGCGAATCATCGAATCCATCACCAGGAAGATTTTTGTCTTACCTGATGATACTGCGATCTATCCCGGTCACGGAGATTCCACCCTATTAAGAAAAGAAAAGGAGGAATTTGCCATCTTCTCCTCCCGTCCCCACAATCCTAACCTATGCGGGGATGTGCTTTGGCTTTCATCCTAATCCTTTGTTGAATGGGCTACCATAAGATCTCTACTCGGTGGAAGGCCTCCGCCAGTTGGAAGTCCTCTCCCTTTGTTAACAACCTATGCCTTTCCCTTAGCCGTTCTTCCAGTTCTTGGGGTGGGATGTGTCCAACTTGACTTTTATGACACCCCAGAGCGGCCAGCTTCACACGAAAAGTTTCAGCAATATAGGAACGGTAATTTATATCCTCCGTTCCCCAGAGTAATATCTCCTTCACCTTATGAGGATAAAGTCCTTCTCCCATCAAATCTGGATATGCGAGGGGATCCCTGGCATAAGGGAAGATAGCGTCCAGAGTGACCTGTCCGGTAATTCGATGATCCCGGTGCCAAATATAGCGCCGGTAAGGGTCGGCAGTTACTATGGTCTCAGGGCGATACATCCTGATAAGCCGGACAATCTCCTTACGAAACTCAGGTGTATCCTCCAAATTCTGATCGGAGTGACGTAGAAATATGACCTCCTTTACTCCCAACAAGTTGGCCGCAGCGGTTTGTTCCTCCTCACGAATTTTTGCCAGATCCTCCGGTTTTACACTGGCATCACTCGTACCTTTGTCACCATTAGTGCATACAACATAAACCACCTCCTTCCCCTGACTGACCCAGCGAGCCACGGTTCCAGCAACTCCATATTCTGCATCATCTGGATGGGGCGTAACCACCACCACTTGAGCTATCTCTGTTTTCATGAACAGATCTCCTTTGTGTGAATTTTTAAGATTGTATAATATCAAACCGATTGTTACAATGACTCTTGGATGTTTCAGCCAAAAATGAGCAATCCAACTTATATCATCCGAAATTATCATACTCAAGATTTCGACAAATTAGTCCAGCTGGCGGGTGAAGTCCAGGACCTGGGGCAAACCTGGTGCCTCATCTCACCGTTAGACCTAATCGAGAGTGTAGGTCAACCAATTCATTCCTTTGATAATAACTTGTTTGTAGTGGAGAACGCAGGGGAAGTGGTTGGGTTTGCAGACGTAAAGCAGGAATTAAACATCGGGCGAGTTGTTCTCAGTTTTCTAATACACCCCAAACATCGCAGAAAGGGCTTGCCCGCAAAACTCATTGAATGCGGCATAGGTCATACCAGAGAATTAGGAGTAAGGATAGTACATATAAATATTTTACAAGAGTGTGTGACGGGTAAAAGGCTGCTCAACAAAATGGGTTTTAGATTTGTCCGCCGGTTTCTTGAACTAAGGCTGGATCTTCCCAAGACCCTATTACCAGATATCAGTAAGATGGCCCCCCTATTCCGCCACTTAGAATGTGGTGAGGAAGATAGGCTGACTGAAATTCAAAACCGTTCCTTCGCCGATTCCTGGGGTTACAATACCAACACTTTAGAAGAGGTCATTTACCGTACCAGTCTTCCCAACTTTTCCCCGGAGGATATCATTCTCGCCTGGGATGCGGAGAAACCCATTGGCTATTGTTGGACAAGGATAAACTTTTGGAAAAATAAATCCACCAGCGAGAGCCATGGCCGTATCTACATGCTTGGCGTAGATCCAGATCACCGGGGTAGGGGAATAGGCAAGCAAGTGCTGCTGGCTGGGCTATCCTATTTGAAGAGCAGAGGTCTTCGAGTTGTTGAATTAACAGTAGATCATAAGAATAAAACAGCCTGCGCTCTTTACAGCTCGGTGGGATTTAAGCTTTGGACAAGCACTTTGTGGTATGAAAAGAAGCTGGACGAAGCCTGCGATGGCTCATCTGTCGGTAATTTTGTTAAACCCTGGCCTCCTGTGTCCCTTTGATTGCCTTGGCAGAGAAATCCCTTAGGACGCTTCGGTATTCGTCAATGATTGCTCCGGTGATGTTTGACCAGCTATACTTGGTTATGGACGCCCGGACCAAGCCAGCAAACTCTGTGCTCCCATTTGACGTTGAGAGAAGCAGTGCTATCTTATCGGCAAGGCGACAGGAATCGTTATCTCTCACGACATATCCTGTCTTACCATGCTGAATAACACTTTCGGCACCTCCAACCTTCGTGGCTACGACCGGTGTTCCACAGGCAAGGGATTCCAAGACCACCAGCCCAAAACTCTCATAATAAGATGGGACAACACATAAATCAGCAGCACTGTAAAAGAAGGGTAACATTTCCTGTTTAACCAAGCCGAGAAAAATAACTGACTCGTGGATCTTTAAGCTCTTTGACAGGATCTTCAGCCTTTGTATTTCTTTCTGGCTATGTTCGTCACCGCCGATTAATAACAGTTCGATTTTTCGTTCCTTCTCCAGATAGGTTATTGCCTTCAACAACTTGTCTATTCCCTTTAGCGGGACCATGCGTCCAACAAATAAAATAATGGTTTCGCCATTTAAGCCAAGGTGGCATCGGGCAATTTCTTTATTGATAGGCTTGAATAGGTCCAAATTCACACCACAGGGAATAACGCTAATGGTCTCAGGGGAGGCATCGTAATAGTAGATGAGATTCTCTTTTTCTTTTTCAGTAGAACCAATAATTCGGTGGCACTCCTTGACCAGCTCTTTTTCAGTGTTAATACGAAGCTCCGGTTCATCCTCATCTATACCGAGTGCGTTCTTGACCGCACCCAAGGTATGGAACACTGTAATGTGAGGGATGTTCCACCACTGCTGCACCCATTTTCCAACCCGACCCGAGAGCCAGTAGTGGCTATGTATCAGATCATATTGAAGTCCATTATGCTTCCTGAAATTTTCTAAGTCTTGGGCGAAATCATCAAGATGATCATAGATTGCCAATTTCTGTATCTCTTCCCCCCCTGCCTTAAGATGAATGAGTCGGGTATTTTGTCCCAATTCTACAATCTGATCATGGATCGGCCCGTGAATACGGGTGTAAACATCCACCCAATGCCCCTGCCTTCCGAGTTCACGAGCAAGCTCTCGTATGTAGACACTCATGCCCCCTGTATCTTTTTCCCCCAGTTTACCCAAGGGGCAGCTGTGAACACTAAGCATCGCTATCTTCAATACCAATACCCCTTTCTCATTCCCATTTTATTAGTCAAGAACCTCGATGCAAACGTGATCGGTTTGTTCATTTAAAAAGGATCTTGCAACCGTATAGACTAACTTCTTTGCCCCCCAAACGATGTTTGTACTCCTCGGCTCCCTTTAGGAAGTCGAATTTTCCTCTACCTCTCTCGATGCTGTCTTTGATACATAAAATCTTAGAAATGAACCCTACGCTTAAGAAGTTGTATTGGGGATCATACCCACTATTATAAAGATGAAATATGTTATTATAATCAAAAGATATAATTGAGGCTACGGGTAGTGTATCGAGTTCCAGGATGCCAAGCTTCAGAAGCCGTGCTTGAGCCATGGCCTTTGTCAACGAGTTGAAGAAGGATTCCATCTGGGCTGTCATAAATATCGCTTTATCCTTCCTGCTTTCCCGGAATAGCCTCAGAAAAATAGCAATAGACTCCGAGACAGACTCGCTATCCTCAATCATGCGGTAATTGACCTCGCCTGCTTCCCATAATCTCCTTAATTTGCGCCTCACTTCATGACGCTGCTTTTGGGTCAGTATTCCTAAATATTCATTCCAGGTAGGAGGCAAATCCAACTCCAGAGAAACGTCCTCCACTTCGCAAGAGACTTCATATTTCCGGTTTTGTGCAATACCTATAAGATGAGTGAGCACAGTCGAATTGGGCCTCAAGAGCCTCAGATCCAGCCGGTTGATGCCCCTCCACCCCAGGTCATCAAGCAAGATGTTAAAAAAATCAACTTCTCTCCCTGGGACAATAACAAAGTCTAAATAGTCACAAACATCAGCGTTACCGATGAAAAAGGCCTCTGATCCCCTTAATAGAAGTGGGGCAATGCCGGTGATGGACCCTCCCTGTCTGACAACGCCCAAATATAGCTCGGCTTCGAATCCGAATTCGTGCCACCAGACTTCGAGCCAAGGTGGCAAAACGAAGATACAGTTCCACATCGAAGGGTACCGGGATTCGAGCCAATAAGAAGTGAGGCTGTCAAAACTCTCTGCAGTAACAATATGACCTGATTTTCCCATAGATTAGATCCAACCTCTACCCCCATTATGCAACATCATTAATAACCCATTTTCTCTGTTCATCAGTATCAAATGCGTTAGGGATATATTTTTTCGTCCAATGAATCGCTTCCTCACTAGATAAACCGAGAACCTGCTTCGCAAGATAAGCCACAAACAGACCTGTCCTTCCTACCCCAGCATGGCAGTGAATCACAATATTCTGTCCAACTTGTGCATGCTCGACCGTTTTCTTGACAACCTCTTCAAGATCTTCTTTTGAAGGCACATCGAGATCAGGAATGGGGAGATGAATCACCTGAAATCCCTCCTGTAGATAGAGGGTTTTCAAATTCCGTCCTGTCCTTTCCATGCACTCTTCCTCTTCAGCGAGAAGAACAATAAGAGAACCCTTTTCCCTCTTGAATTGGAGGAGAGAATCCCCTCGAGGATCATAAACCGAAAAAGGCATTGGACTCCGAAAGATACGACCGGGCAAATGAAAAGGTAATTCTGTTAAAGACATCGACTCAGTCTCCTGAATTTCCCACTCGAATTGATTTCTTGTTTTCTGTTCTTTTAGTATCAATTGTCTTTAATATATTATTATAAAATAATCTTAACATTTTTAGGAACGATTTTTTTATTGAGAAGAGAGTGGAGATTCTCAAAATGCGCTGTTACCAGTGAAAATGTTGTATAGAGGGAAGAAATTAAAAATTCACGACTTCAGGAAGTACTCCACACTTTAGGGCCAAACCTGTTAACCAAATGCTCTGGGGAAAATGTGCCCTGATTTGACAATACCTGTAAGGTCAAATAAATAAATATACATAGTTTTTTTATGTGATGAAAGACATTTCTTTACCGTACTTCGTCAGGGTGTAATTGATTTACCTCAAGCCGCAGTAAAATCGGCAATTATCAATGAATATTGAAAACTTGTAAAAAAACTAATTCAACTATATTTACGAATTGAGAAATCAAATTAGGATACAACCCCAATATCTACTTGACTCATCCCATGGATAGGATAATATATTGATTGAGGAGGAAAAATTTATGGTTCAGGCGATTAAAGAAAAATTCATAGTAGACGAGAAGGGTAAGCCTACAGCAGTCATTTTAAATATCGAGACATACCGGAAAATGCTATTGCTGATACAAGAAAAGTTAGATCGAAAAGAATCTAAAATTTTATCACAGTCAAAACATTTTAATAAACTTATCCAAAAGAGTTTAAGAGAGGTTAGGGAAGGGAAAACAAGTCCATGGAAGGAAATTTGGGATGAGTTATGAAATCTACCTGCCTCAGACCTTTCAAAGGTGTATCAAATCCCTGAAAAAGAAATTCCCCCATATTAAAGACGATCTCTCTCCTCTTTTCCAAAATTTACAAAACGATCCTCAGATTGGAGACCCTATCCCAGGTTGGCATCGCAAAATATGGAAAGTCCGAGTTTCAAGCAGAGACCTTAAAAGAGGGAAGAGTGGAGCTTATAGGGTGATCTACGCATGGACTGCTGAGCAACCCACCCTCTATCCCTTATTCATTTATTTTAAAGGTGAAAAAGAAGATGTTACAAAAGAGGAGATTGAGGACCTACTTAGGAAATTGTTTTTAGAACTGAATCAATTGGATTGATTGGATTGGACTGATTAGACTTTTTGGACGTCAAAGAATGAGAACAAATGAAAATCAAAAGTTCAAATTGGCTATCTTTGATCTCGATGGAACGCTCACTCAGGAACGATCCATCTGGGAATATATCCATAAGCAATTAGGGAAATGGTATGGATTTGCAGAGGAGTATCAGAATCAATTTTTAGCTGGGAGCATTTCCTATGAACGTTTTTGTGAATTGGATGCCCAGGTGTGGAAAGGGATGAAGGTGGAGGAGTTGTCGGAGATTGTTAAAACGGTTCCCTTTCATCGCGGAGTGGATGAATTGATCAACCACCTGAAAAATAAAAACTTAAAGCTCGCAATGGTTTCTTCCGGACTTTCGCTCCTTTCAAATTGGGTTCATCAAAAATATGGATTTGATTACTCTGTGTCCAATGACCTCCTCCACGAAGATGGCATCCTAACCGGAAAGGTGAAGATTCGAGTCTATTACGATAAGAAAGGGGGATGGGTGGAGAAGATTCTGAAACAATTTGGAGTAAAACCTGAAGAGATGATCGCTATCGGAGATAGCAAAGGTGATATCGATATGTTTCAGATGGTGGGATTCTCTATTGCCTTTAACTCCTCCTGCAGAGATCTTGATCGCATTGCGAACGTCTGCATCCAGAGCCAGAGCCTTGCAGATATTATTTCCCAATTACCTTTCCATTAAAGACGCAAAGGGCATAGCGCATGGGGTATAGTGCAAAACTTGGATTTCAATCTTAACCTTAACCTTAACCTTAACCTTAACCTACCGAGGAGCTTAACAGAGCGATGAACTGGGAATTAGAATTCATGAAATGGGCGAATGGGTGGTGGAGTTCTCCCATTTTAGATCAGATGATTCCTTGGCTCACTTATCTTGGGAGCCACTTTGCCGTCATCCTCTTCATTATTTTGGGCTGGATTTTAACGAGAAAGAGGAAGGTTCTGCGCCACCTTGTTCTTCTCTATGCCATGCAATCTGCAGTTATTTACGGTCTAAAGTTTCTTGTGAAAAGGGAGAGGCCTCTCTTCTTCTTAGATATGGTTTCAAAGCTCTCCAAAGGTCCAGGAGAGATTCTGGATCCCAGTTTTCCAAGCGCTCATTCCGCCTATACTTTTATGATGGCTACCCTTTTAGCCTTTTGGTTTCCCCGTTACCGAATCATTTTTTTCATCATTGCTGGATTTATTGGATGGACCCGAATCTATTTAGGTCTTCATTATCCAACCGATGTGGTGGTGGGAGGCTTTTTAGGTTATGGTATCGCAAGATTATTTCTTCATTGGATCAGGAGATTGAGAATTGAAACCCATCAATAACTGAAATAATCCTGGCCCACTCATCCGGGATAGGGTTTACTTACCCCTTTTTTTCCCTTCTGGGTTGCCCATTCCTTCGAGAAACTGCTTCTTGAGCTCTCGTTTCAGGATTTTACCTGTAGGATTCTTAGGAAATTCTCTCACCGTAATATACTCTTTGGGCACCTTGAATGGGGACAACCGGGATTTCAGAAAGGACTTTAACTCTTCAGGGACAATGGAGTGACCGGGCTTCGGTACAATGAAGGCTATTACCCGTTCACCCCATTCTTTGTCGGGAAGACCAATGACCGCACACTCTTCCACTTCAGACCTTGAATAGATTGTCTCCTCTATCTCGCGGGGATAGACGTTCTCACCGCCAGTGATAATCAGGTCTTTGATACGGTCGACGAGGTAGAGGTAACCGTCGGGGTCGAAATGGCCGATATCCCCGGAACGAACCCAGCCGCCTTCCCAGAAGGTAGACTGTGTTCCCTCAGAGTTATTCAGATACGCTTTCATGACGTTTCGTCCCCGGATGCAGATCTCACCTTCCTGGCCCTGTCTCAATTCATTTCCAGATGTATCCCTGATCTGAACTTCTACGCCATGGACCGGTTGACCCACAGATCCCACCACATGTCTCTCGGGATAATAGTGGTTGAATGTAATGGGCATCACCTCTGTCATCCCGTAAGATTCTGCGATCGTGATCCCGGTACGTTCTTTCCATTGTTTTACTATCTCCATCGCCATAGAAGCTGCTGCCGAAAAACAGTAACGTAGCTTTCCCAATTTTTTCTTCAAGTCGTCAAAGCTTAGAAAGCGGATATATACTGTGGGCACAGCAAAAAACTTCGTGATCCGACCAGCCTCCAATACTTCCAAAATACGCTCCATATCGAAGGTGGGCAGAAGCTCAAGGCAACCCGCGCTAAGGATCGTTGCATTCATGATATGTATTTGGCCGAAGACATGGTTGAAGGGTAAAAAGCAGAGGGCGATATCCTTCTCGGTTGACCGTTCGTAATAGGCTATGCTGCAACTTGAAAAAATCATGTGTTCATGGGTCAACATGACCCCCTTCGGGATGCCTGTTGTCCCGCCGGTGTACAGAATAGCGGCTGTATCAGTCCGATCTCTGTCAAGTGCCTTAAACGACCCCGAACCCATCTTCATAAGGTGTTGAAGGTCCAAGTCCCCTCCTGAACAGATTACCTTCTCAATTCCTCCGGGGCCCTTCAACTGTTCCAGCTCCTGTAATTTGGTTTCTGTGGTGAAGACCAATCGCGGCTTTGAGTGGCTAACGAGTCTCGCCAGCTCATCCCCAGTCAGTGTGCCAGAGAGTGTAACAGCTACTGCCCCTGTCTTGAGCACGCCAAAATAGAAAGCAATCCAGTCAGCGGAGTTCAAGGCACAGAGGCCAATGAGCTCACCCGGCTTCACGCCCATTTTGATGAGACCTGTTGCAATCTGGTTCGCCTGATCATTCAGCTGGGCATACGTCATCTCAAGGTTGCCTTGTCGGACGGCTGGCCGATCGGGAAAAAAGAACGTAGATAATTCTAAATGATGAGCCAGATTCATATAAACCTCCTAAAAAATTCAACACCATCCATCACATACCATTTAGAAGATAATGAAAGAGTGCTTAAATAGATAATAATAAAATAAATATTCGATTTTGTGAACCCTCCTCGAATCTTTGAGACCTTCTTATTTCATTCCCTTCGTTTTCTCTTTTAAAATCGGAATCACATTTTTAAAATCATCCACAATCCCATAATCAGCCACTTCAAAGATGGGAGCGCGAGGATCCTTATTGATAGCAATGATTGTTTCAGAGCCCTGCATGGCCGTGACATGCTGAAAGGCACCGCTGATACCAACGGCAATATAGACCTTTGGCTTCACCGTCTTTCCAGAAATTCCGACTTGTCGCTCTTTAGGTAGCCAATTTCGATCCACCACTGGACGTGAGCAGGCCATTACCCCACCCAAATTTTTTGCCACTTCCTCTATCATTGGAATATTTTCAGGTCCTCCGATCCCTTGGCCGACGGAAACGATGATCTCTGCTTGAGTGATATCTTCTCCTGTAACAGGGGCTTCTATATATTCAATAAATTTTTTTAGATCGATTGTTCCTTGAAGGGGAAAGGTCTCCATGACAATCTCCCCCTTTTTTTTACCAGGCATCTCAGAGCTTAAAACGCCCGGTCGAACAGTTGCAATATATCCTTTAGATTCTCTTGAGGATACATTGGCATTTACCTTTCCTCCATAGATGGACCGAACGGCTTTCAACCGACTCTCTTCAAACGAGAGGCCGATGCAATCCGTAACCAAAGGAAACCCCATTTCTATAGAAAGACTTGGGGCGAAATCCATTCCAAAAGCCGTGTGTCCTATCAAGGTGAGAAGAGGTTGATATTTTGCCATGAGAGAGGAGAGCACTTTTTGATAGAAGATGGAATTAAAATGTTCGAGTTGCTCATTCTCTACAATCAGGACTTTGGATGCCCAAGTAGATACCTCTTCAGCAAAATTTTTAACATGATGACCTAATAGTATGGCTGTTGAAGAAGCCCCTTGCTGGGAAGCCAACTTCTCTCCGGCAACTAACATTTCATAGGTGACATCCCGAATCTGACCTTGCCGATGCTCAACTAATACGAAGATCTCTCCCATTTCTTGGTCTCCTTATCATCGATAATCCCCCCCTCGCCCCCTTTTTAGAAAAGGGGGGTATGAGGGGATTTGATTATCCTTTTTTCTTCTTCAAAATTTCGGTCAATTGAGTCACAACCTCTTCGGAACTTCCTTTTAATATTTCTGCCATCTTTCCAACAGGCGGGAAAAATAATTGATCAATTTTTGTATCCACTGATTCACCAGAGGTGAGCTCAATCTCATCCATTCCAATATCCTTGATCTCTTTATCCTCAGCCTCTAAAATGGCGGCAAGAGAAACATATTTGGGTTCGTTGATGCCCGTCTGAATCGTCAGGACAGCAGGCAGTGTGAGTTCCACGACTTCATCAATCCCGCCTTCCAATTCTCTTCGGACTTTTGCTTTGTCGCCAGCTATCTCGATACGGGTGACAATGGCGGCATGAGGAAGACCCAACATTTGAGCCAGGCTCACTCCAACCTGTCCACAATTGTCATCCTCTGCCTGGACACCTGTTAAGATGAGATCGAAGGATTGATTTTTGATTGTTTGAGAAAGTATCTTGGCAATGAGCTGACCGTCCTGGACGGCAGGTTCCTCAATCCTCATTGCCCTGTCTGCACCCATGGCCAGGCATCTCGTCAACACCTCTTTTGACTCTTCGGGCCCAACCGTGATGACAGTGACCTCCCCCCCATATATCTCTTTTAAGAGAACCGCCTCCCTGACTGCATAACCATCCCAATCGTTAAGGTGGAAGACCAGATGATCCTTCTTTATGTCCTTTCCATCCTTCTCAATTAAGATATCTGCCTCGGCAGTTTTTGGGATCCTTTTAACACATACCGCAATGTTCATTTGACCTCCGAAAAATTTTCCTCCCCTCCCCTGGTGGGAGGGGATAAAGGGGAGGGGGGATCTGAAGCAACTCACCCTCACCCACGCCCTCTCCCATCAAGGGAGAGGGGAAGAAGGGATTGATATCTCATCGCTAACGTCAGTAGTTACATGGCTTCCATCACCAGCTCTGCGATATCTTTTACTACAATCTGGTCTGTGAGTCCAGATATCTTGGTAGCATCTTCAAGGGTCAAGAGGCAGAATGGGCAAGAGGTGGTCATCACCTTTGCGCCCAAACCAACAGCTTCCTTGATCCGAATCTCTCCATTTCGAGCACCTTCCGTTCCCCCTTCCGCCCACATTCTTCCCCCTCCTCCTTCACAACAGAGACTCCTCTGCCTTGATCTTTCCATCTCGACAAATTCTAATCCTGGGATGGAAGTCAGAATCTTTCTCGGTTCATCAAAGACGAGATTCTGTTTTCCAAGAAAACAGGGATCCTGATAGGTGGCGGGGAGGTTCAATGCCTTAGACATTCTTAATCTCCCCGTTTCGATCAGATCAGCAATAACTTGTGTATAGTGTTGAACAGGGATATTCAAATCTGGATATTCATTTTTGAAAGCATTGAAGCAATGAGGTGAGATGGTAATGATTTTTTTGATTCCGGACTTTTTAAACAGGTTTGTATTGTCCCTTGCCAATTTTTTAAAAAGGGTTTGCTCACCCATCCTTCTAATCTCATTTCCGCAACAAGATTCCTTCTTCCCAAGAATCCCAAAATCGATATCTGCTTTTTGAAGAATCTTGACAAGGGCTGTTGAAACATTTTGAACCCTTGGATCATAAGAAGGGGCACACCCTACATAGAGCAATGTCTCTGTTGGTGCTTCTCCAAGTATCTTCACTCCAAGGTCTTTTGCCCAATCTGCCCTACGATCACGGAACCTTCCCCATGGATTTCCTTGAAGTAAGGTATTTTCCAGAGCATCCCTAATAGTTGAAGGGACCTCGCCTTGATTGGCAAGAAAATTTCGTATCCCCATAATCAGCTCAACGTTTTTCACTCCAGCAGGGCAGCGAAGGGTACAGGTGCTGCAGGTGGTGCAGGCCCATAATTCAGGCCTTTTGAATAGGGGAGAGGGATGGGCTGTAATGAATGTTTCTCTGACTAACCTCCTCATATTGAGAGGAGATCTAAATTTGACCGGACATCCTCCTGTACAGGTCCCACATTGGATGCAAAGGTTGAGGTGGTAGTCTTGAACAAAAGTCTTAGGGTCTATTTTCATTTGTTGCGTTTTTCAAATGTCTTTTTCAATTTGAACTTATTAATCTGAAATGTATAAATTTTTTTATTCCGCAATCCGCATTCCGAAATTTAAGTTACCAATCCCTCTACCTCAGCAAGGACCTGATCCTGGGTAAAATGGTTCTGCTTGGCTGCTTTACTCGGACAGATCGCCGTACAGGCTCCACAACCCTTGCATAGAGCTTCATTAACGACCGAGATTCCTTTTGTATCATGAAAATCGATGGCCGAATAGGGACAGATTTCAATGCATAATTTGCAACCTGAGCAGAGTTCGGGATCGATCCATGAAGTGGTAGGCTCCACTTCAATCTCCCCCCTGGTAGCCAAGGAGATTGCCTCGGCGGCAGCCGCAGAGGCTTGAGCGACGGTATCAGGGATGTCTTTTGGCCCCTGACAGCACCCTGCTAAAAAGATCCCATCAACATTGGTGGCAACAGGTCTGAGCTTTGGATGGGCTTCCATAAAGAATCGATCTGCGCTTTGACTGATCCCAAACACCTGAGCAACCCTTTCGGCATCGCGGCGAGCGGTCAAACCAGTGCCCAATACGACCATGTCCACAGAGATCTCAACAGGGGTCCCCAACAGGGTATCCTCCGCTGCAACGACAAGACGGCCATCCCTTTTAAAGATTTCAGAGCCCTTTCCCCGAATAAAATAAATACCTTCTTCACGGACTCTCTTATAGAACTCCTGGTATCCTTTTCCAAAGGCATTGATGTCAATATAAAATTCATGAATCTCTGCCCCAGTCTTCTCCTTGGCCAGATGGGCTTGTTTCATTGAAGCCATGCAGCATACCCTGGAGCAGTATGGATTTGCATTTTCATCACGGCTTCCAATGCAGTGGAGAAAGGCGATTCCTTTTGGAACAGAGCCGTCCTTAAGTAATATTCCCCCCTGGGTTGGTCCCGATGGGCTTGCAAGCCTTTCAAATTGAAGATTGGTAATGACATTTTCATTGATCCCATATCCATATTGAGGGAGGAGATGGGGATCAAATAGATCATAGCCTGTGGCGATGATAATCGAGCCCACTTCCTTTTTGATGATTTCTTCTTTTTGCTCGAAATTGATCGCCCCCGCTTTGCAGGCTTCGACACAGGTCTTTTTGCATTTTCCTCTGCTTAAAAGGAGACAACTCTCTTTATCAACAATGGCCTTCAAGGGAATCGCTTGGGGGAAGGGGATATAGATTGCTCTGCGCATCGCCATTTTTTCTTCAAACTCCGAAGGCACACCTTTTTTTAAAACGCAGGCCTCGACACAATCCCCACAACCCGTACAGCGGTTATGATCTACATAGGTCGGCTCTCTCTTAATTGTCACCGTGAAGTTTCCTACATACCCTTTGACGTCAACGACCTCTGAGCAGACATAAAGTTCAATGTTTTTGCTTCTGGCTACCTCTACGGTTTTGGGCGTAAAGATGCATGAGGCACAGTCCAGAGTGGGAAAGGTCTTGTCGAGTTGGGCCATATGGCCTCCGATATAGGGAGACTTTTCAACGAGAAAAACTTTCATCCCTCCGCTTGCAATGGTCAGGGCCGCTTGAATTCCAGCAATGCCAGCTCCGACAACCAGTGCAGAGGGTTTGATTTCCACCTTTCTTGCCGTGAGGGCCTCTTGCCGCAAAACCCTTGCCACGGCTGCCCGGAGAAGTTGCCTGGCCTTCTCCGTGGCGCTTTCTCTATCTTTGTGAACCCAGGAACACTGCTCACGAATATTAGCAATATTGAGAAAGTATGGATTTAGTCCTTCCGAAGAGACAGCATTTCTGAAAGTCACTTCGTGCATCCGAGGTGAACAAGCTGCCACCACGACCCGATCGATCGAAAGTTCACGGATGTCGTTTTTAATCAAATCTTGTCCAGGGTCAGAACAGAGATAACGGTAGTCTCGGGCGATCTTTACTCCGGGAAGGGTGCTGGAAAAACGGGCAAGTTCGTTACAATCAACCGTGGCAGCGATATTAGTACCACAGTGGCAGATGTAAACACCAATCTTTTTATTCATCTCACCTTTTCCCTCCCCCTTGATGGGGGAGGGTGAGGGTGGGGGTGAACATGGCGTATTCCCCCTCACCCCGGCCCTCTCCCACCAGGGGAGAGGGGGATAGCTGGGATTATCTTTTAGGTGATTCCCAAGATGCGGCGACCGATCGTCATTTTCTGAATCTCTTTGGTCCCCTCATAGATTTCGAGTAACTTGGCCGCTCGGTAGAAACGCTCGATGGGATAATCATCCAGATAGCCATATCCTCCATGAAGCTGCAAGGCTTCATCCACCACCCGGACCGCCACATTACAAGCCCACCATTTTGCCATGGCTGAAAGCTGGGTGTCAGGGTTTCCACGATCAATGGCCCATGAGGCCTTGTAGGTCAGGCTTCTCGCTGTCTCAACAAGGGTAGCCATCTCGGCAATCTTGAATTGGGTGACCTGAAAAGACGCAATCGTCTTTCCGAACTGTTTTCTCTTTTTCGTATAATCGATCGCCTGCTCTAGTGCGCCCTGGGCAAGACCCAACCCATCGGCAGCTACAGACACTCTAGAGTGATCAAGAAATTTCATGAGCTGGACGAATCCGTTCCCTTCCGCTCCTACCAGGTTTTCCTTCGGAACCTTCACATCGTTAAAGTAAATATTGGCCGTATCCGAAGCATGAAGCCCCATCTTTCCAAGGATTCGGTCGGCCTTATATCCAGGCCGATCTGTTTCTACAATGAGAATGCTATGGCGGTTTGATTTAGAGGTCTCTTCTGGGTTCGTCAAGCAGTAGACTAAAATGAATTTGGCTTCGGTGCCATTACTGATCATCACCTTATTGCCATTGATCATGTACTCGTCCCCAACCCTTACTGCAGTGGTTTTGGCTGAGGCTGCATCGCTCCCAGCTTCAGGTTCAGTGATTGAAAATCCCATGACCCACTCTCCCCTTGATAGGGGCGACAAATACTTCTTTTTTTGTTCCTCCGTACCAAAGAGTATTAATTCTTTTGCACCGAATGTCGTTTGGGAAAATATTTGCCCCAATCCAGGGTCTACCCTCCAAAATTCCTCATGGATGATCGAATCTTCGAGAGAACCCAATCCAAGTCCTCCATAATCTTTCTTGATATAGACCCCCACGAAACCTAATTGTGCGGCTTTCTTTATGATATCTCTTGGAAACTCCCCCTTGGATTCGCAGTCTTTACCGATGGGCGCGAGTTCTCCTTCGGCAAACTCCCGAGCAGCCAAGCGGATCTGCTTTTGTCGATTGGTCAGTTCAAAGTCCATGGATTCATTCTCCTCACCCCCTCCCTCGCCCTCCCCCCTTGAGGGGGAAGGTTGGGTGGGGGGTATTGCTCAGTATTTCCCTAACAGCTTTCGTGCAATAATAGTTTTCTCAATCTCTTTGGTTCCTTCATAGATTTCAACAATCTTGGAATCCCGATAAAACCGCTCGATATTGTAGTCTCCGATAAACCCATATCCTCCATGGAGTTGGACGGCCTCTTCGGCGACCCTCACTGCTGTTTCTCCAGTGAACCACTTCGCCATGGAGATGAGATGGTTTTCCACTCTCCCGTGGTCAAGAAGCCAGGCTGCCTTCTGGTAGAGATTTCGGCCAGCCTCAATTCGGGTAGCCATTTCTGCAATTTTGAACTGGGTGACCTGGAAAGAGGCGAGCGGCTTTCCAAATTGTTGTCGGGTTCGAACATGCTTGATGGCCTGCTCCATGGCTCCCTGGGCTAAACCGACAGCCTCGGCGGCGACGTGGAGACGGGTGTGATCAAAGAAAGTCATGAATTGATAAAATCCTCTCCCAGGTGTTCCGATGAGATTCTCTTTTGGGACCCTCACATCACTGAAAGAAATCTCGGCTGTATCTGACGCCCGGATACCCAGTTTGTTCTTCAGCTTTGTCGCCTCGAAGCCTTTGCGGTTCGTCTCGACCATGATGACACTAAACCGGTCGTGTCGAGACTTAGCATGTGGTTCTGTAATGCAAAGAACTGGAAAGTAATTGGCAATGGTCCCGCCGGTGATGAACGTCTTTGTTCCATTAATGACATATTCATTTCCGTCCAAAGTGGCACTGGTTTTAATAGAGGAAACATCACTTCCAGCATCCGGCTCGGTAATGGCAGCTCCGGTAAATGCCTTGCCCTGCACCAAAGGAGGCAACCATTTCATTTTCTGTTCCTCATTGCCAAAAAGGAGAACCATTTCAGAGCCAAAAATCCCTGATAAGACGAAATGGGCAATCCCTGGATCAACCCGCCAAAATTCTTCATTGATGAGACAGTGCTCCAGGAATCCTAACCCTGGCCCACCGTATTTTTCGGGGATGAAAACCCCTACGAAACCAAGACTACATGCTTTTTCCCAGAGATGTTTTGGGGATTTCTCCTCGCGATCACACTCCTGTGCTAAATCTGGAAACTCTTTTTCAGCAAATTCCCTTGCTGCCTTGATAATATCTTTTTGCTCATCAGTTAGATCAAAATTCATGAATTTTACCCCTTAACTCTCAAAGTCATTTTTCCCCGGCCAACTCAAAAGTCCATCACTCTGCTTCCTCCAATGTGGATACAATTTTAAGATGAATTCATTGGATTTACAATGAATTTTAAAGTTTTTATAAAGATAGGGAAAATGTAATTTTG
>Ga0256868_10000141_pt1 | contig 41403 bp, 33 predicted proteins | sample RVTome_13_FD_187341 | JGI IMG/M metagenome (GOLD analysis project Ga0256868, IMG submission 187341) | Soil microbial communities from uranium-contaminated site in the Upper Colorado River Basin, Wyoming, United States - RVT92D227 HiSeq ...
GCTCTCCTTCAACATCTTCTACTGTGACCTGAGCCTGGCGTAAGGGCCTTCGGCTTCTCACTGCTGGTGATGGACTCTCCTGATCCGCCACATATTGACGAATCCACTCGTTCAATTCTTTTTCGAGATCAACCCTTTCTTTCCAGGTCCCAATGTTCTCCCTTTGGATCACTTTGAGATAGTGGGCCAGACGGCTGATGATAAACATGTAAGGCAGTTGCAATCCCAATTTGTAATTGAGCTCTGCTTCTTTGCCTGCCTTGCTGATGCCAAAGTACTTGGGTTTCTGTGCTGAGTTGGCGGAGAAGAAGGCGGCATTGTCACTTCCTTTACGCATCGTCAAAGCCATAAAACCCTCTTCAGCCAGCTCGAACTCTCTTCGTTCTGAGATCAAAACTTCTGTGGGAATCTTTGTCTGAATCGCCCCCATGGACTCGAACTGATGAAGGGGTAAATCTTCTACGGCCCCTCCTCCGGCAGGCCCGATGATATTGGCACACCAACGGTATTTTGCAAAACTATCGGTGAGCCTTGAGGCGAAGGCAAAGGCTGAATTACCCCAGAGATAGTGATCGTGGCTTGCCGAAACATCCTCCTGATAATTGAATGCCTTGATCGGTTGAGTATCTGGGCCATAGGGCAGACGAAGCAGGAACCGAGGAAGGGTGAGTCCCACATAGCGAGAATCTTCTGTTTCCCTGAAAGACTGCCATTTGATATATTGGGGGCCTTCAAAGATGGACTTTAGATCCTTGAGGTGAGGAAGGGTGTTAAAATCAACGACTCCGAAAAAAGTAGGGCTTGCGGCTGTAATAAATGGGGCGTGGGACATGGTAGCGACACTGGCCGCATATTGAAGAAGTTTCATATCCTGGGGGCCTACTCCAAATTCATAATTTGCAATCATCGCTGCAATAGGTTTGCCACCGAATTGGCCATACTCAGCGGTATAGATCGTTTTATAAAGACCGGATTTGACCACTTCAGGAGAATCCTCAAAATCCTCAAGGAGTTGTTCTTTACTCACATTGAGGACCTCAATCTTGACGTTCTCCCTAAAATCGGTCCGATCAACGAGAAATTTCAGCGAACGCCAAGTGGACTCAAGCTTATGAAATTCTTCCTGGTGAAGGATGGCATCCACCTGGAGGCTCATCTTTTTATCGATCTCTGCGATCATTTCATCCAAGGCTGCTTTTGAGACCTTGACGGCTTCCTTCCCTGGTTCAAGGAGCTGAGTGATTAAGGCCTCAACCCCTCTCTTTGTGATTGAATAGGCTTCATCGGTAGGCTTGAGTTTCGTCGCTTGAATAATCTCCTCTAAAAGAGAAGGCTGTTCTAATACTTGTTCCTTAGCGGATACTGCCTTTTCTTGTTCTTTCTCCATTTCTCCCCTCCTTATTCCCCGATTCCCATTTCCTTAAGGAGCTGTTTTCGGGCGGTTTCATCTTTGACGAGGTCTTGAATCTTTTTACGAAATTCAGGGACATTGCTGAGAGGCCCCTTAAGGGCTTTAAGGGCTTCCCTCAACTCAAGGAGACGCTTCAATTCAGGAACCTGCTCCACAATCGCCTCCGGTCCAAAGTCTTTCATAGATTCCATCTTGACCTTCACGCTCATCTCTTCGTCTGGCCTTCCAGAGAGCTTATTGGACACGGTGAGATTTAAACTGATCCCCTGGGCTTTCAGGACTTCGTTATAATTATCCTTGTCGATATTCACCGTCTCCCTTTTTTCCAAAGGTTGGTCATCCGGACGGCTTGTAAAATCACTCAGGACCAACAGCTTGAGAGGAAGCTCCACCTCTTCTTTGGCATCACCTAACGCCGGACGATAAACGATATTGACTCTTTCTCTTGGTGCAACAGATGATTCTTTAGGCATAATATCCCTCCTTTCCTTTCTATGGATTCTTTATTTAACTTTTTCCTAACCGGATCACTTCTGTGAGATCAAGCCTTGCAATGCGATTGAGTGCATTCGTCGCTTTATCCTTTGAGGCTTGATCCGACTGGGAACTCATTCCAAGCCAAATCATCTTGAGGCCTTTTAAGGCTAACACTGGATCGTACTCTTCTAATCGGTAATTGTCAATGTTTTTAAGGATCTCTTCGAGATTAGGAAGAACGAGTTTGGATTGTTTGGTGTTGAGAAGCAACTGGGATAAGGCCAACCTCCAGAGCAATCTCTCCTTTTGAGAGAAGCTGTTATGCAATTTCTGTTGAAGCCGGTCAACTGCCTCAACCAGTTTCCCTTTCTTAATCAGATTTTGGGCTTCACCCATTTCCTTTTCAATCGTATCTTCACCTTCTCCCTTTTGGATGGATGCGGGAGAGATGGGCTCTGATACTTGGGAGCCGACCTTAAAACTGATTTCCTTAAGCCATTGCTTGGTTGTAGAATCTGCAAAAGGTGTTCCGTTAGAAAAAGCAAGGTTTTCCAGTCCCGAAAGACGTTGAATCAAAAAGGCTGTTTCCTGATGAACCGCCTCTTTCGCTCCTTGAAATTTTTCTCCTAAGTTGGTTAATGCCTCTGAAACAAAACGGTTTAGATCCATCCAGAAGATAAATTGGGAAAGTTTTGATTCTGCTGATTTTAATAAGTTGTCGTAATCTCCTTTCTCTTTTAAATCATTGAGGATGTTTTTAATTTGATCAGAAGGCGCTGGGATTCGTGTTTTCCCATCATCCGAAGGTGGAAGGGCTTCGACGGTCGACCATACGGCCGTCCTCGCCCATCGGTAGGCCTGTGGGTTAGAAAGGTTCTCCTGCCAAAGAAAGGTAGCCACACTTCGAATCTTCTGAAGCACATTATTTAATACCCTTTGGGCGTCTTGAGAAGAAGCGATCACTTCTGGAGCTTCGGGTGGCTTTGGAGCCCCTGGAGCGGCTTTTTCAGGAGCGCTGGGTATGGGGGCTTGAGGTTTCTCAGGGATTGGGGCTGTGGGTGAAGAGAAAGATTCCAATCGTTCCCGAACCGGACCGAAGGCCGGAGGTTCTTCAAGACTCCCTCTTATAAAGTTTTCAATCTTTTCTAAATTCTCTTTAAGTTGGTTGAGTTGATCCTCTGGAAGAGGGGTTCCTTCAAAAGGCGCAAGCGCAGTTTCTGTCTTCTCTAACCACCACTCCATCGCACTACCACGAGCTCTCATCCGGCTTTTGGCAGGGAAAAGATTGTCCCAAAATGTTTCTAACAGATCCAGATATATCTTTAAACCGATGCCGAATCCTTCAATCTTTCGGGTATAGATCAAACCAACTGCTAAATAGCTTGCGGTTAAAAGATCTTTTGACTTCTGAGCTAAGATTTCTGAAGAAAGCTTGACAATCTTTCCCCAATCAATCGAACCCGCGCCCGAAGGGGAAGAAAGCTTACCTACCTCGGCCTGAAGCTCTTCAAAGCTCGGATCGTACCGGATATCCGTTCCCGTTGGCTGATCTTCACGAATAGGTGATTTACCTAATGATTCAAGATCCACAACAAACCTCTCAATCTTACCGTACTCCCTCTCCTCCATGGGGAGAGAGATGGGGTGAGGGAGTAGCTGAAGAAATAGACCACAACTGAATAAAATCAGTCGGCATTAAAGGCCGTCTAAACACCGCCAAATAGGTCTTTTCTAAGGTTCCTCCCATGAAAAAGACATTGGGAATAACCTTTGCCTCATTCTTGAAAAGGAGGTGCCAGGAACTAATCCATGTAAATTGATTATAGGACCCTTCTTGGTTTATATTAATAAAGATCTCTTTTTTTTCGGATAGACTGAACGCCTTTCTTTTTAAATCTCCAAGATCCTGAACTGTAAAATCTCCTCTTCTCTCAATAAACGTTGACCATTCTGGAAGCGGTGGCCAAAGTTTATTGATATCCGACTCAAATATTTTAAAATCGTTAAACCTCTGGGCTGAAAGATATTCTATCTGATCCCAAATTCTTTCACAGGCAAAGGGTAAAAGATCCCAATGATTTTCCCAACCATTGAGAGGACCTGTTCCCATGATTAAAAGTGGATAGGGCCGACCCACTTGATCACTGCTATCCCTCACCACCCCACAGGCAAAGCTTTCTTTCTGGGACCCCTTTGTCCAGAAGCGCCAAGAACAGAGCCCCGAAGAAAAGCTCTTTTTCGAAGTTAAAATCTGATATCCGTTTTCAACCCAATCAGAAAATCCCTTTATAAGAGGAAATTCCTGTCCAATTTTAAAATAATCCTTTGCGACAGGATGTTTTCCAAAAGCGGCCCACCGCCAATATTTTTCTGTTCCTATTGCTCCCAACACCTTACAATATTCCTCGGGGCCTGACCTGGAAGAGACCTGATCTGCCCAAGCACTTGCTGTTCCCCACTAAACTGATAATTCACCTTGATGAATTTAATTCCCAAACGATCCAGAGTTGCTTTCTCATTAGGGAATTCACTGGGGGAGAATGAGCGATGCCCCCCAGGAAAGTCCTGCAGAAATTCGGGAAAGGCCTGATTGCCGATATATTTCTTTGTGAGAACGACATCCCCGACCTCCATCTGGAATATGACATCACCACAGGTCTCAGGAGACCAAGTAAAAGTCTTGTTGACCTTGGTGTTCCAATTGTCAATGATCTGGACATTCCCCCCACATTGAAGCTCGAGTCTCGTATGATGGGGCAGCCGTGCCCCCGGATTAGCACCCGTTGGTAATCCTTCGATCACTACATTGTAATTCTGTTTTGCTGTTGCAGTAGCCTGAGCTTGAGCACCCTTTGTCAGGAAAGTAAAAAAAGAAACATCGAAAGGTAAGATTACTCCCATAACCTCTTTTGCATAATAACCTCTTTGAAGACTTCGGGCCACGAAAGGTGCGGCTGGTCCTTTAAGAAATTTCCAGACCAGTCCATCTGTTCCTAAAAGAAGTTGTATGGCCTGCTGGCCAGTCGCTCCTTGTGATTCAGCTAAAACCATTTGTTCCCATTGACTCTGGAGGGAACAAGCCGTTTCCAGACGGGCAAAGGTCCAAAGGAACTCAAGAGGTCCAACGAGAAGCCTCCACAACATATCATCCACTGGCCTTCCTCCACTCATCATGTTCGCCTTTAATCGGGTGGCCGCTCCATAAGCAATGAAAAAGGGAGACTTACTTGTGGCTGGATCTTCACCAAAGACCTGCGAGACTATTTGAAAAGCCTGATTTTTGGAGGTGGAAATTGGATTGAGTGCCGTTAAAGCATTTTGATATTCCTGATAGGCTTTGGCAGCAGCTAACTGAGATTCCACACTTTCACCGCCCGACTCTTTGCCAATTTTCTTCTCTATTGAGCCAATGAGTTTCTTTCCTCCTTCAGCAGCCTTGCCAACAATTCCTCCTCCTGCCCCTGTCTTGCTCAGCGTTTTCACTGCCTGAAACTGGTAAACCTGCTGGAGCCATGAGGGTAAACTTCCTTCTTTAATCAGTGGTTCAAGCTCCGAGGCTATTTTATTTAAAAAGGCAAAGTGGGGGCTTTGGTCTGTTGTCATTTTGGCTGCCATGGGTTGCCATTCTTTTGCACCTCTAAGCCTGTCAGCCCCTCTTGGGAAAATGGTTCCAAAATTTTGCCATGCATCAAAACAGACACTACGATACCATTTCTCAAAGTCAACTTTTTGATTGGCTAAGATAGGAGGTTCAGGAACGGCTGTTTCAATTTCTTTGAAAAAAGAATCGATCAGGTCTTTTCCTTTACGAGTAAAGGATGGCGTGATTGACTTTTCATCAGATACAGGTGAGCCTCCACCCCAAAAATCTTCGAGGGTGATAGAGGGGAGAAGACCCTGTTTATCTGCCCAGACTACAAGCCAGCGGAGATTTGTTCTTTTTAGAGTCAGGAGATCCTTGAGCCATGCCTGAAGAACATCGATCTCCTTGTTGATTTCGCCTGTCTCGGAACGCCAGACCAAATAGAAAAGGTAGAGTTGGCCAAACTTCTTTTTCACTTCAGGCGTCGTGGTTTGACTTCCTATGAACATCATTGGATCGTAAGAGGGCTGAGGTTTGGCTTGGAGAGCTTGGAAAGGTTGGTCTTCAAGCCGTGCCTTCAGGAGATTGATCCTTCTTACCAAGTGGGTGATATAATGTCCTATGATCTCATCTGAAGTGGTTCCAGAGAGACTGGACATCGACCCCGCCATCTGTTTATCAAAGGAGGTTAAAAATCCGCTCTGAAACTGTTTGCAATATTTTTCCTTAAGTCCATATTCAACCTTTAAACTCTCAGTCAATCCAAATCGAGGAACCCACCAGTTCCGATTCTGAGCCTCCACTCTCAGGATCGCTTGTTGGAAACGATCCATCGCCCCCAAATCCGCTAAAACTTCTCCCTTTAAGACAATCGGTTTTGTAAACTCATGAGAGGCTTCCCTGATTGACCTGAGATTCTTAAAAAAGGAGAAGCTCAGAAGGCCACAGATAGCTATTCCAAGGACAATCCAGGAGGTTAATCCCAGATTTCTTGTGAGGATTCGCCACTCAACAGCTCGTTTAGTTGGAGCAAATAAACCTCTATCCTTTGGCAGAATTTTGGCAAAAAAGTCATGAAGGAATAAGCCTTTGCTGGTTCCAGGAAGAACTTCTTTCTCTCCGATCAACCCCAAAGCCTTTAAAAAGTGGGAATAAGGAGTTCCCTCCTGACGGCCACTGCTAAAGAAAAGCCCTCTCAGAATCGGCGTTTCCTGATATGGATTTTCCTTGAATGCTCCTTTGACAAAAGGAGCAAGTCCTCGTTTTAAATTTTCAAATTCTTCAGGGAAAAGCAGAAAACCTGGATCAACCCCCTTGGATTCGGGTTGGTGCAAAAGTAGGATACGGAGATTTCTTAATCGCTCACCGAGGGTTGTAATAGCGCGATCTAAGAAAGAAGCTACATCTTTCGATAGGTCTTGGTTGGTCACCCCCATGGGTTGGTCAAGGCCCTTCTCAGGCAAGAAGTCACAGAATCGAGTCATTCCTTGAACGAGGTCACACTTGGTCACTAAGACATAGACGGGAAACTTAACCCCAAGAACTCGCATCAGTTCATCAATGCGGCGACGAATATTTCGACCATCTTCTTCCAGGCTCTCAGGTGTGGCTTCGAGGAGTTTATTAGCGGCGATGGTTACAATGAGACCGTGGATCGGTTCTTTTTTTCTATACTTCATTAGGAGATTTAAGAATCTTTGCCATTCCTCTTTATCTCGACCCTCATCGACTGGAATAGCATACCGTCCTGCTGTATCAATAATGATGGCCTGTTCAAAGAACCACCAATCACAGTTTCTGGTGCCCGAGATTCCAGAAGTTCGTGTCACTTCAACGAAAGGAGAGGTGAGTTTAGCGCTGTTGATGGCCGTCGTCTTACCCGAGCCGCTCTCTCCCATCACTAAATACCAGGGAAGGACATAGAGAGGGTTTCCATACTTTCTCAGATGCGATCGTTTCAGGGCTTCAATCGCCTCTTTCCAGCGATCCTGGAGATCCTTTAATTCGTCTCTTTCTTTACCTGTAAGGGCTTTAAGATGAGATTCATCCTGTTCGATCACCTGCTGAACAAAACGTTGTTCTTTGCGCCTAAGCATGATCTTTCGCAGAAAGAGAAAGCCGATTCCCAGGCCAACGAGGATCAGCAGAAGGAAAAACCCCATCCATAAAGGCCAATCAAGGCTCAGGACTATCCCAAAAACGAGGAGGATGACTAAAATGACAGCGAATACGATCAAAGCAATTTTAAGAATTTTGAGAAAATTATCTTTCATTTATGACACCGTCCTTAAAAAATTTTCTCCAATACCACTCAAGGAAAATTTATAAATTAATAATAACAATCCAAAAAGGACGACAGGTCCAACCAGACAGATGATGGTCAGTAGGGAAAAACGGAATTTTTGTTTTCGGGGACCCACCTCAAAGGATTCGGTAGGATGGGCTTCTGGAAAAAGTTCTGCTCTCTCGAGCGAGGGAAGACCGACTGAACTTCCAAGGAGAAGCTTCAGATTGGAGGTCTTTAACTGTTCGAGGAGATATTCATCTCCTTTATTGCAATAACGTCCCATAAAACCCAGAGCAAGGCAAAGATAATAGACCTCCCTGACCTCTCTTTGATGGAGGCCCAATGTATTGAGTCGTTCGAAGAACTCTTCTCCAGCATCCGTGGTATGGTAATAAATACGTTGAAGCTGTTCTCTCTGCCATTGGCTTTTTTGATTCCATGAAGAGCTGAGAATCGCTTCATCCACCCAAGCACAAATCGCAAAACGAGCCGGATCATAATCTTCCTGGGAGACCAGGCCTTTCTTGAGAAAGGTCTCGCTCTGCGTGAGTAGGCGCAAAACATCTGCCTTGACCTGTTCAAAAGGGAGTTGTTTCATGGCCGCCGTTTTCAGGAAATAGGCCACATAAGCTACCAGTTCCATAAAACAATCAGTGAGATGCATAAGAAGCTCCAATTTAAAATTTTGAATTAGAAATTGAGAATTGAGAATTTAAACTAATACTACAGCGGATTTTTTCCGTCATTCCCGTGCTTGTGAGCCATAGCGCTTCAGCGCGCAGGCGTGAAAGCGGGAATCCAGGATGTCTATGGGCTTCGAAACCCCAACTGGATACCCGCTGGAGTTTACCCCGTATTTGATACGGGGTGGGTATGACGCACTTTTTGTTGGTACAGTGCCGTTCTTTTTCAAAGAGTCGCTGTAGTACTAAGAACAATTCACCATTCATAACTTATAACTTATAACTCATAACTTTTAACTCTTAATTATCTTCCCACCACCATCAATTCAGCCTCTAAGTCTTCTGGAGCGTTATCCCAATAGAGGGCGATGTTATGACCTTTTTGTACTTGTGCCCATTGATCACTGTGGTGGTCTACAGCGAAGTAAATCGAGCGGGCTCTCCTGGGTAACTCTTGAGGGGGAACCGGAAGATGTTCTAATCCGATCCCAGGGAGTGCACGAGCGATCAAAATGGGTAAATATTCCCGAGCACTTAATTTGGCAACGGTTCCCAATGATTGAAGTACAAATTTGGGATCTTCTTCTGTTTTCAGCACGAGGTAAAAACGATTACGTCCTTCAAAGATAGCTGGTTTTAAATCAGCGGCATAATAGGTCCCATCATAAATCAGGCGGATCACATATTCTGGCCCTGCTGTAATCTCATCTAAGAGTTGAGTGATCAAGGTTTGAGCCGCTGAAAAACATTCCCAAAGACTGCGATGATCGTAGTTTGGAAGAATTCGAGTTCCATCTTCCAATTCCCCCATGACATTAACCCTCTCCGAAAAGGAGGAGAGTTCCCCGATCATCTGTCTGATGATTCCATAAACTGTCCATGGATGAACCTGTTGAGTTTCTGTAAAATGAAAAAGGATGGGAACATAACGGTTGAGTGAGCGCAAGGCTAATAGGTACACCATATCCCTTGACCCAAACTCAGCGGTCTGGATCCCCCTCTGACTTTTATACTCCTCTAACTGGTGGCTTCGTGCTGAAATCTGATCCCTGATCTCTTTGATGATCTTAAAAAGAGGCTCTGAACCTGAGATTGTCAAACAGGGCGGGATATAATGATCTGAGATTTTAATCTCTTCGCCCGCCCTTTCCAATTGAGCAAGAGGGATCAGGACATAATCGCCAAGTTGGTCCCGTTCTGTCTCCCAAAATATTTTAAGCACGTAATAAAGTCTTTTCACTTGGCCCTTTGGCCCGCCTGAATGCAAGTCCTTAATCTCTTCTGGATCAGCGGTTGTAACGAATCGAGTGGTGATCTCTGAAAGGTTCTCTAATTTATCTAAGACGGTCACGTTCTCTCCAGCCTCATTCCATTTTTTAAGACCAACATAGACGGGAAAGGGCTTTCCCCCTTCCACCCAAGCGACATCAAAGGGGCGAGCTTCGATCAGAGCATTTCCGGGCAAGACCGTATAACTTCCATCCGGAAATAAAAAATTCCCCTTGAGGAGGTTAAAAGATCTTCTTCCCAAGGCCGCTTTTTGGATTTCAATCTCACCCAAACCCCAGAAGTGAGGTTCCCTAAAATGGTGAAAAGGGGTTAAAAGAGATTGAAAGGAGAGATCAAGAAGTTGAAAGTGTTGGGGCTGTAAAAAAAGGCCTTGATGCCAAAAGAGAGGTCTCTGTATATCCATTCTTTCCCCCTGATCTATTGTATCTGTTGTGGGCCAAAATAGAGATCGATTTTTAGGACTCCTGGTTTTTGAACGATCGATCCCCGTTTTTTCTCTTCAGTCACTGGAATTTGAAAGAAGCGAACGGCCCCCTCCTTTTTAAGGGAATAATAGCCAGCCACTATTCCCATGTATTTTGCACCTTCGGGCCGGTCTACAGATTCCGCCAATTCTTTATTGGGGTGTATGATATATCTTTTTGCATTGGTGACGCTGGGGTCAAAGCGGCCACATTCTAACAATTTTGGAAGCCCATCTTTTTCATCAACCAGTTGATTAAAAGCATTCGGATCCCTCAGGTGATACGTACAGACAACAAGAGTGTGAGGACTTCCTTGATAGAGGTTGAGCTGGGGATCGCTTTTTAAACGGAGGACGATTTCATTCTTTCCATATATCCAATCCGGAGGGATGACGACCTTAGGTCCACAGGAACAGACTAAAAAAGTAAGAGGAAGGATCAATAATATCATGACATTTCTTTTCATTGGAGCCCCCTTTTCTCTGCTTTATATCTCTTTTGACATTTTTTTTCAAATTCCCTTAATAATTCCTCTATGAAACGCCCTGATTCTGCCCAGGTCTTGCAGGTCTGGAATTTTTCTTTATAGATTTCAAAAAGCTCAGCTTTTCGAAGGGGTCCAAATTTAAATCCTCCCCCCGTCGTCGCTTCGATATGATCAGGATTTAGCTCCTTTAGGATTTCACCAACCTTGGTTTGGGCTGCTTCTTTAAAGGCTTGGTGAGACACTAAAAATGCCTCTTGGATCTGATCGAGATAGCCTTGAAGGGAGATCGTTCCAGCACTCCCTTCAAGATCGGATCCGATAATATGCCTGATGGTTTCGTCGAATTCAGTCTTTTTACCTAATAGGGTCGTTTGGATCACCCCGATGATCTGATTAAGTGTGTTAAATATGGTGTTCAGTGAATGAGCCAATCTTTCTAAAACCTCTGTCCGTGAAAGATCCACCGAAGAGATGCTTTTGCCCAGCAGCAAAGAAAATAGCCGTAAAAACTCTTTGGATTCAAAATCAAGGTCTGGACGAGCTTTAACGCTATTGCTTTCGAATTGTTGAGTCAATTTTTCCAAGAGATTAATTTTATCAGTAGGCGAAAACTCCTTCAGACTTTGCAGAAGGTAGTTCTCAATGAAGGTTTCAGCCCTTGGATGGTCTGATTGATAGATGGCCCTGATTTCATCAGTTAGTGTCTTTATGGATATTGAGCTATCCCTTTTTTCCATCTTTCTCTTTGTCCCGAACCTTCCCTGATCCGAGGATAACCGTTTCGGACAAGATATCGTCCTCACCCGGTTTTTCTGCAGGTTTTCGGGTGATATCTGTTTTTGTGTCCCTTGGGGGGAAGGTTTTTTCCCCCAAAGTAAAATCTTTCGGTGACGCTCTTCGGGAAGGTTTGGAAACTTCCTTTTCCGAGCCAAGGATAACTGTTTCAGCTGAGAAATCATCTCCTTGAACCGATACGTCACCCTTCTTTGGGAGACCGAATCGATCCGCCTCTTTTGCGATCACTTTTTCTTTTAAACCGATATCCGGTCTTGGAGGTTTGATGATTACCGTCTCAGATACAATCTCTTTTTCTTCCTTAGGAGAAGGAGGGAATTCTTTTTTAAGACTCGCGGGAGAAAAGATAACTGTTTCTTTCAACTCCTCCCTTTCCACCTCAATACCCGATTGCCATTTATTAAGAATTCCCATCAAAATTCGATGAATCGCCTCATTCTGAGACTTATCTTCTGTATCTTCAGAAGGTCTTGCCTGAAGACTCCCCACTGGTTCTTTCCAAAAGAGATGGCGCTTAACCTCTTCTCTTAAATTTTCAAATTGTCCCCAAAATTCTTCTTTTGACCATTTGGGATCATGCTGAAAGCCAACTTTCATGATAGACCACCCCAAGAGAAGAGCCTTTTCCCAAAGGGGGAGCCAGTTATGATTAACGTCCTTGCCCTCTGGATCCCAGAAAATATTCACCGGATGAAAGAGTGGGGCTGTAAAGCTCTGGTCGGGAAAAGAGTGATCGAGCGCTTCTCTCAAGAAGAAAGAAATCTTTGGGAAATCCTGTTTTTTATTGGCCAGTAAAGCATAAAACCAGACACACCCTAAAAAAAAGTAGGTTGAGGAGGAAGGTCGTTTTGGCGGTCGCATTTCTTGGGGATGTGTGCTGATGTCCACGAACCCAACCCTGAAGTTCCAAAAAAATGGAAGAAGGCTGTGGTGGTTTGAAAGCTTCACCCAGATTCGATCAATAGAAAACCTCAAGTCAGGATGTTTGAAAAAATCTGTTCCAGGGAGTAGATCTTGGAAGACTTCCCCTAAGAAGGAAAGCTTCAAGTATAAAATTTCTAAGAAAGACTTTTCATCCCGGTCATAGAAAAATGGAGCCTTAGCCAAATGATCCTGTTTGATCATCTTCAAACAATTCAGTCTCCCCAACTCCCTTCTCGCCTCCAATCGGGCTTCCAGTTCATCAAAGGTTGCTCCGGAGATAAGAGATAAAAAATCTGAGCCATTTAAGGAGAGGGCCTCAAAGACCAACATGTAAAAGGGATAAAAAGAGAAAGGAAGAATTCTTGAAAGAACCTGCTGATGTGTTCCATAACACTCTTCACAATTTGGACATCCGCTGCAAGGGAATTGGTCATTTTTACTTCTCTCTCTTGCCAATAGATTAAATCCTTTTATTAAAGCCCATCGATCCTTGAGCTCAGGAGGATCAGAAGGTTCCAATTCATAAACGTAAAAATCGGACTGCCCATTTGAAAAACAGGAGGGACAATAAAGATAACGTTTCAACGAAGCGGAATACGATTGGAGTCTTGAAAGGGTTAAAAGATCATCATTCTCACATTGATGCAATGAAAGTCCACATTTAGGACAGGGTGGGTGGAAGAAGAGCTTTCTGGTCTTGCAAAAAAAGAGTGATTGGAGAGGCCTTACTCCTCCCTTTTCATTGATCTGACTGGCAAGAACCAATAGGGGAGAGTTTTTCTGCTCACCTGCATAAAATGAGAAGGCATTCTGCCAGAAGTCATCTACATTCCGGTTGTTCATCGGCCACAATTCATCCCTTACCAGGCGATACTGATCCCTTTGAATCGACAGAAATACTTTCTTCACCTCACTTCCGGCATCGGTTACAATCTGTCCCTCGATTAAACGAACGATGGGGTCTGAATCAGAAACGACTAAGAAAGGGAAAGCAGTCTTTTCGAGAATCGTAGGGTTTTGATGAATAAGGGGAAGTTTTAGATAAAGATTCCCATGGAATGAATCTAGATAAGGAAGCAGGGAAGGCTCATGACGATAGTCTTTCACTATAAATCCTATTGCTACCTATCAGAATGTTCAAGGTTTGAAATTCTCAAGATACTAAGATGTCTTTCAATCATCCTTGAAAAGCAGGCTTTTTTAGAATTCAAATATACTTAAATATTCTTTCAAAGTCAAGAGATTACATTCCATAGCAGATGTGAAATTCTTGACTTCTCGGGGAGTTTTTCTTGACTTTTCATCAGATGACTGAATAGAATTAATTAGTTTCCTTCCTATGGTGCACATGTGAAATGAATATTCGAAAGCTCGAAGATCTCTTAAAAAGAGTGAAGTCAGGAGAGATGACGCTTGATGAGGCCATCATGCAATTGAAGTCGCTTCCCTTTGAAGACCTGGGTTTTACCAGAATTGATCATCATCGCAGTCTTCGAAAAGGTTTTCCTGAGGTGATCTGGGGGGAAGGGAAGACTTCCGGCCAGATTCTCTCAATCATGAAACAGTTAAAGAAGAAAGGGCAGAATATCCTTATCACGCGTTTGGAGGGGAAGAAAGCCAAAGCGGTACAAAAAGTTTTTCTAAAAAGTCGATACTATCCTAAATCAAAGGTTCTAACTTACCTCACTCATCCAGTGAAATCTGAAGGGAAGGGAACAATTTTAGTCATCACCGCAGGGACGACAGATATTCCTGTGGCTGAGGAAGCTGCTATCACAGCTCAATTCATGGGGAACCGCGTAGAGACCCTCTATGATGTGGGTGTAGCAGGGATTCACCGGCTCCTTTACGAAAGGGAGAGATTGGAAAAGGCTCGTGTTCTCATTGTAATCGCTGGGATGGAGGGGGCTTTGCCCAGCGTGGTGGGGGGGTTAGTGGACCGGCCGGTCATTGCTGTTCCAACCAGTGTTGGATATGGGACAAGTTTTGGAGGGATCACCGCATTGTTGGCCATGTTGAATTCATGTGCCTCGGGCGTGTCAGTGGTCAACATTGATAACGGGTTCGGAGCAGGCTATATGGCCAGCCTGATCAATCGAATGTGATAATGATGAGCGGAGTGATGTGGATCAAATTGGTCAATGAAGGGATTCCTTTCGTGCTTCTTATTGGTCTGGGCTTCGTCCTTTATCAAGGACTCAAAAAAAACCAGACGCTCCTCTCCGAAAGAGAGGAGTTGTTAAAGCGTTATCTGCTGTTTCGAGGAGACAGACAGGTCCGTTTGAAGATTTATGGAGGGGATGAAAAGATTTACATGGACCTCCTCAAGAACATTTCAAACAGTTGGAAGAATTTCAAGAAGACCTATGATCAATGCCTCCTTTCCTTAGCCCAGAATACCACCAAGACCAAACGCTTTTTGCAACTCATTACCCTGGGCCTTTTGATTAACACGGTGAGGCTTTTTATATTTATAGAGGATTATTACTTTTATGGTCTTGCAGCCCACTTTTTCTATACTCTAGCAAGAGAACTCTCAAGTTATATTCTGGTGGTCCTCAGCTTCCTTTTACTGAGGATTCAGACCCAGAAATTCCTCACCTTAAAAGGGGAGGTCATTAAGATGGATCGAGAGATCCTCTTCTTTCCGAACAATATGACAAGCCAAGAAGAACATGAGGTTCTTTTTAATGAGTTTGATCCTCTCGAGGCAAGAGGAGGAGAAGATGGGTAAGAAGATCAGGATCCTGGTAAATGAGCTTAGGGTCGAAGCTGAACTGAATGAATCGAAGACCTCTCAATTGATCTGGGAAGCGTTGCCCATAGAAGCTAAGACTAATCTCTGGGGCGAGGAGATTTACTTCACCATCCCGGTGAAGACTATACTCGAAGCAGAGTCAAGAGAAGTCATCTCAGCAGGAGAATTGGGATATTGGCCAACTGGACATGCTTTCTGTATCTTCTTTGGTCCGACTCCGGCAAGCCGAGGCAATGAGATTCGAGCGGCCAGTGCCGTTAACATCATTGGGAAGGTTCTCTCCGACCCCAAAGTTTTTCTGAAAGTTAAAGAAGGAGCCAAAATTACGCTTGAAAGAGCGTGATCCAAAGGCCAAACCCCAAATTCCTGTCTATGCCGTGGTCTATGCCTCTTGATTGAAGTTTCCTCGTTAGAGTTGATCCTTTTTGAGGAAGTCCATCACTGCGCGATCAACGCCTTGTTTTTATGACCATCAGGGATAGCCGGATAGAACTCGTACAGTATATGCCAACGGGCAAACCATTGGTAGATAATAAGGCCAGCGATACTGGTAGCACTCACATTTGCTTCATGACAGACAACATACAAGAACTTTATCAGAAGCTTTTGGCAATTGGGGTACGACTTCACTGCACCCCTCAGCATATTGGATTTGGATGGGTGATGTATTTCCGAGATCCTGATGGGATCATTCTGGAAGCGGCCCAGGGAGGGCTTTCAGAATGAGAAGCAATGGCCCATAACGCGCCCTCACCTTAGGCTTTACACAACTGAAGGAGGTTGCAATTGACAAGAGGAATGCAGGATAAAGTGGCTTTGGTAACCGGGGGAGCTTCGGGTATCGGGAGGGTAACGGCTCAAGCCTTTGCCCGGGAAGGGGTAAAGGTCATTGTGGTTTCCGATGTAAATATACAAGGCGCCGAGGAGACCGTCCGACTCATCAAGGATACGGGAGGTGAAGCAACCTTTATTAAGTGCGATGTATCAAAGGCACAGGAGGTTGAGGCGATGGTCAACAAAGGTGTAGAAATCTATGGTTCTCTGGATTATGCCTTCAACAATGCCGGCATTGGTCCCGACGGTAAGCGAATAAAGGTATTCCCTATTACCGACTGCCCGGAAGAGCTCTGGGATCGCATGCTGGATGTCAACCTGAAGGGGGTCTGGCTATGCATGAAGTATGAAATCAAGCAGATGGTCACCCGGAAGCATGGCGTCATCGTAAATACATCCTCGGTAGGGGCACTCAGGCCGATTCCCGGATTTGGCCCATATGCCGCGAGCAAGGCTGGATTGATTGTGCTCACCAAAACGGCAGCCTTGGAGTGCGCTCCTTTCGGAATCCGGGTCAACGTCATATGCCCGGGTCTCACCGCACGGACGCAACTGGCGGACAACCTGTCAAGTGCCAATCCGGAGGAGAAAGAGCAGATGCTCAAGGCAGTTCCTTTGGGGCGAATGGGGGAGCCAGAAGAGATAGCCGAAGCAGTCATCTGGCTGTGTTCTGACTCGGCTTCGTTTATCACCGGTCATGTTATGCCCATTGATGGGGGATTGGCGGCAACCTAGAGGTTCTGGGTTCATTAAGCTACTGGGTTTATTATGTTAATTGGTTATTTGAGCTTTGGATTCCTTGATCTATACTGATATGAAATTCATTGGATATAAAGAGAATCTGTGTAATCATTTTTTAAATCTGTCCAATCAAGAGAGCGTAGAGTCATTTTCAGCTCTCTCAAAAAAAGGCTTGACAAAAGTTTGAGTTTCTGCTTCCATAAAGCGAGTGCTCGGTCTAATCTTAAAATGATCTTTATCTCCTGTTAAGAAGGAGATGTTCTATTTAGGAGGTTTATAGAATTTTTTTAACTCACAAAGGAGGGAATAAAAATGGTAAAAAAGTCATGGAAAAAGTCAAGAAGTTTGGAAGGGAATGGGTTTGTTGTCGTTTTGATGGCTGTACTCTTGATCGGTGCAATGGTAGTTTACAACACGACGGCGACGGCAGCTGAACCGCAGGTCATCAAGCTCAAATATAGTACGAGCTTTTTCCCCCCTGAGCCACCTTGTGTATTCGCAAACCGCACCCTCGACCTGGTTGAAAAGAAAACCAATGGAAAAGTGAAGGTCGAACGTTTTGTGGCCGGGGCATTGGGAGGGCCTCTTGAACAACTTGGTTTAGCAAGCTCAGGGGCAGCTGACCTCATATCGCTACACATCGATCAATACGCACAGCCGTTACCACTTCATCAAATAACTAACACCGAGCTAATGGTAAGTGGGGCGCAGGGCCTGGCCAGTGTAACAGCGATCGTCCATGAATTACCAGAGACCAAAGCCTTGTTCGAAGCAGAACAAAAAAAGAACAACATAAAAATCTTACACTTTTACGTCAATGGCCCGACAGGTATAACGGCCAGGTTTCCGGCAAAGTCCCTGGCTGATGTAAAAGGCAAGAAGGTAAATGTGATTGCAGCCTATCAGAGGGATGTTTTCAAAGAGGTTGGTTGGATTCCGGTAAATGTACAGATACCAGAACTTTATGAAGCCCTATCGAGGGGGGTTATCGATGCCATCTTTATGGCGACTGCTGCTAATGTGCCTTTAAAGTGGCATGAGATTGGAAAAGTACATCTGCAATTAGTTGACAATACCATTGTTTCTGCGCCTTTGGCTTTCAACGTGAGTAGCTGGGACCGTTTGCCCGCTGATGTCCAAAAGGCATTCATGGAGGCAGCATGGGAAACGGCTCAATGGACTGTTGAGGCAACCGAGATGAATCTGAAAGGTACGTATAAAGCATTTGACGAGAAGGGAGCAAAGGTAGTAAGCATTTCAAAGAAAGAAAGTGAAGCGTTTTTTAAAGTATTATTCAAACATTCTATAAACAACTGGTTGAATATCTGTAAGACTGCTGGCGTTGAGAAAGACGCGAAAGTGATACAGAAGTACTGGGATGAGATGAAGTGGGGTAAATGGAAGAAGTAGGATATCTGATTACAGCGATTAAAAAGCAGATTACAGAGATTAAAGGTTGGGATCTATAAACAAAGCTGCCAATTAAGGAGATGAGTACTTTAATCTCTGTAATCTGAAATAATTTTAGTAATCAGGGATTATACGAAATTTTACTTGAGGGTAATACCAGGGGATGGTAGATGGGAAATTTTGTTTTTCAAGCTTTCGATGTAGCAACAAAAATCACCAGGTGGTTGGCAATCTTTGCTGCAATTAGCATGGCGATTTTAATGATAGTAAATTTCACCGATATCATTGGGACGAAATTCTTTCTCAAGTCGGTCCCCGGTGCATTGGACATTAGCGAAGAATTAATGGTTTTTATGACCCTCTTGCCCATCGCATATATTGCATTGGAACGAGGGCATATTCGCATTACTCTTCTGGAAGAGCACCTGTCTTCAGCCGTACGCTTTGTACTTCAGATTATTCAATATGTCATTGCAACGTTGATCATAGGGTTTATGACTTGGCGGGTTTTTGCGCAATTTCGAAAAACAATTGAGGTGGTATCACTTAAAGAGGGAATAGACTTGCCCATATGGCCTGCAAATCTTGCGGTTGTAATTGCATTCGGCTTTTTGACATTGGTATGGATGCTACTTTTAGCAAAAACATTGATTGTTGGGCATAAAACGATAAATTCTAAATCCTAATCCCGCGAGACACGGGACCAAATCCTAAATAAACCAGAAATCAAAATGTTCGAAACCTTAATTTTGGGTTCGAAGTCTTAGATTTTGAGTTTCTTCCATTTTGAGTTTATTTAGAGTTTAGGTTTTTGAATTTAGGATTTATCACAAAAAAAAGTGTTTCGGACTTCGAATTTAGAACCAAGAATTTCAAATATATATAGTTAGAACTGCCTTTCCCGGAAAAAAGGGACCTAAAATGGATTATGGCGCGTGGGTTGGGCTCTGGACGTTCATTGGTATGTTTGTGTTCCTCATGCTTGGCGTACCAATTTTCATCTGCCTATTTGCCGCGGCTTTTGTGGGTTCTTGGCTGATTGGTGGACCGATATACACATTGCAGCAATTTGCGAGTGCTCCTTACCATATCACCTCTTCATACACCTTTGCCGTTGTCCCCTTGTTCATATTGATGTCCGTATTGGCTGGAAACTGTGGAATAGCACAGGGCGCCTATGATACCGCCCGCAAATGGCTGGGGGGGCTTCGGGGGGGACTCTTAATGGTTACTGTGGGAGCCGCGGGCATATTCGGGGCTGCATGCGGCTCAAGTATAGCCACTTCAGCAGTATTTGCCAAAATGGCGTTACCTGAACTCAAGAAATATAGGTATGATAGGTCAATTAGTATGGGTTGTATTGCCGCGGGGGGAACCCTGGATGCCCTGATTCCGCCAAATGTAGGGACTATTATCGTCTGTATTTTAGTGGACGCCTCTATAGGAAAGGCTTTGGTGGGCGGAGTAATCCCGGGAATAATTTACGCCTTGCTCCTGATAACGACCATCCAGCTTATAGGATTTTTTAAGCCCACAGCTGTACCTAAAATAGATATTAAAGTATCCTGGAAAGAAAGGTTTTCGTCGCTTGTACTGATTTTTCCTGTGCTATTTATTGTAATACTGATAATAGGTGGAATGTATTTTGGAGTTTTTCCCCCTACGGTCGGTGGGGCCATGGGTTCTGTGGGGGTTCTTCTGATAGCCGTTTTTCGTCGCACAGGGATCAAGGTGATCGCTCATAGCTTTTATGAAGCAGTCTTATTAAATACGCAGTTATTCCCCCTTCTTATCTCCGGTTTTCTGTTTGCTCGATTCATGGCCCTCAGCGGACTACCTAAATTTCTCCTGCAGTTAGTCATTGATGCACATTTTCCGCCTTTGATAGTGATGCTCATTATTATCATATTCTATCTATTTATCGGTTGCGTCTTAGAGTTTTTGTCTATGGCCGTCATTACCCTGCCCATTGTTTACCCGCTACTGTTAGGTGTTGGGTTTGATCCGATTGCGACCATCATTATTATTGTTTTTCTATCTGAGGTTGCCCTTCTTACCCCACCCATTGGTATGAGCGCTTTTATGGTTGCAGGTGTAGCCGGTGTCTCTCCCGAGGTCGTATTTCGGGGCATTATCCCCTTCTTCTTTACATGCTTAGTCCTGTTAGGGCTCATGGTGTTTTTCCCTGAGATAGTTACCTGGCTGCCGAATCTGTTTTATGGGAGGGTTTAGTTCTAAACGACATCCTAATAAAGACAAAGATAGGATGTCTGATTACAGAGATTAAGGAAACAGATTACAGTGATTAAAGATAGAGATCCATTAACAGAAAAGATAATTGCCTGTGCATATAAGGTACATATCTGAAAGCATCAGCATATAAGGTAGGGCTGTTGATAAACTTTAGCAATAAAAGCTACCAAGTAAGGAGATTAATGATTTAATCTCTGTAATCTAAAATAATCTTAGTCAGAAGGGTTATGAAAGACTAAGTCTGTGGCCCATCGATGAGTTGATGGAATGCTGGCTTCCGTACAAATAAGAAGCAAGATTATTTAAGGAGGTGTCAAATGAAAAAAGTAGAGATTAAAAATGCAAAGCTATACCAGGCCGCAAAGCACTTCAACATGACCGCCATGAGACTCCATGGGAAGGAGGAGTCGGGCGCCACAAAATTCTGGATGGGCCTCTCGCATTTTCTCCCTGGCGGAGGCGCCGAATATGATGAAAACCCATTGGAAAAAATTTATTTCGTTCTTGATGGGGAAGTGACAATCAAGACAAAGAAAGAGGAGATTACCCTGAAGGCGCTCGACTCGATCTTTATCGGTCCAGGAGAAGGCCGGGAAATCATCAACAAGACGAATATGCCTGCAAGCATGTTGGTAATCATCAATTATCCTTAGACATAGATATTTGAAATTTCCCAAATAATCCCCTCCCCCTTTGATGGGGGATGGTGCGGGTGGGGGTGAAAGAATAGGAAGGTCGGCCTCGGCAACTATACTGCCTACTGCCCTTCCAAGACTGCTGTCCACCTCATGGCGAAAAGCTTGGGATGTGAGTGGGGTCCTCACAAGATTAATGTCAATTGTATCGCTCCCGGCGTGTTCAGGAGTCCGATTACAAAACGTGTCTTCGAAGATCCGGCCTTTAACAAAATGGTTCTTGGCCGTTTTCCCATCGGGAGACTGGGGGAGCCAAAGGATTTTATCGGAGCAGTGCTCTTTCTCTCGTCGAAAGTGTCTGACTGGATGACCGGTTCGATTATGATTATCGACGGCGGATATACGGCAGGATGAGATGAATACGAAAACAGTAAAGAGGGTACTGGTCGTGGGTTCCGGGGTAATGGGCAGTTCGATTGCTCAAGTATTTGCCACTGCGGATATCGATGTGGTTCTTGCAGATGTTGATCAAAAGATCTTGAGCCGGGCGATGGGCCTGATAGAATCGAGCTTGAAGACATTAGTCGATTTTAAGAAGATTTCCAAAAACAAAATTCCTTCTATCCTTTCTCGCATCAAACCCTCAACAGATCTAAGAAGGATGGCCGGCGATGTGGATTTTGCTATAGAGGCAGTACCAGAAGTCCCACATATCAAAGAGAAGGTTTTTACGCAGTTAGACGAAGTTCTTTCCACAGAAACTGTCATCGCCAGCAATACATCGGGTTTGGATATCTTCAGCCTGGTGGATGTGAAACGACCGGAACGTCTTGTTATCACGCATTTCTTCACCCCTGCCCACATTATCCCATTAGTCGAGATTGTGCCGGGCCCTACGACCTCATCGGAAACTATATCATTCACCGCAACTCTTATGGAAAGGGTCGGTAAAAATCCAATCGTCATGAAGAAATTTGGACCGGGCTTTATTGTAAATAGAATCCAAAAGGCCATTGGTGAGGCCTGCTTTGAGATGATTGAACAAGGGCTGGCAGGGCCTGAGGAGATCGATCGTGCAATTAAGCTCAGCTTGGGCATCAGACTTCCCATTGTAGGAGTGGTACAATCCATGGATTTTAATGGCTTGGACATGCTTCTTAACACCATGAGGAACTATGGGAAGATATATTCATTTGTTGAGGAGAGGGTTAAAAAAGGGCACCTTGGAGTCAAGACGTCCAAGGGTATTTATGACTATCAAGGGCGGAGCGAGACAGAGATCCTGAGAAAGAGAGATGAACTCTACCTGAAAATGCTTGAATATCTGCGAGAGATTCATGCGTTTGAGCCTGTTTGATTCCCCCTCACCCCGTTGGGGAATAACCCCTCCTAACCTCCCCTTAGGCTAAGGGGAGGCAGGATGGGGTTAATAAGAGATTAAAAATATCTTTGGCTCAGAATCTAATTAGGGAGGTTATAGTCATGGAGAAAAAAGAGCACCCAGGGTTAACGGATAAATATTGGGTAACGCAACATAATTTTTTAGAAGAGGTAAGAAATCAGTTCACACTGCCCGAGCAGGTTCATATTCATGATGTGACCTTGCGCGAGGCGGAACAGGCACCTCATGTCGTACTTCGCCCCGAGGAGAAACTGAGGATATATGAGGCTCTCGATGAAATGGGGGTTTACAGTGTAGAGATATTTCCCCTCGTCTCCGATGATGACAAGGAAGTGGCAAAAGAGCTGGTGAAGATGCGGCGCAAGACAAAAACGAAGGTATTCTTCTTGTGCCGCTGGCATAAAGAAGAGGTTGATTTTGCCCTTGAAACGGGAGCCGATGGTGTCATTGTCGAAGGCACGTCGGATCCGTGGTTTGCCAATGTTGCACTCAATGGAATAACGGCAGATCAAATGTACAAGATGTATGTCGAGACCACCGCCCATGCAAAAAAGAACGGTATCTTCACGACTGTCATGCCTTGGGATACAGCGAGAGCTCCATTGCCTTTCATAGAGCGGCTTTTTAAGGGTATCGTCAATGAGGGTGGCGCCGACCACGTGGTCATCGCTGACACTCATGGTTCGAGCTTGCCCTGGGCGATTGCAAACTTCGTCCGCAAAATGAAGGAATGGGTACCGGGTATCCCTATCGAGATGCACTGTCACAACGATCATGGGTTGGCCACCTCGATCATGCTTTCGGCTGTGGCGGCGGGGGCTTCGGTGGTGCACACCTCCGTCAATTGCCTCGGGGAGAGATCCGGTAATGCTGCAACCGAAGAGGTTGCCCTCAACCTGGAGCTTTTACTCGGAGTCAAGACCGGCGTGAGACTCGATAAGCTCTATCCCTTTGCCCAGATGGTAGCCGATATGACTAAGATCCCAATTGCCCGGAATAAACCTGTTATTGGAGACAACGAGTTTACCTACGAATCAGGGATGGTAGTCTACGTCGTGGAACGTATGGCGGCCTCCGGAGAAAGACCTTTCCAAACGTATCTACCTGAGGTGATCGGTCGAAAGGGATGGGACGTGGTGGTCGGTAAAGGAACCGGCGCCGGAGTGGTTGCCAAAAAGATAGCCCAATTTGGTCTTACCGCAACAAAAGACCAAGTGGCTGAAATTACAAAAAGGGTTAAGAATGAAGCAAGCCTTCGCAAATGGTCCATATCCGATGATGTCTTAGAGATCATTGCAAAGGACGTGCTTGAAGGCAGATGATGTCGAGGTATGGATCGAGTCAAGAATGAGCCGGTCCCTTAACCATTAAGGTTTGGCCCAACAAAAACATAAAGAGAGGTGATACTATGAGTCTGACGAGTTTTGTAAAGTGGCCGAAGTATGAAGAGTACAAGGAAATGTTCAAAGAGCATTTTATCATGGAGAAACGCGACGACGGTGTCCTTCTGGTGAGAATGCATACCAAGGGTGGGCCTCAGTTATGGAGTATGGAACTGCACAGGGCTATCGGTCAAATGTGGCGTACCGTAGGAAGCGACTCTGATATCGAATTGGTGATCTTCACAGGTACAGGAAAAGACTGGATCATCGAATTTGAGCCTGAAAGTTGGAAGCCGGAGATAACGGAACCAGAGTACACCAGATACGAGCATATGTTCATCGATGGCCGCAGGATGCTTATTGCGATGATCCAGGATGTCGAGGTTCCGACGATTGGTGTGCTGAACGGCTCGGGGGGACACGCTGAATTGGCTCTGATGTGTGATATTTGCATTATGGCCGACGATGCCATCATTGCCGACCCCCATTTCCTCTATGACATCGTCCCCGGGGACGGTATCCATAGCTGCCTCATCGAGCTCATGGGCGTGAGGAGAGCTGCCTATGCCATGTACATGAGTGAGAAAATCACCGCCCAAAAGGCGTTGGAGTATGGTCTGGTGAACGAAGTGGTTCCGTACGACAGGTTGATTCCCAGGGCGTACGAAATCGCCAACTTCATCATGAAACGGCATCGTACCATCAGGCGCCTCACCTCGCAGGTGGTAAGAAGACCTTGGAAGAAGCGCATCGTGGACGATCTTGACATGACCTTCGGAACTGAGATGTTTGGAGACTTCTGCAAGAACGTGGAACACTCCAATTTAACCGCCCGGGACTATTTTACCGGCACAGGAGAGAAGATCTACCACGATGACGAGCGCCAGAAAATGCTCAACGAGAAGAGCAGGAAGGCGGAAAAAAGCATAAGCGACAAATAGTAGATGCAGATGTGAAGAGGCCGAAAGCAGCATACCTCCCGTGGAAGCGCCATCGGCATAGTTTATTTATTTAATTAAGAAAAAAGGAGGAAATAATTATGATTAGACCGAATTACGAATCTGACGCCGGAAAGCGCAAAGAAATCCCTACAAAAGAATTGGGTACAGTGCCTTTTGTTCCTTTTGAAGAGTACAAGGAAATGCTCAAACACTGTTTTATAATGAAGCGGGAAAACGGTATCCTCGAAGCGAGGCTTCATACCGATGGCGGCAGCTTGCAATGGGGCGCTCCCGCTCACCAGGGCCTTCACGTCTTTTTTGACCTGGCAGGCAGGGATCTTGACAACGAGGTCATAATCCTCGGCGGCACGGGCGAGAGTCTTATAAAGAGCATGGGCAAGACCAACCTCAAAAAGACTGAGGAAACTAAAGAATTTGCATCACAAGGTAGTGATGCCTGGAGGCTATACGAGTATCAGTACCTTGACGGCACAAAGGACGTCGAAGGCCAGATTTTTGACTTACAGGTTCCCACCATTGGCGTTTGGAACGGGGGCACCTTCCATACTGACCTGGTACTGTTTAGCGACATTACCCTCTGCACTGAGGACGCATGGACAACAGAGATGCATTTCCGCGTCAACATGGTGCCCGGCGACGGCATTCAGATCGCATGGCGCGAGCTCATGGGCCGCAAAAGATTCGCTTATGCCGAGCTGACTGGCGAGATCATTACTGCTCGCAAGGCTCTTGCACTTGGTATGGTAAATGAAATAGTCCCGGGGGACGTAGAAGCCTGCTACAAGCGCGCGTGGGAAATTGCAGAACTCATTATGCGCACCGGCTCGCGCGTGACTCGCCGCATCACCGTACAGCAACTTCGCAGGCCCTGGAAGATGGACATCGCGGATGAGTTGCGCAACGCCTTTTCATCGGAAATGTACGTAACAGCCACTGAACATTCTCCTCACGAGAATAAATACTGGGACTGGGCTAACGAAGAGGCTAAACTCGTTCTTGCAGCAGAGAAGAAGGGTAAGGTAGTACGTCCTCGTGTCAACGGAGGTAAGGAGGAAGACGAGATCAAATAAGTTTAGAATGAATTTACCCCGCAGCAGAGCTGCGGGGTATCTTAAATCAAGACGAAGTTAGTTGTTGACGACGATCCCGACTTTGCTCGGAGAAGCCCTTCATCTATAATATAGAAAAAAGGAGTAAGTATCAAAATGGGAAGATTAGATAATAAAATCGCAATTGTCACAGGTGGTAATTCCGGTATCGGACGAGCAACAGCGATACTATTCTGCAAAGAAGGTGCTAAAGTTGTTATTGCCAGCAGGCGTGACATTGAGAATAAAAAAGTTGTAGATGAAATCACTGCGCAAGGCGGGGAAATTACGGCAATACAGGCAGATTTATCAAAAATGGAAGACTGTAAAAAGGTTGTAAACGAAACCATTAAAAAATATGGCAGGATTGATGTATTGGTTAATAATGCGGGAATAGGCGACAGACATATGCCGATTAATCTTTGTACAGAGGAATGGTACAATGAAGTCTGTATGATCGACCAGTATTCTGTTTATTATATGAGCAAATATGCGTTAGAGTATATGGAGAAAACAGGGAAAGGTTCAATCGTAAACGTTTCTTCTATCGGAAGCCAGGGGATTGCAGGTATTTCTTACAGTGCGGCAAAAGCAGCTGTTAATGCCATGACTAAGAACATCGCTCTTCAATATTCACCAACAGCAATCCGCTGTAACGCGGTCGCACCGGGCCCGACACCTACACCGTTAAATGCTCCGGAAGCATTCAAATTTTTCAACAAGGAATTTGCAGATGCATGTGCTAAGCATATTGATTTAACCGTACCGGAAGCACAGGCAGAGGATCAGGCAGAAGCAATTCTTTTCTTCGCAAGCGATGTGTCAAAAGCTATTACAGGGCAGATTCTTTATGTGGATCATGGATGCACATTATACTGATGTTTATTTTACGAAAATAATAGATTGTTAGAGTAACTGTAAGTGATAAAGAGGATTGTTAAGTAGATCATATTAGAGGCGGGAGACCGATAAGTATTACTTTTTGTTGAATACGGATTGTGGGGTCAGAAAAAACAAAGATATGGGTCAGCCCTTTACAGAGGGCAAATGAAATTAGCGCATAGCAAGAGAGATCTGAGGTCATCCATAAGATGCGGCGCGGCAAGGCCACGTCGTCTTGTATGTGGAAAGCCTACCCAGGTAGCCGTTAGCCACGGGCCTGGAAGCGAGCCTTGTTAAGACCATGTGGGACCGCGGGCAAACCAGGGGGCAACAGAGAAGACAAACATCAACCTGTCCCGCTCGGAGAACCCGGTCTACTCACCAAAAGTTGGCCTTGCCGAGTTAAATTGTTTTTTTCCGCCTCACTTTCCCTCTCTGCCTTCCTAAAATATTTTTACAGATAAGATAAATTAGGTCTTCCTGAATTCTGCAATCTGACAATTTTGCAACCTATTCACGATTTGTTAATGAAATGGTTCCCATCATTAAGAATATTAATAAAAGAGGAGTGGGCGTTCTTTTGGTAGAGCAAAATGTTCCCTTAGCCCTCAAGGCAGCCACGAGCGCTTATGCACTACAAGTTGGCAAAGTCATTCTAAAAGGTGATATCGACAAATTCAGAGGGAGCGAGGTTGTCAAGAGGGCCTATTCAGGAGGATAAACCTTCGCCGGCATAGCCATCCGATCAAGGCGGACTGGATTCTGGGAGGCATAGATAACTTAATTCAATTTAGGGTAGGTTTTGTAAGAATATGAAAATCGTTATAATCGGGAATGGGCCTGCAGCAGTCAGAGCTGTTCAGACAATAGAAACATGCAAGGCTTTTTTAAGTATAGATGGAGTGAAGATCACTATGATCTCACAAGAAAGGACCCCAGCCTATTCTCCAATGTTTTTACTGGGCTACTTAACTGGGGAATTAGGAGAGGAGGAGATACACCTTAGAGAGAGTCATCATCTCTCTCTCAAGAAATTGCTGGGGGAGAAAGTCATCAAGGTTCAGGATAGTAAGAACAGGATTATCCTGGAAAGCCGAAAGGAGATTGGGTACGACAGATTGTTGATTGCCAGCGGAGCATCTCCACTTATTCCTTCTTTAAAAGGAATTAACAAAGAGGGGGTATACTTCTTCAATAGATTAGCGGATGTGAGGAGGCTATCAAAACAGATTTCCAGAACCCAAAATATCATTATCATTGGAGCGGGAGCGATCGGAATAGAGGTAGCAATTACCCTCAAGAAATTGGGTAGAAATGTACTGATTGCGGAACTACTTGACCAAATTCTACCTCAAATGCTTGATAGAGAGCTCGCCGAATATTTCGAAAGAGAATTAACTGCTTCAGGGATCAAGTTGTTACTTGGAGAAGCGGTTTCCGAAGTAACAGGAAATAACAGGGCAAAAGGGATTATTGTCGGAAATAAGGAAATAGAAGGGGACCTCATCCTTGTCACCACCGGCGTCAAGCCCAATGTTGATTTTCTGAAATTTTCCAATGTGAAGGTTAACACCGGAATATTGGTCAATGAAAAAATGCAGACAAGTGTGCCTAACATCTACGCTGCCGGAGATGTGGTTGAATCTTTAGATCCATATGGAGGCTACGAGCTCGTATTTAACTGGTATAATGCCATCGACCAAGCGGTGATTGCAGGTTATAACCTCATTGGATTCGAGAATACATATAAAACTTCCCCTGGCTTGGCGGTGATAAAGGGTGCAGATCCACCCGTCATCTCGGTTGGGCGAAAATACGGCGAAGAGGGATATGAGACACTATCCTATACGGATCCACAAAGGGGGTTCTATGAAAAAATTTTCGTTAGGAATAACCGGATAGACTGCTATCAGGCGATTGGCATATCAAACAAAGTCAGCCTGATTTATGGTTATATCAAGGGTCGGAAAGATGTCCGGAGGATCAAGAGTATGCTCGGTGGCGATTATGGTCCTGCACACTTTTGCTCTTAAGTAGATATCCATGGGCCTATCAATTCTGGAATACTTAGGTGGAGCGAATCAAGAATGAGCACTGAGAAAAAAACCATTAGAAGTACATGCAAAAGTTGTCATGGAGCTTGTGGAGTTTTGGTGACCGTGGAAGACGGGAGAATCACTCACATGGAAGGAAATCCACAGTCACCCACCAGAGGGACGATGTGTTCCAAAGGTTTGGCGGCAGTGCAGCACGTTGATAATCCAAATCGAATTCTGTATCCCATGAAAAGAAAGGGAAAGAGGGGAGGAGGTGAATGGGAGAGAATCAGTTGGGAAGAAGCTCTCGCAACCATCTCGGACAAAATAAAGAAGACTCAGAAGGAACACGGGCCGAGCTCCGTAGGCATATGGCAGGGGACGGGCAGAGGGTACAATGAATACACCATTCGGTTTGCACGCTCTATTGGCACAACCAATTTTGGCGCACCAGCTCATTTCTGTTATGGTCCGAAAATGGCAATCTCGATCATGACCGTTGCAGGGAGATTGTATTGCGACTACCACGGGTGGGGTGGTGAATACCCCAAGACTCACATTTCTTGGGGGAAGCAACTGGAGATCAGCAATGCAGATGGTGAAATTTCGGTTTGGTTTCTTAATGCTCTTGAGAAAGCAAATCATTTGATTCTCATTGATCCTCAATCAACCCGCCTCGCGGGAAAAGCTGATCTATGGTTGAGGCTCAGACCCGGCACCGATGCAGCTTTGGCTCTCGGTATGATGAATGTCATCATTAATGAAGGGTTGTATGACAGGGACTTTGTCCAGGATTGGACATACGGATTTGATCAGTTGAGAGAAAGGGTTCAAGGTTATCCCGTAGAGAGAGTGTCCGAAATTACATGGATTCCGAAAGAAAAGATTATAGAAGCAGCCAGAATTTTTGCAACGCAGAAACCTGGATGCATACAGTTTGGGGAAGCCCTCGAAGCGAGTAACAATAGCGCGCAAAATTTAAGGGCCATCCTATGCCTTATCGCTCTGACCGGAAACATTGAAAAACCTGGGTCCATGGTAAGATGGGTGCCTCATGATGCGGGTCCGCAGGAAGATTGGGCATTTGAGGTTCCAGCACCCCAAGAGCTGGGAATAGGCCAGGAGGAGTTCAGGGGTCTACGACTCCTTGGTTTATGTCATGCGGATACAGCTTTCAAGCAGTTAAGAGTAGGAACCTGCCCGATTAAAGTATTACATTTGGAAGGGACGAACCCCCTTGTATGCTATGCAAATAGCAAACAGGTGAAAGAGGGGCTATTGAATCTGGACTTCATCTCTGTAGCAGACCTTTTTATGTCCCCGACAGCTGAAATTGCTGATGTAGTATTGCCAGTAGCTCATTGGTTAGAAACAGATGATATTTTCGACATGCATCCTCTTTTTATGATTGAGGCCATCAATAAGGCAGTAGACCCTCCAGGTGAGGCTTGGTCAGATGTTCAGATTTTCAACGAGTTGGGAAAGAGAATGGCTCCCGAGTATTGGTTCGATAATGTTGAGAAAGTGCTGGATGATCGATTAAAAAAGGCAAACCTAACCTGGAAGCAATTCAGCAAAATGGGATTCTTAGCAAAAATGGGAAAGGATCAACCCTATTATAAGTACAAGACAGACTACTGGAGAAAAGGGGGCGGCTTCCCCACTCCTTCAGGAAAAGTAGAGCTATACTCGAATGCGATGAAAGAATTGGGATACGACCCTCTCCCGTATTATATCGAACCTAATGAAAGCCCTTATGCCACACCGGAACTTTATGAAGAATACCCGCTCATCCTTTCTACTGGAGCACGTTCGCCTAACTATTTTCTTTCACAATACCGTCAAATTCCCTGGTTACGAGGAAGGCAACCCTATCCACTCGTACAGATCCATCCTGAAACCGCGGGGAAGTTGGGAATCAAGAATGGAGACTGGGTATGGATTGAAACACCAAGAGGGAGAATACAACAGGTAGCTGAAATTTTTGAGGGATTAGACCAAAGAGTGGTGATGGCTCAAGCGTCATGGTGGTACCCTGAAGATCCGGCTCCAGAGCATGGTGTATGGAAGAGCAATGCCAATGTTCTGACGAGTAACGATCCGCCTTACGATCCAGTATTCGGTTCCACTCAATTTAGAGCATTGCTATGCAAGGTTTACAAGGTGGAGGATGTTTAAATGCAAAGGACGATATTCATTGATAAAGAAAAATGCATTGGCTGCTATGCGTGTGCAGTCGCTTGCAAATTGGAGCATGCTTTAGCACCTCACCCCATCAAACCCCCCGTTGGGGACCCGGAAGGTCCTGAGTTAATACGAATATATCGGGTTGGGCCCGAGATGCGCGGTGAAGAAGTTCATCAATATTTTCTTCCATTTGCTTGCATGCATTGCTTTGATGCGCCTTGCATCTCTGCGTGCCCCCGTTCCGCCATTCATAAAGATGTTGAAACCGGTATTACCTTGGTTGACGAGAGTAAATGTATCGGCTGTAAATTTTGTCTCTGGGTTTGCCCCTATGGTGCCCCACAATTTTTTGAGGGGAAATTGAAACTTTGCAACTTATGCATCCATCGGCAAAAAGAGGGGAAAAAACAGACTGCTTGTGAAGCCGTTTGCCAAGCCAGAGCGATCTATGTAGGCACCACTAATGAGATCTCCACAAAAGTAGGGAAGAGGGCGGCAGAAAGAGCGGGCAAAGTAAACCCTGTTAGAAATTCCAGTGGGGCATTAAATCCCGCCGGAATTATTTAGAATGTAACCCCGCTATAGCGGGACTGTAGAGCAGCGGGGCATTATTTCTAACGGGGTAAAGAGTAAAGATAGAACGGAATAAAGTTGCTGGTTAAAGAGAAGGGGAGAATGGACTTTAGTTTAACACCAGCACAGCTTGATATCAGAAAAGCGGCTAGGAAGTTTGCGGAGGGGGAGTTTCCTGACATCGCCAAGGAATGTGATAGGGAGGAGACCTTTCCTCTTGATCTGTTTAGAAAAGCTTCTCAAGCAGGATTGATCGGGATCTTCATAGATGAAAAATATGGAGGGAGAGGATTTGGATTTTTAGAAAATGCCATTGTTATGGAAGAGTTCTGGAGAGTGGATCCAGGCTTGGGCAGCCAACTGATGTGTTCATGCTTTGGGAGTGAAATGATACTCCTCAAAGGTTCAGAAGAACAGAAGAGGAAATATCTCCCTCTTATATGTAAAGGAGGAGCGATCAGCGCCGTTGCAGTGACAGAACCAGATGCCGGCAGTGATGTCTTATCTGTCTCCACAAAGGCCGATAGGAAAGGGAATGGATATCTTATTAATGGATCGAAGATGTTCATATCCAATGGTGATATTGCAAATTTTCTGGTAATGCTTTGCCTTACCAATCCCGATGCCACTTCACCCTATGAAAGGCATAGCGTGATTGTCATTGAAACCGATCGGCCTGGTTTGGAAAGGAGAAAACTCAAGGGAAAAATGGGAATCCGGGCTCATGGTACAGCAGAGATAAGTCTGAACGACGTATGGGTGCCCGAGGAGAATCTTATTGGTGAGGAAGGGAAGGGGTTCAATTGCTTTATGGAATTTTTTAATCGTTCGAGAGCTTATGTTGCAGCTCAGGGAGTAGGAGTTGCTCAGGGGGCCTTAGAAATGGCTTTAAAATATGTTAATAAGCATAAGCAATTTGGGGAATCTCTCTCATCCTTTGAAATTGTACAGGTCAAGTTGGCCGAGATGGCGACATTGACAGAGGCTGCAAGGAACTTAGTTTACAAAGCAGCATGGAAGCTTGATCACGGTGAAGTAGAACCTGCGCTCATCTCTATGGCTAAATGGTATGCTGGGGAAGTGGGAGTAAAGGTCGTCGATGAGTCCTTGCAGCTGCATGGAGAATATGGATACCTAAGTGAGTACGATATCAGTCGTTTCTATAGAGATGCGAAGATTGTAGAAATCTATGAAGGAACGAAGGAAATAGAAAAAATGGTCATCGCACGTCAATTGCTAAAAGGGAGAGGATTAGATATTTGAGTCACTGGGCTGGGACTGAGCGAACGTTTAAAAAAAAACCTGGTATATTGATCGGCAGGTACTCCGCAATACCGCCCTGGGGTTGGGGACTTTTATAAAAAGTGATTCTAATCGATAGAGATTGAGGAGGGAGAGAATATGAAGGATAGAGATCCTGTGATTGTTTCTGCAGTGCGAACACCTATTGGCATCTTTGGGGGATCCCTTAGAGATGTGTCTCATACGAAGCTCGCGGCCTTGGTCATGGATGAGGTGTGCAAAAGAGTCAACTTTCCCAAGGAAGACCTTGATGATGTCTACTGGGGCGTGGTGATGCTCCGGAGCGATGAAAATGGGTTAGCACGCAGCGCTGTTTTGGAAGCGGGAATTCCTGACCATGTATCTGCTGTTCAGGTGAACCGAGCCTGTTGCTCATCTATGGAAACGATCCGTATCGCTTCTATGGCCATTCGCTTAGGAGAAGCGGATGCCATCATAGCGGGCGGGGGCGAGAGTATGAGCAATGTCTCTTACTCCATTAAAAATGCGAGGTGGGGGCTAAGGCTCAGGCATCAGGAGCTTTCGGACGGTGTTTGGGATGGTCTGATGGATCATTATACGGGTCTCATTATGGGTATGACTGCAGAGAACGTTGCCGAGAAATATCACATTTCCAGAGTAGATCAGGATGAATTTGCTTTCATAAGCCAAATGCGGGCTAAGAAGGCCCTGGAACAGGGTCGTTTCAAAGATGAAATCGTGCCCATTATAATTCCCGGGAAGCATGGGAAACCGGATGTGATTGTTGATACGGACGAACATCCTCGTCCAGATACCACTCTTGAAAAACTGGGTAAGTTGCCTCCAGCGTTCAAGAAGGATGGGACTGTCACTGCAGGGAATTCATCCGGTATCAACGATGGCGCCTCTGGTGTTTTGGTATTGTCAAGGGAACTTGCGAACAGATTGAATTTGAAAAGAAAATGGAGAGTGGTAGGTTCAGCAGCTGTGGGGGTAGATCCAAGGATTATGGGCATTGGACCTATCCCGGCAGTGAAAAAGCTTTTTAAACAAACCGGTTATAAGCTCGAAGATATTGAACTTATTGAAATTAATGAAGCCTTTGCGGCGGCTTATTTAGCTGTTGAGCGGGAACTTGGTCTGAAACGGGAGATCGTAAACGTAAACGGAAGTGGCATTGCCCTCGGCCATCCAATAGGCAACACGGGTTGCAGGATTGTCGTCAGCCTCATTCATGAAATGGAAAAGCGTGGCTTGAAAAGAGGCTTGGCTTCGCTCTGCGGCGGGAGTGGTCATGGTCAGGCAATGATCATCGAAAAAGTGGAATAAATAGGTCTTTTGATTACGCAGATTTTCCTGATTTTCCAATGCATTTCGTATATTTGTAATCAGTTTCTAATCGATGTAATCTGAGATTTCTGAAAAAGTCCAGAAATCTCTTAAAATTTGCTTGACAGAAAAAGCTTTCTATGATAGCAATAAACCGAGCGCTTGCTCTAATTTCATCCCATCGAAAATTAGGAGACTCCGGTGACTAGGACCAATAAAAATAAATTGGCGACTAAAAATCGGAGTCTATTATTTCCAAAAAACCTTATCTCCGCTTCAACGAAGAATTTACCGCTCGTTGAAAATAGACATCAGCAGATCGTGGAGGGGGCCTGCAAGATATTCTTTGAGAAAGGATACCACCCGACGACGATCCGCGACATCGCCAAAGCCTGTGGCATGTCCATGGGACAGCTCTATCACTATATTCGTTCTAAAGATGATGTGCTGTATTTAATACATAAACATATGCACACAGTCTGGTACGATTATTTAAGAAGGTCTAACCTGGAGCAGATCGATGATCCCGTGCAAAAATTGAAAGAGGCTCTTAATCAGATCCTGAAATTCCAGATGGAGAACAAGAAACTCATTCAATTTGTTTATTCGGAAAGCAAATATTTAGACAAAAGGCACTTCAAAGTGGTTCTGGAGATGGACTACAAGAATGTCATCGGCTTCTGGCGAAACCTATTAGAGGAGGTAGACAAGAAAAAATCAGTTAAGGGTGATCTGGATTTTTTAGCAAGTCTCGTTGCTTTCATGCTGGTCTTTCTCCCTTTAAGGGGTTGGACATTAAGAGAGAAACCAGTTGGTAAGACTCTCGATTCTCTACAGGACTTTATTCTAAGAGGCCTGGGTGTGACTTCATGAACCAATTTGTTTCTTGGTTGGGTTATCAGCAAGCCAAAACCAATGAGTTGTTTCAAATATAAAGGAGCAAGCGCTCGATCCTAATTCCCTTTACCATACCAGCCCATCGGGTCTGTACGAGTCGGTCCGAGGAGGACATAAGTTGAAACTCAGGGATAAGGTAGCCATCGTCACAGGCGCCAGTAGAGGTTTGGGCAAGGCCATTGCTATAGGTTTTTCTAAAGAAGGCGCCAAGGTTGTCATTACCGCCCGAACAGAAGCGGAAAAGAAAGACTTACCTGGAACAATTTATCAAACAGCAGAGGAGATAAAAGCCTTGAGTTTGGAAGCCTTAGCCATAAGGTGTGATGTCACGGATGAAGCAAGTGTGGGGGCTATGGTGGATGTAGCCTTTTCAAGGTTCGGCCGCATTGACATCCTCGTTAATAACGCCGGGGTAGCCTTCTTCTATCCTATTGTCGAAACACCTCTGAAACGCTGGGAGACGGTGTTGAAGGTGAACCTCACGGGTGCGTTCTTGTGCACAAAAGCAGTACTGCCCCACATGATGAAGCAGAAGTCTGGAAGCATCATCAATATCTCTTCCCTTGCAGCCGATGAGAGAGATAGTGGTACCGTCCCCACAGGCGTTGCCTATGCGGTTGCAAAGGCGGGCCTTGATCGCTTTACCTGGGGACTGGCAGTGGAAACTGGGAAATACAACATAGCAGTAAATTGTTTGAAACCAAAGGATCCCGTAGATACAGAAGGCATGCGCTTCTGGACAAGAGAGGAAGATCGGAAAGGATGGGTTTCCCCTGATAAGATGGTGAAATGTGCCATTTTCCTTGCAACTCAGGATGCCTCAGGTGTCACAGGAAGTGTGGCGACCAATGAAGAACTGAGTCTATGGCATGGTCTGTGAAGAAATAAAGATAATATGCTTTGAGTGAGTAACAAAACATCACAAGTCAACCCCGTTAGAAATGTGGGTTTTGCCCCCGCCTTTACAAGGAGCTGATGCTTTCTATTTATAGCATCCCCAGCATAAAAGCCGGGGTTTTCTAACGGGGTAAAAAAAGGAGAGAGGAAATGGCGCTTAAAACACCCCAACAATATATAGAAAGCCTGAAGGATGGCCGAGTTGTTTTCTGTAATGGAGAAAGGATCAAGGATGTCACGAAGCACCCGATTCTGAAGATTTGCAGAGATTGGATGGCCATGGATTATGTCCTTGAAAATGATCCCCGGTATCAAGATCTTTTAACAGAAAAGAACGAAGAGGGTGACCGAGTGAGTTTCGCATTAATCCCTCAAAGAAGCAGAGAAGATTTACTTAGATTAAGAGAGGTCGTTAAACTCTGGGCTAGGGTTTGTTTCGGCAAACCCCCGGGGGCCAAATTTGTTGCAAAAGATGGGTTGAATTCTGTTACGGTGGTCAGCCAAAGAATTGATAAAAAGTATGGCACAAGATACACCCAGAACGTCGAGGCCTACCGAAAACATTTGCAGAAGAACGACTTATCCTTTGCGATGGGCCTTACCGATGTCAAAGGAGATAGAACCCTCCGTCCTTCTCAACAAAAACGTCATCAGGATTATTACGTCAGAATTGTCGAGGAAAGAAAGGATGGCATTATCGTCAGAGGCGCCAAGACCCATATCAGCCAGGCGCCCCTTTGCAATGAGATCCTTATTGCCCCATGCCGGGCAATGAGAGAGGATGATAGAGCCTACGCCGTCTCTTTTGCCGTGCCAGTAAATAGCAAGGGAATTACAATGATTTCTGCCGAACCGGAAGTGCATGAGGCCAACCTCTTTGACCATCCAATTGCCGGGGCTGTTTATATTAATGATGCAACGATCATCTTTGAAGACGTCTTTGTCCCGAATGAAAGAATATTTCTAAAAGGAGAGTGGGATTTTGCAGGACAGGTTGCCTATATGTTTGCAAATTTCCATCGTCTCAGTGCTGAGACGTATAAGGCTATGGAACTGGAGCTCTTTACAGGAGCTGCGGTGTTGATGGCGGAATACAACGGGGTGGAGAAGGTTCCCCATGTTCGGGAGAAGCTTACCTGGCTGGCGATGTATACGGAGGCGGTTGAAATCATCGGGAGGTCTGCATGCGAGCATTGCATCTCAGAGCCTGATTCGGATCTCGTTTACCCCAACCCCATGTATGCGAATATCTGTAAATTCTACTTTGCCGATAATTGGCATCAGGCCACCAAATATATTCAGGATATTGCCGGTGGCATCACGGTCACCTGTCCTTCGGGAAAAGACTTCACGAATCCTGAAATTCGTGACCTGATGGACAAATACCTGGGAGGCAGAGAAGGCGTTCCCACAGAACATAGACTTCGCATGGCCAAACTAATACGGGACCTCACCTCTTCTTATGAAGATGTGCTGACGATACATGCGGAAGGCTCCCTCGAAGCCCAGAAACTCTCCATCTATGCCTTGGCTGATTTTGATCGTTATAAGGCGGCAGCGAAGCGGGCGGCCCGGATTCAGGACGGGACAACGAATAAGATCTATAGTCAATTACCGGAATTTCCACCTAAAGGCCTATTGTGAACTTTGGTTTTTAATCGAATGGAGCTAAAAGGACAAATCAAATGAAAAGATTTGAGAAGCTACTCGAACCGTATCACATCGGGCCAGTGAAGACCAGGAATCGGATAATCAAAACTGGTGCGTCCACCTGCTATTGGCATGAAAATGATCTTCACATGAGCGAGAAGGCCAAGTCCTACTACGAAGCACTGGCTAGGGGTGGGGTGGGCTTGTTGATCGTTGAGTCGCCGACCATCGATTATCCTTTAGGGGCACGCTGGAAGCAACGGTATCGTATTGACGATGATAAATACATAAATGGTCTCAATGAACTGACTCAGGTGATCCACAAACATAAATGCCCCACGTTTGTCCAAATGTGGCATGACGGACCCTGGCAGTCACCCCTCTTTCCCGATTACCCAGCTACTTTTGATGGGGCACCGATAGGGGCTTCGCCTGTCAACCTGAATGTACCAGGTGATTTTCATCGTGATGTGCCAAGAGAACTCACCATCCCTGAAATCGAGGAAATCGTTGACAAGTTCGCCAGTGCCGCCGTGCGGGTTCAGAAAGCGGAATTCGACGGCATAGACATCAATGCTGCCAGCAGCCACCTGTTCCACAACTTCATGTCTCCTTTCTGGAACAGACGTTCGGATGCCTATGGCGGGAACACGGAAAACAGAACGCGGTTCCTGGTGCAAGTCATCCAGGAAATGAAAAAGCGCACTGGGAGAGACTTCCCAGTCTCTGTCATTATCAATGGGATCGAACTCGGCCGGGCTATCAACGTCAAGGATGAGGAGTGTATGACTGCTGTGGAAAGCAGGAAGATAGGCCGGATATTACAGGAAGCAGGTGCTGATGCTGTGATGGTAAGGAATCACTGGTTGGGGTACCATGTGGGCGGTTTTCTTCCTGACTACCTTTGCTATCCTGAACCTCCGGTTCCTTTCGAATCATTTCCCGAGGAGTACTACTGGAAAGGACAAGGAGCAGGGGCCAACATGATCCTGACAGAGGCGATGAAGAAGGTATTATCCATTCCGATCACCATCGTAGGTAAGATAAGCCCTGAGCTTGGGGAGAAGATCCTGCGGGAAGGGAAAGCAGACTTTATTGGTATGATGAGAAGCCTCCATGCAGATCCAGAGCTTCCCAACAAGATTGCTGCAGGAATGCTTGAAGATATCGCCCCCTGCACAGCCTGTGGAACCTGTCTGGACCAAAGCATTGGCATGCAGCGGCGGTGCAGGATCAATGCTGCCGTAGGGACGGAACACTATACCATTGAAAAAGCCCCTAAGAAGAAAAAGGTCGTTGTCGTTGGTGGCGGACCAGCCGGGATGGAGGCAGCAAGGGTGTCGGCGCTACGTGGACACGACGTCACACTTTACGAGAAGTTACATAAATTAGGGGGATTGCTACCTCTGGCGGCTCTCGTCAAGGGGCTGGAGATTGAGGACCTGCCAGCCATGGTCCGCTATTTTAGGACTCAGATTAAAAAACTGGGGATAAAGACAGAGTTTGGCACAGAGGCTGATAGCAAGATGATCGAGAAGATGAAACCAGACGTCGTTATTGTGGCTACAGGAGGTAATCTGACTGTCCCAAAGATAACAGGGATAGACAAAGAAAAATCTATCACCACTCCAGCCTTGCATCGTAAGGTGAAACCCTACCTGAGGTTTCTTGGGCCAAGAGTCCTGGGGTGGCTCACAAAGTTCTGGGTTCCAATGGGAAAGAATGTTGTTGTCATCGGTGGCGGACTCCATGGTTGCGAAGTAGCAGAATTCTTGGTGAGACGCAAAAGAAAGGTGACTATTGTAGAGGAAGGCGAGGTGCTGGGAAAGGGAGTGATAGACTTCCGTCTGGGATTACTTATGGATTGGTTCTACAAGAAAGGTGTGAAAATGATTACCGGGGTCAAATCAATGGAGATAACCGACAGCGGGTTTGTTATCACTACCAAAGAAGGAAAGCAAGAGAGCATTGAGGCTGACAGCATCGTCCATACCTCCCCTTTGGCGCCGAATATTTCGTTGTTTGAGAGTCTAAAGGGGAAGGTGCCTGAAATTTATGCCATTGGCGACTGCAAGGAGCCCCGTCTGACAGTAGATGCCATTGCGGATGGGTGGCAAGTGGCTCAAAGAATATGAGATTTCTGAAAAAAAGAAATCTTTGATTACACAGATTATGAGATGATTACAGCGATAAGGGTGGGAAGGAGGTGTTTTTGTGACAATAGAGGAAATGGAAAAAAAGCTAAAGGCCACTGAGGAGGCTTTAAAGAAGCTTGAAAAAAGGGTCAGGATTACGGAGGATATCCAGGAGATTCATCAGCTGCAAAGGCGTTATGTGAATGCCTTGATTTGTGCCGAATGGGATGATTGTGCGGACTGCTTTGCGGAAAATGCCAAGATTGATGTTTACCTTCACAAACCGATCACGGGTAACGCAGCAATTAGAAAGTGGTTTAAAAAGGAACTTTCTCAGACACACGCCGGCAAAGAGGGTGACATTGTTGTTCACCCCATTATCTCTGTTGACGGTGATAAAGCTAAAGGGAGATGGTTGCTGTATATGATGTATTGCTACCCCCGCACCGGACAATCACTCTTCTGGGTGCAGGGATTTTATGAGATGAAATATGTAAGAGAGAATGGGAAGTGGAAAATCAGCCTTATGAAGTGGAGTGAGCGCATGGGGCTACCCGGGGGTGGTCCACCAACAGGTTTATGGTAGTTGCTTATTTAAGATGGAGGTTTAATGAAAATAGAAGATATTAAGCAGATAGCAGTCATTGGGGCAGGGGCAATGGGCTCTCAGATCACCCAACTTTTTTCACATGTGGGTAAATATTCTGTGATGGTATACGATCTCAACGATGAACTTGTAAACCAGGGGATTCGGTCTATCAAAGAAAATTTACAGCGATATTTCGTTGATAAAGGAAAAATGACGAAAGTTGAAATGGATCAGATAATCGGACGCATAAAGGGTACCACTAACCTTCTTGAAGCGGTTGGAAATACCGATTTTGTCGTGGAAGCCGTGTTCGAAAATTTAGATTTAAAAAAGAATATTTTCAAACAGCTTGACGAAAATGCACCTCCCGACTCTATCTTAGCATCCAATACATCTAACCTTAATATCACAGAGATAGCAAGCATCACGAAGAGAAAGGATAAAGTCGTTGGAATGCATTTTTTTAATCCAGTAAGTGTTGGGAAGCTTGTGGAAGTCGTCCGGGGATCACTCACCTCTGATGAAACAATGGAAACAATAATGAGCTTATCAAAAAAGCTCGGGAAAGAGCCGATGGTATGCAAAGATTTCAGTTTCGGCTTTTTGGCGAATAGAGCTTATACACCAATGATTTTGGAAGCCATCCAAATGGTGTGGGAGCGTGTTGCCTCTCCTGAAGAAATCGATAAGGCATTGAAATTAGGATATGGCCTTCCTATCGGCCCTCTGGAACTTTCCGATTTGATAGGAGGCTGGAAGATTTTTGCCATGTCAGAGGAAGATCGAATGCGAGAAATAGGACCAGAGAAAGGATATTTACACCCATTGATCAGAATGATGGTGAGAGCAGGATACACCGGGGGTAAAGGCAAAAAGGGTATTTATGATTTCTATAAGGAAGTCCTATTGGACAAAGGTCTCGTTACACGGTAATGGTGAGGATGCCCGTTTCGTCATTCGGTTACGTTATTCGTCTTAAGTATTTCACTTTGCCGTTAGACCCTAAACGATACGGGCTTCGTAGCCGTAACCCAGACCTATGAATTCGGAGCATTTTTATGAACCATTTAGAGGCTGATGTTGTTATCATTGCAGCCGG
>Ga0256868_10000142_pt1 | contig 41399 bp, 66 predicted proteins | sample RVTome_13_FD_187341 | JGI IMG/M metagenome (GOLD analysis project Ga0256868, IMG submission 187341) | Soil microbial communities from uranium-contaminated site in the Upper Colorado River Basin, Wyoming, United States - RVT92D227 HiSeq ...
ACCACTTGTTAATGCCGCCCAGGCGCTTGTGCCGTGCCCCGCAGAAGTGTATCTAGCCGACGTGCCGTTGCAGACGACTAAATAATTATCTGTTTCGTCTTTGAAGGTTATGGCATCGGTGGGAGCAGTTAGTTCCGTTCCGTCATCGGCATCCGTCCATGTTGAAGTGACCAAATACATTGCCTTAGAATTGGCGAAACCGTAGGTTTCGCTTTCAAAGTCAATCATCTTTAACGGTGCAGCATTGAACGCCCCCATAGTTGTAACTAGCGGGCCGAGAGTCCAATACCTATCTTTGGTAGTCTCTACCCCTTCCCCCCAATAAAATCGTTGTGTAGGAGATTCCTCAGCCTCTACACCAAGACCGCCACGCAAGTCTGCATATTCTCTTATATCACAGGGTGTGAAGTTCCCGAACTCCGACCCGCCAGTTCCAATTTTTGCAGCCCACGGAGCAACCTGTTTCTCTTGTATATCGCCCGTAACTTCTATTCTGTGGCTATTTAGAACAACGTACTGTGGCATTTATCCCTCGTAGACCATCTTTGCGCCTGGGGGTAGCGGAATAGACATCCGCTTTTGTATTTTATCTGCCTTTGTCTGAGCCCTGTCTGCCTGAGATTCTTTACCAACCATTGTATCAAGTAGTAAAGCCTTAGCCTGCTCAATGATAAATTCAGGTGGAATCTCGCAGGTATCGGCGTCATTAGTTAAACCCGCCTGCGTAGAATAGCCCATTATCCTAAGATGCAGACCATTTTCTGATGCGCCAATCCCAAAAGTATCATCATGGAACTTTAAGAGAGAGCCAGGAATTACGGAGTAGTGATTGGGGTCAATCCAACCCCCTTGATAATATTTGAGGGCATTGGTTACATCTTCCAACCAAATACCGGTAATGTATTTGAATCCCGATGGTATGGAGTATTCATAAACATCGGTTTCCAAGTCTACTGTTTCATCTATCTTTTCAAGGGTGTATTGTTTCTTACCCATCTCGATAGAACGGTTCACGGCGTCTTTGTACTGATTCCACTTGAACATCTTGTGAAGTTCAAACTGGCTGTTGGTCGTTAGACTATTAGCAAAGGCAGGGGCAACAATTATGGTGGTGTTCGTGGCATCAAAATCGTATACCTCCCTAGTCTGCCCAACGGCTACACCTGAATAGATATGGAAATCCCAACCGTTGTAATGGTCAGCCCCTTCTCTTAGATACGAACAAATTGCGTGGGTTGTATTGGAGTTAGTCTCGCACGTACCCACCCTGCAATCATCTAGGGAATAGGCAATAGATTGTATAAGTTCGTATAATGCTTTGGAGTAAATACCCATCTTATGACCTCACGCCCATTACTCGGAAAGTTCTGGCTTGGGTAGTTTGGGCTGCACTTGTTTTAATCTTAATAAACTGAAAGCCGCCAATGGGTACAGTCCACGTTGTACCACCCTCACTGGCCGTGGTTATTGCCTGGTCATCGCCACCATTAGTTAGGCTTGTAAGGTACAAGTCTTGGAAAGTGCCGCCTGTCTTTTCGGCCACCATGATACTCACGGATGCCTCGTCTATGGTGGGGATGATAACCTGCACGGTGTCATAAGCCCTTCCTAGGTCTACTTCTGGCGACAGGACACCTTCCTCTAACGGGTCTGCAACATATTTAGGAACTATTGCACTCTTCCATTCTCCGTGTATCATCGTCTTACTCCGCACACCCTGAAAGTTCTATTGGCTTCCTGGGCTTGACTAGAAAGCAGTTTAATGTACTGGAATCCGCCCAAGGGTACTACCCACGTTATCCCGCCGGTACCAGAAGTGGTTATCGGTTGGTCATCATCAGCATCATTTGTTGATGTGATATATAGATTCTGATATGTACCTGCCAGACTTTCCGAAACCCTCACGCTTATCGAAGCTGCCGTAATTGTGGGGATTACCACAAGCAAGGTATCATATACCCTACCCAAATCCACAGCGGCAGACAACGTGGTGCTAGTCGCTATTGTAATAATGCAATCTTTCCATGTACCTTGTATCATTTTTACCTCCTACACACACACTGAGGCGTGCTTATTCGTTTAGTTTTTCAAAAATATCGTTACACTTGCCCAAAATGTCATCAAGCTTGTCATTCATGTCATTGAGTAGGGTGTCATCTATCAGCGCGGTAGTGGTTTTGCCATCACCACCACACCCCGTACAGGGGTTTTCATAGATGGGATTATTTTGCTCATCATAACCAATGACCCTTGACCCCACCCCCCTGCACGATGCACAAACTACTGTTAAAGGTATTCCCATGTTGGCCTCCTAATCAAAGCCTCCCATCGCCATCTTTGCGTGTTGAGGATTCATTCTCTTATTCTCGTTTAACCCGCCAGTAACCCTCTCTTTTGTGGAAAGTTTCATTATGGGCGGTTGGGGGATTGAAAAAACCCTTACCATTTCAACGCCGCAATGACACCTCGTATCATTTCTTTGGTTCATTGGCAAAAGAACTTCCTGGTCTATCCCGCATTTCGGGCATTTATAATTGTAAATAGGCATAAACTCTCCCTTGCTATTTAGGGGGCAGCCGAAGCCACCCCCTAAATTTAGTTCTGTTATGCACCCGCAGCAGGAGCAGGGTCAGCATTGGTTGTGCCGGCAGCGGTATGGTTGCCCATCCAGAACTGCTCACCGCCAGCATGTTCAATCGGTGTCGCACTTGAAGGCACAGACACATAATTGTTCACTACATAAACACCAGACGTGGCATCTACGTCAATACCCTTGCAGGACGAGCCATTTGTCAGCCCAACAAAGTTGTCTTGAATCCAGAAGTTATAGCAGACTAGATTCGCATGAACATAAATACCCGTTGTGTTGGAGTAGTTGCTGGTAACATGGCAGTTCCTTATCCCGCCATTGATAGCATACTGGTCAGCCGCATCATAATAAGCGGCAATGCCATAAGTCTTGGCGCCAGTAACAGTGATGTTATCAATCCATGAACCCTTCATTGTGGTTGCATAGACGCCATTAGTAGCCGTGGTACCATCCATCTCTATTACGATGTCATGGAGATAGTTGTTATCCCCGGGGAAGGCTAGGTAGATTGCGGGGATAGCAGCATCGTTATAGATGTGGACATTGCACAGTTCATTACCTGAGCCGTTGATAAGCACCACCGCTGTTGATGCCGAACCGCCAGCGTAATTTAACGAAACCCCGTAATCTTTACCCGGGACTCCGCCACCACATCCGATAACACTTATTCCATAACCCGAATAAAGTAATTGCGTGGTTTCATCGTAATGGCCCGGGGCTATGAACAGAAAGGCTCTATGCGCCTTGTCATCGGCTATGGTCGTAGTCCCCTCGTCAAACCTACAGGCATCAATGCCCTTTTCAAAAGTCTGGAAGGCACTACCCCATGACCGACCATCGTTTCCATTGTTGCCGAATGAAGCATCAACAAAGAAGCACTTTGGCTTTCCTGCCATACCCCAGGGCAGCATATTGCCACCCCAACCCTTAACTACCGCACCTGGTTTTATGTTTAATTCCCTATACACGTTTACGTTTTGACTCATTTAGTTTTACCTCCGTTTTATTTTTAGACTTGACGGCTGCCGAGTCAGCAGCCCTTAGTTGTGCCAGAGCTTCTAAGCTCATAACACATGGCGGGTCATGTTGACTATCCCAAGTCAAATCAGTCTGGTCAACTTCTTCTGGCTTGGTCTTAAACTCCCGCCATTTTTCTCCGTAATGTTGGTTCAGATACTCGATTTCAGGCGAAGGAACAGGGTACTTTCTACCATAAAATTCCCGCTCGCCTAATTTGTCAAAGTACCTTCGTTCAAAACAATGAGCAACTACTAATGCGTCTGGATGTATCGAACCGCCAGGGGTAGTATCCCAGACGTAATACCACAGATACCTGTCGTCATGTTCACAGAATTTTAGGTCGAGCATAACGCCGTTCTCATGGATACACAGTAATTGCCTTCGTTCCCCTACGTTTTGTTGGAATGTTCTGTAGCCGGCGTTGTAGAGCGAGTCTATAAGTTTGGGCATGGCTTCATCGGATATATCATCCTTAAAGCACCGCACGTCAATATCATGGTCGTAGATATTGAAGTCATTATCTCGTACTGCGCTCAGGAGAGTACCCGAATCAATCCAGTGTCTTGCACCCAAGTCCTCTAGAACGCCACATACGCCCTCTAGTGCCACCTTAGCATCACCGGGATTAAGTATCCCCCTCCTGCGTCTTTCAAGATGCTCTTTCCGCCTTGTAGCCTCTACAGCATCAGCACAGGTATAAACTTTATCCCCGATGTGCCCCAAAAGGATTGAAGTATCGGCATAGACTTTTTCACCCATCTCTCTGGCACGTTCACAGAATGACCAGTCCTCACTCCATAGCATTTTCTTATCACTTGTAAAGACAAAGAATGGGAAACACTCGCACCATTGCCCCTGTTGGAGTCTGGGGAGTTCATAATGCTCTACCATCTCCTTCAAAAGGCTTTTAGCAATGCCCATAAAACCAGTAGCAAGCCACTTGATTTCATTAACCTTGCCGTCGAGCCGAATCCCACCCTTATCTTCTATGCCATAAGATGCTAGCTGTGAGCCATTCCGAACAGGGTATAAGCCACCAACTAGCCTATATCCCTCTTTCATGTCTTGGAATAGTTTAGCGAGATGATGCGGGTTGAATACAATGTCATCATCCAGAAATATCATGTAATCAGCCCAATCGTGTTCCATGAATTGTGTTGCAGCCACACTCCGCATCCTATCTAGCCACGCATCCCCACTGTCATAGCGGATTATGAAGTTGTTACCCAGTTCCTGATGTGCGAACTCAATGCAACTGGCAGTAATCGGGCTTACCCCCCTATGACTGCAAACAGACAATACAAAGTCCTTCATAAAACTCTAACCCTATCCTTTCCAAGACGTTTTTCAAGTTTCGATGTAACCCTTTGTGGAACATCATTGAAAACAATCTCTTGCAGAGGCTTTGTATATACAAAGTTACCCCTCATTGTGTAATGATTGTCCACTTGGTTATGCGCTGAAGGGACTTCAGCGAGGAAAAAGTCTATCGGTGACTTCAAGACCCATCCTCGCTGTTCCATAGCCTCGACAAATTTCTTACTATTCGCTTCAAAGATGGTTTCTAACGCCACCCCCGTGCAGTCTTTTGGTGCTATGAATATCCCTTGTAAAGTTTTCACTTATTTCCCCTGAAGACAAATACCGTTGTATTCTCTTTCCTCACCAAGACCCCAGATGCACTCAGTCAAGATTGTGTCGCAACCAGCACGCGGGTCATAGGCTACCTTAACCGTAGGTTCACTCTGGACTATCAGGATAATAGCCTCTTTCTGAATCAGGGCACAGTTATGGTTCCCAGCATTGGCCTCAAGGTTAGTAGAGACATAGACTGGCGCACCGTAAATCGGATAGTTCAGTTTTGCTGATTCGATTGCAGTTGTTTTCCCCGAAGGATTCACATAATCTAATCGGACAAACTTGTCTATCTTCATTAGGCTACCCCAAGTCTCCGGGCTGATAATCCAGGCCCTATCGGTCATGGGTACATTGTTTGTGGTCAATGCGGTAACACAATCGATCAGGTTGTCATCGGTAACGTCTACACCAATAGTTCCCTTGCGAGTGCCACCGTGTAAGGCATCAAAGGTTGCGGTTACTGTTGCATCTACCTTTTCCGTCATAGCCGCAGCATCCATCTTGGTATATGCGGTGAGCATATCAACGATAGATTGCACCTTGGTAATCTTTTCCAGCTTTCGGAAAATGTAGTAGTCGTTAGTAATGGACACATTTGTCCATCCCTCGTTATTGGTGTTGTAGGTGAAGTCTGTGTTTACTGTGTGTGAGAGAGGAACCACCTTGGTTATTGACCCCAAGTGAAGCGTATCTCCCTTCTTCATGTCCGATTCAAAACGCCTATCAACCAGACCAGACGCTACTGAATTGTTAATGTACTGGTCAATGTATAAGGCACTCCAAATTTCGGGCACAAAAGGTGCAGCAGCAACTACACCGATAGTATTAGTTATTTCGGACATCTTAAGCTCCTATTATTCGTTATGTTTAATTCGACCTTCTTGTGCCGCTTTACTTATCTCGGATTTCAGGTCAAAGCGTTCTTGGGGTGTCATATTTTGGATTTCTGACCCCTTGAATACCCGACCAGTCCCAGAAGCGACTTGTGTTCCTGAATCTATATGCTTTGGTAAGCGGGATTCAGGCTCTTTGGTTTCAGGTTCTTTTTTACTTAGCCCCCGAATAACCAAATCTTTTGCCATGATTTGCATTTCCTCATATGTTCGGCATCCGAGCAACTCCTCTGGGTCAATCTCTAGCCCATAGTTGGTCTTTATTTCCCTCGCTGTTTTTGTGGCATCTCGGAATTGCAGACCACTTCTAGCTTCTGATTCGTACGCTTCCCATTTCCGTTTCTCATCTTTGAGTTTGGTGGCCTCGGCCTCATATTGTGCGTAAAGTGTTTGTAGTCTTTTGGCTTCGGGTAAGTCCTCTAGCCCAGAAAACATTTGACGGTCACGCTCCAACTTGATTTGATGTAGCGAGTCCTCAAGTTCCTGAATCCTTTGAGTTGTTTCCCGGAGTTCACCTTCGGCTGCTTGCGCCCTACGCTCTGAGTCCTTCCACTTCCTCTCGATGGTTGCTTTGGACTTGCCTACGGCAATATCAATGAGTCGTTGCTGCTCGTCGACTACAGTTTTGGACTTCTCCCCTTCAGTTCCCTCTTGAGTTCTGGCCTCGCCTGATTCCTGAGAAGATTCTGTTTTCTCCAGTAAGTCATCAGCCATTTTGTAAAACCTCCGTTTTGTTTTTTATCCAATTAAAAAAGCTCACACAAGCGAGCCTGTAATTACCTATCTCCCTGGTAATGGTTTTGACGGTGCCTTGTAACCTACGGGATTAAAAGTAGTCCTTTTTGTGGTTTTCTTCGGTTGGTTTGGCTCATAAGTCATAACAGTCGCCCCAAAGAAAGCCAGTGTGCCATAAGCCATACCGGCGGCAAGCCCGTGCTCATTAACGGCATCTATCGTATCTTGTAGAGCCATCGGTGTTAATCTTTTGTAGGCTTCTTTACCTATGCCTTCAGGTGTCCATATAATAGGATTCCCAACAGCATCCTGCCCGCTCCAAACATCCCTGACTAACGAAAGACTAGGGGCAAATTTCATTTCCCCAAACCTAGTGAGTAGTCCCCACCTCCCACCATACGGCCATTCGTCAAGCGAAACAACCTTGCCATCTGCAGTCATCTTTCGATTCGTAAGCAGTTGTGCTATAAGTCGTATATAAGGAACAAAACCACCCGAAAAATCCGCCCTTGTATTCCCCATCTTTATCCTACCGAAGTCAGTCGAAATGGGATTAAAGTCAACTGAAATTTTATCCTTACCAAAGGCTTGTTGCGCAGAATAAGCTAGTCCGAGTAGTGTAGCATTGCCCGCCACAAAAGCAACAATGTTTCTAGTCATCTCCTTGGCAATAGGTCTGTATGCGGGATTCTTTAAACACTGAATATAGGTGAGGGGTAGTTGTACTCTAGCCAACTGCAGCCGAGGAGAAAACAAGAACGAGTTAAATACAGGCAATGCTTGTCTAATTGCTTCCCAATCTCCCCGTCCCGTCAGTTGCCCAACAACTCTGCCCCACATCCTTATAAAATCATCGTCTACATTAACACCCGCCCTAACCCATTTATCAAGACAACTCGACCCAACATCAACCCTGGCCTTATTCAAAAGGTTCACATATCCTGCTTCTGACCACCTTACAAACGGTATATTAGCAGCGAACTTACTGGCATAGGTTTCCTCTCGTTTTAATAACTTCCCGCCAGCGGCAGACCTTTCCGTGATAGGCCAACCGAGATCAACCATTTGGTCATACCACGGCATGCCCTCTATTGACGCCTCAACTTCCTTTGTCCAATTATTCTTGCGTATTTCCTTCGTGCTGCCAGATTTCTTTAGAAGATAGTTTGCTACCCCTGCAAAATCATTCCACGCTTCGCCAAAGAAGGGTTTTATGCCACCCCCCCATATTGCCTTTGCAGAGGCTTTGGGATGACCGAAAAGGAAAAACACATTCTGGCGCAATCCCGCAGAAACATCGAGTGAGGCTAATGTGGCACGGGGTATATTCATGGCATCCAAAACAAGGCTTAGGTTTTTCCCCTCTTCGGGTAAATTTGTCCCCAGCATCCTATTTATCAACTTTACCTGATTGCGCTGCGGGAGTATCCTGTTCCCCTCGGCATCAAACTTGCCAAACAATCTGTCAATACCGTCAAGGGCGTTAATTCTCTCGGTGGTCTTATAGTCTTTATTAAGGCGTATGTAATCCTTTACGAGTGCCTTGTCTCCAGGTGTTAATCCGACATCTTGTGGATTATATGATTGTTTGGGTAATTGCCCCTTGAGTTCATGGAGTGCTGCCCTTTGGCCTGCCTCTGCTGTTTCAGCCCCAGCTAATGCCTCCTCTGCTTTGGCAAACCGCCCACCTCGTTCAGCACGATAGAGGGCTTCCTGTTTTGTTATGGCGGACTTCACCCGTTCATTCAAAAGTAATATTTTATCTCTTACAGAACCGAGTGGGTCTGGTGGAATTGGCTGTAATTTTGCTGCAACTTTTGGTGGGAGATTTCTTGGCACTTCACCTATAACTGTTTTGGCTACTTCTCCCACCTTTGGTGCGACTTCAGGTATCTTGGAAGTAACCTTGCCAGTTAATTTCGCTATAATTTCCCTAGCCTGTGATTCGGGGGCGGCAAGGGACATTCTCTTGATAATATCATCAACCGAACCCTCACCCAATCTTGCAAGTTCTTTCTCGCCCCATTGAATGAGTTTCTTTAAAGCATCCCCGGTAACCATTTTTGTAGCTTTGGCACCCCCAGGAATCGGGACGAAGTACAAGGGTGCATAAGGGACTTCCCCAGCTACCAGTTGCCTAATGTTTTCTTGTTTTTCTTGAGACGGTAAGCCATAAAGCCCAGCCCCCTGAAGTCCTGATTTGTATGCGGGGGTTTCGGGTGTTGGTTTTGGCTTATCCCACCGTTCTAGGATTCCACCCGTGATTGGTTTTGCCACACCTGTTTCGTATGGGTGTGCATATTCGGGGGATAACCCCATTCCTTGATATATATCCCCCGGGTATCTTGTTTGATACTCTGGTTCAGTGAAGGTTACAGGGGTTTCCTCGCCCGTTGTAGGCCGCATCGAGACACCCTGTTCCCATAACTTAGGTTCTATTTGTGTAACCTGTGGGACATATCCCTGTGGTCTTACACCCCAACCTGGTTCGGGTTCATAGAGTTTCTTCCACTCCTTATAAGGTGGGACTTGTGCCTTTTGTAAAAGCTCAGGTGGTAGCTGGTCAGTTTTCCACAAGCCTAGAATATCCGTGCCGGCGGGCGGTTTTTGTGTCGCCGCACTAGGCGATGGTTGCCCAATAGGTTTCTTGGTTGCCCACGGTGGACTCCAAACTACCATTAGAGTTGGCTTGCTCCTGTCAGCATCGGGGAGAAGGCTGTTGGTTTCTCGCCCCTAGCCTCTGGTCTTTGCTCAAACCATTTAGCCATAAAGTCATATCCTTTAAGGAAATCAGTCCACTTTTGACCCTTAGCTGTGGTTTCCCATATACGCCTTAACTCATTGAATACGGCTGGCGAACTTGCCCACTCATTCATAAATGGGGTCATCTTCAAGACATCAAGGGCTGAATAAAACTCACCCCAACCCTCTAACTCCTTATTGTGACTCCACTCCCAGCTTTCCTCCCTACGCTTGTTACGGTCAGCAACTTCCCTAGAATCCCAATATCTTTTAACGTCTATATCCCAGTCATTCCAGTAATCAGTATCAGACTGGGCCTGTGACTTCTGTGGTGGTTGATAGGGAACGTCTTTTGCCCAAGATGCAGTAAATACGGGATTACCGAATGAATCGTACTTATTGGTCTGCCTAGTCTCCAATCTCATTGTCGTGCCGTTGTCTACCATCTTCTGCATCTCATTAGGGGACATCTCTGACAACTCACGCCCAGAGTTCATTAGAGACTCATAATCAATAGACTTTAACTTATCAGGGTCATCAGCGCCCCACAACGGGATACTACTCTCATTGGAAAACTGTTCAAACACAGATGATATATAATTGACTACTTTCGGTGCTTTGTAACCAGTATCCCACAAACTTGCTATACTTGCCTCATCTTCCATCGCATCCAACCTCTCGTCTGAAATAGGAACATATCTAGCATTGTCGCCTATTTCTTTGGCGAATTGAGATAAATTAGTATCGTTTTGAGCTTCATAAAATTCTGGTCTAACTTCACCGTGCTCTACAAGAGAGAGATTAACACCAAGTTGCTGCTCGGGTGCCTTAGATACGTTTTCAGGGGTAATTTTACCTTCCTGTATGCCGCCAACAACCCTCTCCATAGTCGTACCCTTTTCTACTTTACCCTGTTTCTCCATATCAGCGCCAACAGCGAAGTAATCGGGTAGATTAGAGGCGCTTATATCCGAAACCCCCATTTGAACTTCCTGCGCATAAAGCGTACTCGCACTTCTGCCAGCAGTTGAGCCGTATGCTTTGGTAAATTCCCCACCAGTGAGTGTTTTAATGCCCGTCTGGGTAGGTGTTTCCCCCTCAGCATAAGCCGCTTTTGGAGAGAATATAGAACCCTGCATAGTATTACTCAACCAATCGCCAGCTTTAGATACATAATCTTTCAACGTGGTTTTTAACTGTGTTTCAGCCCGTGGTGTATAGGGTTTAGTGGTGGCTGCCTGGCCATATCTCTCTGCCACCTTATCAACACTTTCACCCTCTTGCCACGGTGTTTGTAACCACGGGTATTGCTCACCCAAAGCCTTAACTCTATCTAATTGCTCTTGATAAGATTGCGTCATACCAGGTTGGTAAGGGACATAACCTTTACCTGGAGCATACGCTTGTGTGGGCGGGGCTTGTAATTGCCTAGTAACATCTTCTGCTTCGGCTTTCCGTTGTCCATAAGCCGCGTAATCCGGCTGAGCCTCATAAGCGGCAGTAGGAATATTACTGTAATATGTTTGAGGTGGTTTGGGCTGATAGGAAGTTGGTTGTGGGATTCCATATGCCTTTGCAGCCGCAGGATTAGCTGCCCATGCCTTTGCGGGATCGAGTTGTAAGCCGGTCGCTAGTTTACCCGTATACGGCTTAGATGCTTTCTTATAAATATCTTCTTCGGGCAAGCCAAACATATTAGCCATTATAAGTTACCTCCCCCCGCTACACTTGATAGCCGCCGGGCTACTTCTTCCTCACTTGTTGGGGGTGCCCCTTGCGATTGCCCTTGTTGCGGTTGACCCTGTGGGGGTTGCTCCTGTCCTGACTGTTGTAAAGCCTGAATCATTTGCTGTACCGCTACTTGGTCTGAAAGGTCCTCTTTCTGAAGCCTCTTAATAAAGTCAGCAATCATCAAGGTAGCCTCGTCTTTTTTACCCTGTTCTTTTAGAGCTTCGATTGTACGGAGTATTTTAATCTTTGGTACAGCGGGGTCATCCACATTCAGTATCTCCGCCTCATCTACTCTCTTTTCTTCCTGAACCCCGGCGTAGTCCTGAATCTGCCCCACCTTCTCCTGTAAGAACTTATTAGAAAGTAGGTTAGTTTCTTGCATCATCTTAACCTTCGCCCAGTTGTTAGCATCTTCCTCTGGGGTAATTGACACAAATTCAACCTCAACCTCAAATTTACCCTCAAGGTCGCCAGGTTTAATTTCTTCTTGAAAGAATCTACCCTTACTGTCACGCCCAACAGCATCCCACTTCATGCCAGTATAGATATATTGCTCAACCATCTCGTAGATTAACTTTTTATAGAACGTAGACAATCCCTGTAAAAGGGGATTGGCAACATTCTCAGAACCCTGAAGGATTTTACTAAGTGCTGGTTCTGACCATTCCTGCCCCTTCCACGTTTGTCCGTATCGTAAATAGGGATAGGTTATTCTCTGTGCCGCCTGAGAAAATGTTTGATAAATCTCCCGCAACGTGCTGGACACATCTGGGGGATTGACCATTTGTATCTTCGCTTCCATAGGAAGTGTGGTCATTTCGCCAGTACCCCACGGCATATTCACCTTCATTTTGTCGTCAGGGACAAAGGCGAACCCGCCAGGTCTATCACTCTTTCTAGCAACATTCATGCTTATCGTTAATATTTTATTAAGTTGTTCATAGGTGTCCCTGACCCCAGCGTAAATAGATTCACCCCAATTTGTGACGTAGGCATATTTGTCTGAAGTGCCGACAATGAGCGGGGTGTCGCCTATCGGGACTACAATCACGGGTGGGTGCTCGAGTTTATGTTTCGAGTCTCCATCATTGGCCACCTCGTCTGCCACCAAAATAACATTATCCCCATCATCCCAAAATTCCATTAGCCGTATATCGGATAACTTCTCACCCTTAGTATTCTTAAAAGCCTTAAAATCTTTCTTGTATTCAAATTTAATTGTTTCTGAATCACGCCATGTTGAGTAATTAGTCCATTCCATTCCTCTCGCACTTGCCCCATAAGCCAAAAACTTCGGATGCGGGTCGTAAGGCAGAATATCAACAATAACCCCCTTGTCTTTTTTGTAAACTAAAATCCTTCCTGCTATGAAGCCCCTAATAGCACCATAGAATATAGAACATGACTGCAATTTAGGCATGAGCCTATTATTCAACCTGTTATCCGCCATAGCTAGCGCAGAAAAAACAAACCTCTCTAATTTAGCTTCTTTCTTCCCATTCTTATCATCTCGATGGAAGGCTAGTTTTAATTTAGAACCCCCAAGTGTCTGCATTAAGGAATTGGCAAACGCCCTCGGTTCTGGATAGGTGACATTATCGCTCCAGCCATCTAATTTATACGGGCTTAATTGCCATATATTATAGTCTGAGTCCATACGGGTAACTAACGCCTGATGTCTGGTTTCAAACGTAGTAACTAAATTCTTGATTTCGCTAACTGTTTTCATAAGGTGACTTCTCCACTAAATCCCGCTCGGCTAACATGGCGGTAAATCTAGGGTCTCTCCATGTTTTCGGGACTACCCTGAATTTCGGTTCACTGTTGAAAGTAACCTCAAATGGCAACATTTGTTCGGTCTGTTCCATTGTTAGTTTCTTAAACTCGGTAAAAGTTATCTGTTGCATATCATCTCCTTGGTTTTAATACCCTTTTAATAGCTGACATTTTCTGTTTAGTGGCTTGTTCAAGAGAAATACCATCCATTAAGGGGTCTATAGTAACCCTACACCATCTCCCAGTTTTATTAGAATGGGCATCAATTATCACACTATCGGGATGTACCAAAGGGTTGTTGCGGTCAATGTATCGAGCGGTTACTTCAACATCATTCATATTTACCTCCTTACCTGGATTGCTTCGCACTTTCCCATATTCATCTCCTTGCCTTAACCATGCCACCAAATAGATTTAGCTGAACGGAACAAAAGTGTCCACTGTACCGCTACGGCGATAAAAAGAATCACCACAACAATTCTGCCAATCATATCCCACATACCATCTCCTTACTCGGTTTGAATGGAAGATAACTTGAAGGATGTATTGTAAAATTTTCTTGATTCCCACAATTAGGGCAAATCGTTTCTTCCTCCCTGTCATCAAAAATAGGGGTTCGCTTACAAGTGGGACAAATGCAGGCAACAAGGTGTTTATCTTTTTCTTTGTCTGTTCCCCATTCATAGATTTCCATTTCTACCTCCTTACTGGTATCGCTTCGCCTCGACTATCTCTGGTATAGACCCTCCCCCAGTTTGATTCTCCCGTTCTGATTCCATAACCAAATCTATTGACAAGCCAGTAAATCACAGCTTTACAGGCATGGTTATCCTTGTCTTTTGGCCTACCTGTATTAGCATCTCTCAACCACGATCCCGCCCCGAACACCGGCGACTTCCCGCCGCCACATTCGGCTATAAAGCCCTTACAAGAATGGTTTACATATAGCTTAGGTTTGTAGGTAACAGGGTTTACTTTCAGAAAAGTCCTTAGAAGTTCGATGCCCTGATTCTCGTCAACCCTTCTTCCCTGAAGGTATAATTTAGCTTTACTCTGCCACACCTCGATAGGGGCCGCCATTGCCTGGTGCTGTTTCCCCGCTACGTCAATCGCCCCACCGACAACTTTATGCCACCATCTCCTTTGCTGGCAAATATCAATCATGTCTTCGGTGGTATATCCCTGAAAATAAAGTTCGTCTATTAAGTAAACGTCATCGTTTTTGGTTTGTATGACTTCTATGGCGTGCGCCCCGGCGTAACCAGGGTCTACGGCTAACTCAACAGGTAATTCGGGGTCAACCCCATAACTCCCCACATGAACGGGATTTGAGAACTCCGTCATTATCAAGCCCGAAGGCTTACACGGCAGTGCGGCGTATCTCTCCATCGCCAAATCAAGCGGGGTTTCCATGAACAGACGATAGATTTCGTCATTTACGTTTTCTACCTTCCTCCCGCCGGTGAGGGTGATGGTTTTATCCCCAGGTTCAAACGCTACTGTATTGCTCCACGTTGGCAAAGAAAACGATTTTGCATCCTCGTCATTCTGCCCCTGCCAGCGAGTAAAATAATCGGCATACCAGCCTAGCGAGCCCTCAAAAGTTCCCGTTAAAACCATCGGGGCTTTCTTTTGAGCTATCCTACCCCTTAGCCTAAGATAAGCCTCATATTCGATTTGTGCCGCCTCACAGACCAACACGAAGTCGGGAGCCTCCATGCCGATATCCTGCGGGTCTTTGGCTGATTTCGTGGCTACCCGGCAACCGTTCCAGCAGGTAAATTCCCACGGTGGTATTTTAGTCGGGCCGCCAGTGCTTATGAGTCCTAATTTCAAACAGTCGTTAAATAAGTATTCAAATTCCTGTCGGGTCTTTTCATACTCCGCACCGACCAACCATATCAACTTAGAGCGAGGGACGTAAAGAACTGCCTCTTTGGCCCCAACGTATGATTTACCCCCTCGTTCTCCCCCTGCCACCAATTTGATACGGTGATCGTCTTGATGTACGACGTCCTGAAGGGGAGTAGGGGAGTATTCCAAATCCCTGTAAATACCCTGACGGTAATCCTCTAATGCCATTTTTACCCCTGAGTCTTTCGCTGCCCGTTATAACCTTCGGGCGGTATTGTTTCATCAACTCTTGAAAAGTCGGAAAGCGAGGTTGATAGTTCATTTCTTTTTATGGACACCTTTAATTTTTCCTTTATTCGCTGAGGCATAGAAAACCCTTTTGCCCTTCTCTTTGCCATATTCCCTTTTCATATTCTTGAGAATTTTGTTACCCTTCTTCGTCAGTGGCATTATTTCACCAACCCCTTTATTTTTTGGTTCCGATAATCAATGCCCTGCTCCATAAGTGTATTCACCCGTTCCCTGCCCACTGTCCCCTGCCTACCTAAACTTCTCAGATAAATAATCGAAATCGGGTCGTCAATATTCTCAACAACGAACTTTTGCAGTTTTTTTCTAGCCCCTGGCCTCACGTTGCTCTCTAGTCTATTCCAGCTCAAGTCCATTTATTTCTCCTGCAAATACCTGATTCGTTTTATACAACCACAGGGGATTAACAACCGGTCGTTATTCTCCCCATATTCCCTATCAACGCTTGCCGCCAACGCAATGTGCCGTGTGTTTCTGTCTATCACATATCCCACTGTCCGAATCTCGCAGCACTCCCGAGATTTAGTGTCAGCGTTTTTTTCCCACTTCTGATTCCCCGTTGAATCAACCCAATCAACCTGTGCTAGTTTTAATTTCATTTTTCACTCCCCTTTAGCTTTGATTGTTTTTCTTTTTGTATTTAAAATTTCTAGGAGGGTATCCCCCCCGCACTACAGTCGAGAAAGGGAAGTGGGGGTCTCCTGGCTTCTACTCTCAGGGAAGCTCAAAGAATGAGTATAATCATTATTATACCCATTACTTTACGTTCAATACTAGACCAAGAAGTGGATTAAAGGTTATTTAAGCCTGGTTATCCGGTGATTCTAGTTGATAAAGTGTTTTTATTGGTTCAGTTTGTGCAGATATAGTTATACCACTCTCACCACTACCATTATCACTATCATTACTCTTATTTATACCCTTATCTATACTATTACTACTTATACTTATACTATTTAACTGTAATAGCTCGGCGTACTTCTCTAGTCTTTCTATGGCTTTCTGGCTTCTCTCGTCTAGGCTATGTTTAGTCTGTAGTATATCTATATACTTATCTGGGAAGTGTGCTTTTAGGGCTGCCAGTAATGCGATTAGCTGGCGCTGAGTACAGTCTATAAGGCCCCGGGCCAGTTGGTGTAGTTGACCTTCAAGTATATCGCCGTGCTGCTCCTTAAGGCTCTTATACTCTGCTTCAAACTCTTTGTCTGATTCAACCCAGTATTTAAATGTATTCCAGGACTTAAACCCAATCGCAGTAAGTGTAGGTCTAACCGATCCGTGTTCTAGGTAATGATCAAGAAACTTCTGTTTATGTGCTGCCGTTTCTTCTGGGCTATATCTAACCAACCCTATCTATTTCCTTTATACCTATGCTATTTTAGACAGCTCATACGCTGTACCTTTGATATGATTCCCGTGACCTCTTATATATTCAGCTATCCTATATTGAATTGGGGTTAGCCCGTGGCCCACCGGGGATTGCTCGGGGTCCCTGCTCCACGTACTCCAATGTCCTGGTATTCCTAAACTACCAATGGCAGTATCAATGTCTGCCTTACTTATTATGCTATTTTCAAAAGGTGCTTTGAATATATTACGGTTAGGTTTGGAGCCGCCTGCTTGCGATTCTCCAGCATCAAAGTCACCACTAGATACGCTTGAATAGTTATCTAGTATAGCGATGATGTGTTTAGCGGAGTACGTTAAACGCATACACCCTCTCACTTATATTATACCACGCCTGTCAAGTAATAAGAATCAATACCAATAAACGGTATAATGTATTTTACGCGGTTGCGTGCGCCTTGTCAAAACTCACCCCTTTATTAAGATTTGAGACTGCTACCACAATATATGGTGTCACCTATCTATAATACCCCTATATGTTGAGCTAGTCAATAGCTGAATAGAAAGAAAGTTTGATTTCCTCATTTATTTTACCGTTATGTAAAGAAACTACTTGACTTGAGTGTGTCTATTCCATACACTTAAACATACAGGTGGCAAATAAGCTGGCTGAATAATAGAGAGGAAGATTAGAGAGATGGCAAACACGCTTGAGCAGGAGAAGACACTAACAATATATCTCGGTCATCATTTTAATTGGAAGAAAGTTAGCCATGATGCCGGAGGGAACGCCATTGGCGAAAACAAACAAGGGATTATTGTCAAGGTAGACCCGAATGGCAATCTGATTAGCAGAATCGAAGTCTAACACCCTTCACACCTCCTAAGAGTCCCGGAGCCTAACCACCTCCGGGGCTGACAGGAGTTGCGAAACTCCAATAAAATAGAGAGGAGATTAGATGACAGAAGTGGAAACAATCCTGGTAACAATAGGAAATCAATGCCCTGCCTGTAATGTGGTACACCCGTTGTCCTGGGACTTCTGCGACCAATGCGGCTTACCTTTACCCGCCGCCTGTTATGTAGATGGCCCGTCAATTCTAACAACGGCTATTGAGCAGAGCTATCAGGAGACACACGACTACGAGGATATAATTAGCCGTGAGGTTGTTATAGAATTATTAAAGGAATCGCCGCTATACAACAAGATGATTACTATTCCATGTAGAAACGGCAAGGGTAAGCGGCTATCAGTCCGTAAGCGGTTAATTGATTTGCTGCTCAGTCCGTCCGGCGATTTACTAGAGGCTGTATCGCCCAAGGTCTTTGGTCATTTGAACGGTCATGCACCATGCAAAGAGGTTGTCATAAGCCGTCATATACTAGGTACTAACGATAACGAGGGCAAGGTAGATATTTACACGGCTTGCGACGAATTGTACTCAGAGCTTGGTTATCATTCATGTCAGGATATGCTTAACGAGGTTGAGGCCATAAAGGAACTAGCAAGGGGTGTAAAATGAAAGGATTACGTAAAGTCAAAGCATCTCGAATTGGTAATCATCCTTACTGCCCGCATTGCACTAAGCAAATTACTGATGGCGCATATAGAGAATGTCTTGACAATCCTAACATGGAATTGGATTGGCATTGGTATAGATGGGGAGCTGGCTGCCCGAATTTTGTCAAGGCGGAGCAATCGAAATGAAACACGATAAACTAGCTCAACCTGACATGTTTACTGATGCCGAACTTATTAAGCCGCCTGCTGGCGGTGACGCTGGTATGCAACTGGACATCTTTGGCGGCAACCATCTACACGAGACACAGGCAACAGAAAACGTGTTTGGGGCAGTGGAAATAAACCACAGGCACGAATCAAGGCAAATAAAATAAACAGGGGGTAAAGAGAGATGAACTTTTATATGGGGTGGGGTGCAATACTTCTGATGCTTTGGTTAATTTGGGTTGTCTTGATTCTTATAGGATTAAAAAGAGGTTGGTTCTTTTAGCCTAACCCAGACTAACCGAGACAAGAAAGGAGAGAACCGTGATTAGATATTTTGACTGCCCGCATTGCGGACTACCAACCCCGATGTGTAGTTGTTCTACACCCGACTCAGTTTACTACCCCGCGGAGCTAGTAAGGACAGACATACGCATCGAGCGCCTGGTGAGCCCAGAAGAAGGACTGAGCGACTACGACAAGAGTGAGGCGTTTGTTAAAGACTACTTGACAGGTGTGATATAATTATTAAAGTACCAATAGAGAGGAGATTAAGATGGCAGAAAACGAGCATTACCCAACTCCAAACATTGACCTTGCAACCTATCTACACGCCCTCGGTGGCGAGGTTATCGACATTGACCGGAGCGATCCCAAAGAGCAGGTCTTTCTATTCAAACTAACGGATGGCCAGCGGGCTGCGGTCCCGCATTTCTTTGATGGTACGGGACAAGTGTCTGCTCTGGCACTTTCCAACTCCAGGGGCGTGCTGTTCAAGATGCTGCGAAACAAACAGCCTGTAAATAAATAGATAGGAGATTAAGATGAAAAAGCAAAAATCAGGACTAGCACATCTTTGCCACCACGACAGGCATTGGGAGTTTTGTTATGACTTTGACAAAAGGATACGGTTTATCAAGAAGTATAAACCAGAAGATGAAATCGAGACACGGCTAAAATACTTCAAGATTATACCCAACAACATATTACCTGGCGGGGATTCGCCTAAATGGGATGCCTACGACAAGGCTGGGGCTGCCTTCGACAGGGCTTGGGCTGCTTGGGCTGCCTTCGACAGGGCTTGGGCTGCTTGGGCTGCCTTCGACAGGGCCGGGGCTGCTTGGGCTGCCTTCGACAGGGCCGGGGCTGCCTATCTAGCAAAATATAAACTAGAATTAGATAAGCTACATGATAAATTGTTTCCTGATTGTCCGTGGAACGGGAATACAATGTTCCCCAATGGACAGGGAGGAGATAAAGTAAGATGATACCAGGTGCAGGACTACAAATCATTAAAGTTGAGTTCCTTTTACAATTCGCTGTAGCACTCCTCAATGAGTTCGGGAACAACTGCCGAACAGATGCCGACCATTGGGGTGATTATGTTTCAGAGGGGGATATAAGGGACTGGCTACAGACGAAGGGGGAGAGAAATGAGAGAGATTAAATTTAGGGCATGGGGGCAGGGGTTAGATGCGGGCTATTGGGTCGAAGATTTTTATGTATACCAAGATGGTTCTATAGCTGTGGATGAAGGTATATATGGAGAAAAAGAGGAAAAGTATATTACCGAGAATGTTGTTCTTATGTATTACACAGGACTCAAGGACAAAAACGGCAAGGATGTTTATGAGGGGGATATTCTTGCCGATACAGATAATCCAGAGGAGCATTATATTTTAGGAAAAGTAGCATACAATCAAATACCAGATTGTATATATGCAGGTCAATATTTACTTGAGGACAACGAAGGGTATGCCAGTGAGTGGGATATAATAACTGGAGAGGGTTGGCATAAATTAGAAGTAATCGGCAACATCTATGAGAATCCCGAATTGATGGAGGTAATATGAAATCCTATACAGGTCTAATCTCAGAGAAAAAGTACCAGGGACTAGCGTTTACCACCATAAATACCAAAGAATACGGGACACTAATGGTAGATGCCTTAGTCCAGGAGTTCATAGACAATGGCAAGGTCTACCGGATAACCATTACCGAGGTTGAAGAAGACCATCAAAATGCGCCTATTACGGCAGAAAGGGAGCTAATACCAGCATGAAAAATCCTACTTTAAGAGGCACCTTTGAAATTAAGTTAAGCTCAGTGGGTCTAACCGCCCGCAAAGATGCGGGGATGAAGGACACAGCGATAATCCATGAATCGCTGGACAAACTCTTAGCTCAGTTAGACCCCATGGCCCGGAAGCGGATCACTTTTAAGGACTGCGAAATAGTCGAAGGCAAAGAATCAGTGTTGCCGTTTTGAGAGGAGGAGAGATGAAATATACTGAAGATTGGTTGGCCACTTCCATGCACGAAACTATAGAAGGTAAACTATATAAAAGAATTTGCCAAACTAATGCTGATGGCGAACTTATCGCGCTTGTGCCGTTTGGCAAGAATTGTGAAGCCAATGCCCTTCTTATCTCGGCAGCACCAGGTAACTACGAAAGGCTGAAGGAAACTACCACTATACTTGAAAGCCTGATGGCAAAATATTCGCTAACTGGAGTAAGGGAATCATTAAGTAGAACAATCGAGGCAAATAGACAAGCTCTAGCCAAAGCCGAAGGTAAGGAGAATAGAGAATGAGAAAATACTACTTTAAGGCTACAAAAGACAACATGGTATCGGGGTATGATGCCGCCTATCGGCATAGGATGGGGCACAATGCACACCCCAAGCCTGATAGGAAGTCGAAAGAACCATGCGGAGTAGGAGTACATCTAGCTAAAACAATTCACGATGCTCTACACTATGTAAGTGGAGCTACAGAGGTCTATCTAGCCACTTCCACTGATATTATCGCCAGTGATAGCTCGAAGGTTCGGGTAGGCAAGTATGAAATCCTGTGGAGAATACCACAACGGATTATCGAGGAGTACCAGTCTAAGCGGGAAGACCTGGACAAGGAGCACCGGTCTAAGCGGGATGCCCTATGCAAGGAGTACCAGCCTAGGCGGGATGCCCTGAGCCGGGAGTACCAGCCTGAGCGGGAAGACCTGAGCCGGGAGTACCAGCCTAAGCGGGAAGACCTGGACAAGGAGTACCAGTCTAAGCGGGATGCCCTATGCAAGGAGTACCAGCCTAGGCGGGATGCCCTGAGCCGGGAGTACCAGTCTAAGCGGGAAGACCTGGACAAGGAGTACCAGTCTAAGCGGGATGCCCTATGCAAGGAGTACCAGCCTAGGCGGGATGCCCTGAGCCGGGAGTACCAGTCTAAGCGGGATGCCCTGTACAGAAAAACTTTACGAAAGATTTTAAGACTATGCAGAAGCCGAAGGTAAGGAGAAAAATGATACAAGATAATCAAAGACCAACCGAGGCGGAAATTGTCCTTGCTGAGACTTTTTTGGACGCTGAGTTTGGAAAGCACGAAAAGCCCCAATCACAGGAGGTTTTACTTGTAAACCCCAGAGACCTTATCATCGCTCAACCAGAGGTAGCATTAGCTGAGTGGGTATCCTCCCTGGTAGAGAAATACTCGAGCTTGCAGGTAACTGACGAAGCCAGTGAGGTAAAGGCTACTTCCGCCCATGCAGAGATACATGGCTACCTTAAGCAAATCGAGGCCGAGAAATTAACTGTTACTAAGCCGGCCAGGGACTGGGTAAGCGATATCAACGGCAGCGTCCTTAACCTGACCACCCCCCTAAAGAAGCTGAGAGACAATCTACTGTCGGAACTACAGACCTACAGGGGCTTTGTCAGGGTAGCACAGGCGAAGGAACAGGCGCGGCTACAAAAGCTGGCAGACAATAGGGCGGCAAAGGCGGAGGCGGCAGGGAAGCCAGCGCCGTTACCCGAGGCAGTGGCTCCGCTTGTTTCAGGTCCGCCAATGTCATTAGAAACAGACATGGGCAATACCTCATTCGTAAAACACTGGCATTTCGTAATAACTAACCCTGACTTAATACCGAAAGAATTTTGGGATATTAACGAAGTGAGGCTTAATGCGGTTGCGGTCGCCTTGAAGGAAAAGACGAATATACCCGGTGGGTATGCCGCCTACAAAGAGACACCGTCAACAAGGAGGTGAAAGATGGCAGATTTTAGAAATTGCCAACTTATTATGATTGCAGAACTTAGGGAAAGGATTGAGTATCTTCAAAAGCAGGGTAAGGAATATAAAGAGATTCGGGCCTTTATTGTTGATAACTATGGGAAAGAACATTGGCTTGTAACAGACCAGCGAGGCAGAGATGAAGCTATTGCAGCAGCTTTGATGGCTTATGCCATGACTAAAGAGCAACGGAAAGCTGTGCTGGAATTGAAAGAATTGACAGGGCTAATAATCCCATGAAAGCCCCGGAGGACAGATGGGACAGATGAAACAAAGTCTTGCAGTATCAAATACAAAATGTCTCGCCTGTGGCAAGAGGCTATACATAATTCTAAACTGGAATGAGAAAGGACACTTGCTCTGCTGCTTAACACCTTTCTGTCATAAAGAACGCAGACCGCAAGGATGGGAGAAAAGAGAATGAAATTCCACAACGTTTTGATAAACGGCGAGACCTTTAGCCTACCGAAAGCAACCAGCATCATCAGCCTGGCCCGGGATAGGGGTATGCTGGTAGGCGATGAGTGGCTTACTTGGAATGAGGAGGGCTTAAGATTCGGCACACAGATACATAAACTGATTGCCTTTCTTCTTCAAGGCTCGGTCATTAAAGATTGGAGCGACTGGGGGGAGCCTGACAAGCAATGCCTCCGAGCTTTCAAGCGATGGTGGGATTTCACAGGATTCAGACCTCGCCTCGTTGAATGTGAATTGCACTCCGTAGAACTAGGTGTAGTCGGACACCCCGACACTATCGGAACTATCAAACAGCACATCGAGATAATCGACTGGACTACCGGTGAAGTGAACACTGGCAAGCTACTCCAGTTAGGCTTCTACTACCTGGCTTATAAGGAAATGTATCCGAGGCGTAGCATTTACGGAGCAAGGGCGGTACACCTTGACAAAGTAGCAGGCAACTTTGAACAGAAGATTCTATCCGAGGTTGCCCTACAGGGTTATGGTAGGGACTTCATTAAAATAAGACAGGCGATTGGAGTAATATAACGTGAGCCAAATAGAACTCCAGCAAAAGATATTGGGGCAGTACAGTAATAAGGTCAAAGAGGCTGTTGGGCGACTTTGCAGAGCACCGTGCGTAGAGTGGGTTGGTTATGGCAAGGAAGGGGGTAGCTGCACCCATAATGTGCTGCCGATATGCTCAGATGGTAGTGATTGCCCCTATTTCTTAGAGAAAGAACGAAGGAAGTAATATGACACCTTACTATCAGGACAAGGAGGAAATAAGATGTGGCTCAAAATCATTTTTATACTAGGTGGCCCATATATGTGTGGGGTAACGGGTGGGATTCTTTATAGATTAATGCAAAAGTCTACCCGAACTTTTGTAGACGGTATTTTTACACCCCTCCTTCTACTTGCTTTCCTGCTTGGAGTTTTTATGCTCGGTGTCGGTGTTTTAGCTTTGAAAAATAAGTGGTAGATGATATAAAAATACAAAGCAGCAGCCAAACGCTGTAGTCAAGAAGTAATGGAGTTAAAAATTTAAGGAGGAAAAAATAATGGCATTCGGAAAGAAACCAGTACCAAAGTCTAAACCAAAGGCGCAACCAAGCCCGTGCCGCCCACAGCCAAAGGATTGGGAACAACAACTAGACAAAGATGGACTTTTCAATCCCGATGTTCCACGACCCGGTGGCGAAATAGATGTGAAAGGAGAATATTAAAATGGCTACAGAAAAAGCGATAACCCTAAGAGAACCGCAAGCGTTAGCCAATCTGGGAGAGGTGCAGGTATTTGCCGATACCTGTTTTAAGAGTGGGTTGTTCCCCGATTGTAAATCGCCCATTGAGGCAGTTATGAAAATTGTTGCTGGCAGGGAATTGGGCATACCCGCCCTAATGTCATTACAAAAACTCTATATTGTTAATGGCAGAATGGGTTTGGCTGGCGAGGTTGCTGTTGTGTTATTGCAAAGGGCACACTACGAGATAAGCCACAAATACGACAATAGGGATAATCCCACAGCTTGCGAGGTTACTTTAACACACCCACAAAAGGGTGCCTTTACATGGAGATTTACAATGGCCGATGCAAAGAGAGCAGGACTGGTTAAGCCTAATAGTGCCTGGGAGAAATTTCCGCAGGACCTACTTTACTATCGTGCTTTAATGAGTGCTGCCCGGAAGTTTGCACCCGAAGCATTAGGCGGGATCGGTTATACCCCAGAGGAACTCCAATCAATCATCATTGAACCAGTTGAATCAAGTGTTAAGCCAGCATCATTAGTTGACACAGCTAAAGAACTCGGTGCTATAGAACTTCCAAAGATACCTCTTCTCAATAAGAAATACGGAGTAAGCCTAGAGTTTTGCTGGCATAAGGAACATGACAATGACGCATGGCAATCAGGACAATTCGGCAGTTATCACAAGGCGGGCAAAACCGCAGACACGCCAAAGGGCTTCTGCAATTTCAGGGACAGACTAAAGCCCATTGCGGCAGAGATAGCCAAAAGTCGGGACTGGGATGCCGATGCCATGAACGAAGTAATCAAAGAGAAATATGACAATAGAACATGGTCAAAATTGAGAGAGGAAGAGCAATGTCTCTTTCTCGAATCCCTTATAAATTCCGAGGAGGCACGGTAGAACCCCGTCAGACGGCACAGTTTAACGAAATTGAGGGGGTTAGGCAGAATAAAGCCTAACCCCCCATGGATAGGAGGAAATAATGGACACTTCAGAAACTTATATCAAGATGTGTGAGAAGGCAACGGAGATACACAAGGGGGGTAATGTTGTCTACACCTACGGAGACTATTTTGTTTATCAAGGTACTATTTATATCTGCAATGATATGATAATGGCATCTAAACCTGGTTATCTGTGGCTACCCCGCCAAGACCAGCTACAGGAGATGCTAAAGGGGCTTCAGGTTGATTCCCATGTACCACGCAAGCAAGTATTGGCTTTATGGAAATGGATAGCTAGCACCTCACCTAAACCAGATGATTCAATGGAACAGCTCTGGCTTGCCTTCGTAGAGAAAGAGAAGCATAACAAAGTCTGGGATTCTGAAAAGGAGGATTGGATTCACTCAAATGATAGACCTACGATGCCCAGAATGTAAAAGTAATAGGGTAAATGCGCAATACCCCAATATCCATTGCCTAGCTTGCGGGAACTCGGATACCCTTGAAGATTATCCTATATCCCATGAACACCATAGGACGATGTGCCAAGATTTCGGTGGGCTGGCACCGCCCTATTGCGGTGAACCGACAAAACTCTTTAAGAGGGAAACAGAGGAGTTAGAAAGTGGGGCTATCCTATCAAGACAACCCGAACCCACGCCACAAGTAAGTGAGCTAACCCAGATTAAAGGACAACTCAGGTATCTTCAGGGACAATTTAATGAACACCTCGACCGATCCAAGAAAAGAGGAAAGTATGAACAATATACTACTACGTAATATACTATATACGTTAGTTAAACCTAATAAAAGACATACGTTTGAGACTGTGGCGTTAATGGCGTTAATAATTAGTCTCAGGCAAAGTTAATGGTAGTTAATGGAGTTCACGGAGTTGATGGAGTTAAAGATATGAATCCTTACTTTAAGGATAAGTGGGTAACAATCTATGGATAAACCTAAACTTCTAGACTTATTCTGCGGTGCAGGTGGAGCAGCTATGGGCTATCACCGCGCTGGCTTTGAAGTAATCGGCGTGGACATTAAGCCTCAGCCTCATTACCCCCTTGAGTTCCACCAGGCGGATGCCTTGACATTCTCCCTTGAAGGATTCGATGCCTACCATGCAAGCCCGCCATGTCAGGGGTATGGCATCACTCGAAATATTCATACCTGCAAAGACAAAGATTATCCCTTACTAATACCTGATATACGACAAAGGCTAGTAGGGACTGGCAAGCCATTAGTTATTGAGAATGTCCCTGGAGCCCCCCTGCAATACTCGATTATGCTTTGTGGACTGATGTTCGGGCTGAAAGTTTTAAGGCATCGCATATTCGAGATTAGCTTTTATTGTATGCAACCCGGGCATCCTTATCACAGAAATATTAAAATCGGCAAAGACGGCTTTTGTTGTGTGGTTGCTCATAGCGCAGTCAAAGGTAATTCTAATTTTCAATATCCTGCCCGAAAAGCTATGTGGGTAGAAGCCATGAAGGTGGATTGGATGACGAAATACGAATTAACTCAGGCAATCCCCCCAGCCTATACTGAATATATCGGCAAGTATTTAATGGAGGCAGCGTTAGCAGCCAAACGCCGTAGTCAAGAGATTATGGAGTTGGAAGTTTAATGCCAGAACAATTAAGCTCTAAATTAGAGGAACTTCTCAAGACTGCTCAAGGCAAGGAAGTCAGCCTTGACCAATTAAGGGCTGAATTGAGGATAGAGCCTGGAACAAAGCCATGGCATAGCATAAGGGTTCTAATGCACAACCTCGCAGAGAGAAAGGTTGTCAAGCCATCCGGCCGCAAGGACGGTATTTATAAGGTTATCCAGCAGATCAAGCCAATCAGGGTTTTCGGGAGGGAGCGCCGGCCGCCGGTAAGGCTAAACTTCCCGACAGCGAGGGATACGGGGTTGGAATTAAGTTTCGCAGAGGATATAATTTTTAGAGAGGGTGATATGGTTTTATTGTCCGGCCAGTCAAATTACGGCAAGACTGCGCTATGCCTTAACTTCTGCGGGGAAAATCTGGATATGTGGCCCAACCTAATGGGAAATGAATATACCTCCGTAGAAGATGAGCCTATGCCGAGATTTCTAAATAGACTTGACAGCATGGATTGGGTAGAATGGATAGATGATGAGGGGCAAGAGCGATTTACCTTATTGCCAGTTCGTGCCGATTATGCCGAACACATCATTAAGGATAGGCTGAATATCATCGACTGGGTAAATCTGCCAGGAGAATACTATATGATTTCGCCGGTCATGGAAGCGATAAAGCATGAATCGGGCAGGGGTATTACTATTATAGCCCTTCAAAAGAATCCTGGCGTTGAGTATGGACGAGGTGGCAACCTGACTAAGGATTTTGCGGATTGCGAATTATTGCTGGATAAATTCGGTGAAGGCGGTGAGGTTTTACTGACGATAGGCAAGGTTAAAGAGTATCGGAGGCCAGTTACGGGCAGAACATTTGCTTATCAGGTGGCTGATGGTGTCAAGGTAATGAACTTCCGTGAGGTTGTTAAATGCCTGCCCTGCAGAGGGACGGGGTTTACACGTAGCGGACAGTGTGAAGCCTGCGATGGTAAGGGTAAAACAAATAAGGACTTTTAGGGACCTTAACAACTAAATAGCTTGCTCGGCTCGGAAGAAGCTCATTGCAACTCCACTCGGGAAACGCTCATTGCGAATCCCTGAGCCGAGCAAGTGCCTGAGCTGGGGATGAACTGGGCGTTGAGGTTCATGACTGGGAAACCCAACGCAGAAAAGGCCACAGTTCTGCCCACCAGTGCGGAAATGCGGAAGCTCGCTAAGGATAAAAGACTACGAGAGGCTAGTTCAGTAATAGCGGAAGGCTCAGGCAGTGCCAGCTACCCTAGCAATAGGGCAAGGACTAACCTAGAGCGGTAGGAGTTCGGGACCGCCGTAAGGTGCGGGCGATCGACTTTCCTACTAGCTGGCCCGCGACCCCTGCTGGTGTCGTGTCTGAGGGCGACTTAAATCAGGGATGGAGTAGTGACGAACCGAGCCAGCAGGGGCAGAATAACTTAACAGGAGAGTAAAATGAAAAAACTTTATAAAGTTGAGGCAAGTTGGTATGTCATGGCTGAAGATGATTCTGAGGCATCGTCTTTTAAGCCGCATGATTTAATGGCTTGTGATGTACTTGCTTTTGAAGCCGCAGAGGTTGGCGTTGATTCAAGTTGGTGGGACGCTATCCCGTGGGAAAGCGACAATGATAAAACCTGTGGACAGATAATGAAAGAATTGGAGAACTCTAATGGATAAAGAAGCAATAGAGACGATAGCACAAAACATTTGCTCTTGTTGTTTCTATCAGCACCCGGATTGTCCATTCCCCCTTGAGAAACCTTGCCAAGCTGCTCGCCACTTTGCTGAAGAGTTACTAGCCGAACTTACGTCTCTTGGCCTTGTCCAATTAGACCTAAACCAGAGATTGCCGGTACAGGCACACTATCTGTCTGAGATGGGGAAGTTTAGTGATACTGAAAGAAGGGCTTATAAACGAGCCCAACAAGATATGCTCACTCCAAAGAACGGCACTGTCTGGGCAAAAATAAAATGTCCTGATGCGGGATTTAGGAAGGTGAAAAAATGAATGAACTACTGACACCAGAGGAAATGAAGAAAATTCAACGAGAAGTATATGAACTTGATATGGGTATTCAAGAATATAAACAGGTTCTTAGTGAACGAACAGCCCAAGCCCAACATTACAAAGACACTCACCCGCCTAAGCTTGACAAGCCAGATAGTGAAGGACTTTGGTTCTATACTCGTCCTTATAATGATACAATATTTCTGTGTGTGGTGTGGGATTTTAATGGAGAACTTCGCTACAAAGAACTCTGTGAGATATCTTACGATAGACGATTTTTTCTCTGTGATACCGAGGAGACTTCTTGCCCTATCAATGACAAATATTGTAAGGGATATAATTGGCAACGAGCCATAGTACCTGAGTAGGAGAAGACGATGAATATATTGTGTAGATTTGGCTTTCATAAATGGCTTGAGTGGTTTATAGATACAGAAGATTTAAGTAGGGGTTCTTACAGGGAGTGTCGCAGATGCGGGAGAAAACAGAAATACAGGTTTTATAGTAACTGGACAGACGGATGGGCTGATAATCCAGGAGATTTATCCATGACACACAAAACAGATAAACCTAAAACGGCTGAGAAGTGTCCTATGTGTGGTGAATATGAATCTCACTTTGTCCCACCTTGTTTGGGCAAAGAAGGATTTTTTGTGTGTAAACCTAAACCAGATAAACAGATAAACACACCCCTCAAGGTAAACCAAGACTGTGAATCATGTGCCTTACACGAGGCTATGAAACAGGAAGTAGCCAAGGGGGTATTTGATAGGATTGAAAATGCTGGTTTTGGCATACCATTGGCACTAACTAAGCAATCCCAAAAAGACTATCAGCAACTTAAAAAGGAGTTTGGATTATGAAGAAGAAACTACATGAAATAAAAAGACTGAGAAAGCTGGTTGATAAATTTGTTAGCGAATCTGAGCATGAGGCAATAACCAATCAGGTCTTAAAACTAAAACATGAGGGCATTTCTCCTGCAACCTGGGTAATGTTTGGTATAGACCACGGACAAATATTCTTGATGGATAAACTTATTATGTGCAAATCCCAGATAGAACAGGAAACAGCCCAGAAGATAAAGGCAGGGATTGAGAAACGCTTTGAAACCAAAGACGTGTCATTCCCTTATTCTGATAAAGTGCAAACTTTTTACCAAATTTCTCAGCCGGTGTGGCAACAATTCTGGAAGGAGTTTGGGTTATGAGGAATGAACTGATAGGAGTCTTAGAGGCTGCCTACCCTGACGTCCAGGACAGGAGGCAACACGAAAAAGCAGTCGAGCAAATAGAGATACGCTTTGAAAAAGAGACCAGCAAAAGGCTCATTGAGGCTCTGGGGATATTCATGGCAGCCTATGAGGCGAAAACAAAAGAGTACGGCGATGATGTTTCTGCGCCGGCATTTCAAAAGTATGGTGAGGGAGAGTAATAATGCCATTACCAAAAGTTGACACAAAGGAATGGGGGGCTGAGGTTAAGGCCTACCTTTCTTCCACCCCTGAGTGGAGAGATAAGCGAGCCAAAGAATTAAATATGCAGAGACACAGCTACGAGAAGCGCATGAGGGAGAGGGGAATTAAGATGAGTGGTGGGATAGTCCCACCGCCTGAACCGGAAAGAGTCGAGCGTATCCCTTACCCCGACCTTAACATAAAACCATTCAAGCCTGCGGCGAAACAGAGGGATGAAGAGGATATTATTCTCGTCCTATCTGACCACCACATCGGGCGAGAGACATCGACCTACAATCCCGCCATCTACAAAACCCGCATGGATTACCTTTTAGATTCCGCCATGACTATTATCAATCTTCACCGCCCGATTAGGAAGGCTTATGTTTTTGCTTTGGGTGATATGGTTCACGGCGAATCAGTCTACAAGGGCGGGCACATTGAGGAATGCAAGGTGGGAGCTTATGGGCAGATTCACGAACACGCCGTACCTGTCTTGAGCGAATTCTTGGCATCTTTGTCTCAAGGTGTTAGTGAGATAGAATGGTACGGAGTCAGGGGCAACCACGGGCGATATGACAAAACTGCTGTAACCCGCACTAACTGGGATAATTTCCTTTATAAAGAATTGGAATCACAACTTAAGAACCAAAAGAACATTAAAATCAATGTCTCTACCGATTTCTACCAGCTCGTAACTATCCGAGGTTTCCGCTTTTTCCTGATACATGGCGACCAAGTGCGAGCCAATCAGGGCGTTCCTTTATTCGCTCTCAGGCGGAAGTACCAAGAGTATTATGCTTATGTAGGCGGATTCCATTATGCCTATAACGGGCATTGGCACGTTGGCGGAAAAGACCACATCAATTCGATAGCTGATTATACAATGTGTCCGCCGTTGGTTACTGGTGATGAGTGGGCATTAGAGGTCATCGGCAGAGCATCTAGCCCTGTCCAATTAGCTTGTGGAGTTCATCCTCGGTACGGACGCACCTTTGAATACCACCTGCAAACCGATAAGTGCTTCTTGCCCCAACCCTTTGCAAATGGGGGGGTTAGTATTGACAGACCCAGTTGAAAGGTGTACCATAAAATGAGCGAAAGGGGGTGATGTGAAGTGACGCCATTTGACGATCCTCGGCGTACCCCTACCGGGCAACAGTCGGGACACGGAGCGACTTAAAATAACGAGCCTGTTAAACAAAAGTTGAATAACAGAAGTTCTTATTAAACAAATGTCGAGTAAAGTTTAACAAAAGGGTGGCACCAACCCGTACCTAAATTGGGTACGTGAGTACCTGAATTGGGTACGGTAAATATACAAGGTAATCTTACAAATTAAAAGGAGGTTTTCAGGCATGGAGATTCAGGACATATTGTGGCCGATTATAGCACCAATGTACTATCTTGTTAAATATTGCTTTGTTTGGATATTTGCAGGAAGTATTGCTGTTATAGTCTGGAACATCAAAAAACGAAAATCATAAATAAAAGTAAAAAGGAGGAAAAACAATGAACATTAAGGAAATTGCAGCAGGAGTCATAGACTTCATTAAGGGGCTGATGCAGCCAGCGATAACATTTGTGGCAATCGTTGTGTTTCTCACGCTGGCTAAAAGCGGGTATGACCCAGACAAAATTTTCGCAGTAGTAGGCGTTGTGATTCTGTTCTGGTTCGGTTACACCGCAATCAAAAACTTCAACTTCAACGGCAAGAACGGGACCGAACCCCCAAAAGCTAACGGCGGACAGGCAGTAAATTCTACTGCGGATGCGGTAAATAATACTGCGGTGTCCGCAGATACCGTTAAATTAGCAGGCAAGGGACTTGGTACTTTTGACCGCAAGAAATTCATAGACGAGGTCTATGCCGATGTGGTGGGGAAGTACGGCAAGAAAAACAAAAACAACTGTACGGTATTCTACGAGGCGCAGGACAAAATATCCGGCGTAGCCGCTCCCTGGAAGTTCAGCAATAAGCAAGCCCTAAGAGAGGCCTGGGCGTGTGTTAAAGACTTGGCAGAAAACGCTTTCTTCGAGATTTGGGGGGCTACCTATGCGGACGCTTTGGCTAACCTAGACAATGAAAGTGGTTGCCCGACTTGCAATAACCCCAAAGCCTGCACGTTTTCGAACATAGACTCAAAGGCTAGATACATGGGTATGGAATACTACGCCATACTTCGGGATTACCGCAGGGTATCTAAAACCTTAGCAGATTTGGGATAAGCTATGAGAAAATTACTCTGGCTTATCCCTATCCTCTTGCTCTTGTCCTGCTCGCCTTGCCCACCGTGTGACCAGCAATCATCCTACAGGGATGGGCAGAATAGCATCCTTTCAAACCTGAACGTAGAGAGCATACCCGACTCCATTTATAAGGAAATCTACGATATGGGGTACAGGCACGGGCAGATGTGCCCGTCCTGTGACCTCTGTATCGTGTACCCCGAACGTCAAGCGGTATTTGACTTTCTAGAGACGGACAAGACAAATGAGCTGGAATATTCCCTAGAGAATAATTGCGCCGAGTTCGCTGATATTCTGATTGAACACGCATGGGCGAGCGGAATCCCAGCCTATGTTTGCCAGGTGGATTGTAAGGAATGGGTAGACAGTAGTGGCAACCAGGAAAGCCACATAATCGTTGCCTTTGCCATCTGCGAGGATCGTGAAGTGAAATTACTTTATATCGAACCGCAGAATGACGGTGAGGTAAAAGACCTCGAGGTTGGCAAGCAACCATACATTTGCAAAGACGCCTTCTGCGAGTTTACTAATATCACAGTTACAAAGGTTAGGGTGTTTAGATAGGGAGGATAAAATGGATATAGCTCTTATTGCATTTTTTGTTGGACTCTTTTTGATTGGTGCGGCTGCGGGTTACGTCTGGGGCAGATGGGATGGAGCAACAAAGGGTTGGCATTGATGTGCAAACTATTCACACCGCCAACGGTTACTACGGTAATGTCCTCCACTACGGTATTCGCAGGCTTTAGTGGGCTTTCAAATACCGGCGCAGAGGACGAATGGTACCACTGCGCTGAAATAAAACAGGTTATGCAATGGTGCTATGCTTGTCGGTCAGAATGTCCGTCTTATGAGTCCAATTCAGAAAGTGAACAGGGTTTTAACTGTGATGATTTTGCTAAGTGTTTTGCTGCCTATTGCCGGCGGAAGAAATACTCTAACGCAGTCTGGGAAGCCTGGGGTGATTGTGATGGCGTATCCCATGCTTGGAGCGTTGTTCAATGCCCAGACGGGAAGTACGAGATAGAACCACAGACAGGTGTAGTCTGGCCTTTCAAGAGCAATCCCAATTACAAGGCAAGAGTAATAAAGTAATCCAACACTGATGGAAAATGAAAGACCCTGACGACAACATAAAAACGTATCCCGATATCCCAGGGATACTCGATTCTTTAGAGAACCGTTGTATCTTGCTTCGTCACATTATCCCCCTTACAGAACATCAGCCCGAACTAGAACGGTGCATCTTTACCCTACTGGAGGATAACTACCGTACCTGTCAGGTTTTGGTGGACGCCTTCGCCATTGATGGTGAGGAGTGACCTGACGCCCTGTAGTTCGATTTTAAGCCCCTTAAAGGCAAAACGAATAGAAAGACACACAACCAAGTAAAAACAGGGAGAAAAGATGACAGACGAAATAAAGCGATGTTCTTGCGGACGGGTAGCCAGATTTATGATCTGCAAGGTTGACAAAAAAACAAATATTCCGGGCCCCTCGTTGCCTGTCTGTGGAACATGCGACAGTGAAATCGGCATAAAGAATCTAGTTGCATGTGGTGTTGGAAGGGGTGAAGCTGAGAAGATAAACCGAGAAGTAAAGAAGGTAAAGGCGTGAGAATACCTATTAGACTTCGGATGCTATGGCATGTGCTTTTAGGCAGACCCCTAATCTGGAAATGTAAATTTGATTGTAGGAATACGCCGGGGGTTATATTGGATGCGAAGAATCGGAATGTTATGATTTATGACTGCCGTTTTGCGGGGGACTCTCAACATGATATTAGCTCTTGACTGTGCAACAAAGACTGGCTGGTGTCTATGGGACAAGGGGGGGGTTGTGGAGTCGGGCACAGAGGACTTCAGCAAACAACGTGGCGAATCCAACGGCATGATGTTTCTAAGATTCAGAATATGGCTTACCAAGATGCTTCTTCGGGATATTAACCTTGTTATCTATGAACAGGCACACCACAGGGGCGGAGCAGCTACTGAAATATGTGTCAACCTGACCGGCAGAGTTCAAGAGATGTGCGAAGAGTTAAGGATTGAATATACTACTATTCATACAGCCACCTTAAAGAAGTGGGCTACTGGATGCGGTAATGCGGATAAGGGGGAGATGATGGTTCGGGCTGGCATAGAGCTAGGTCGCAGACCCGTAGATGACAACGAGGCCGATGCCGTCCTTATGGCAAAGTGGGCTTCGGAGAAGTACAGTTAGACTGAATTATTCACTGCATTTATGTGGGGGAAAATATAGCTTAAAAACATTCCAGCAATGCGGACAGTATTTTGGTACGAAAGCAGTCGTCCCCTAGAATACACCTCTTGTAATTAAAGCAATAGCCAATGTACCAAGATTAGTTACCACAACAATTATTAAAGCATTACGAAGTGAAATAGAGCCTTGTAATTTAGTATTAGCTAACCCGTTCTGAACAGTCTGGCGTTTCAAAATACTTTTTATCTCGTTGCCATGTTCTGCGCATGGGAGCTTGTCGATCTTCCCGTCCATCTCCCCTACTTGCTTTTCAATGGCTTCTACTGTCCCCTGTAATTTACCAATCATAAGTTCTATCGAATCACTCATTGGACTTATCCTTTCGCTTTATCCTCTAGGACTGTTACCTTATCCTTTAGGTCATCAATCTCCTTCCCGAAATCTCTCGGCTCTTTATATTCCGTCAAGACTAATCCGAGGTCGTCAATAAACAAGTCTTTCTCCACCGGTTCACCATCAATATCCTCGTATTCTCTGTGGATGGTTTTGTCCTCACACCACACATAACCCGCTTTGGATAGGTCGTTGATTATTACTGTCCCGTCAAGCAGGAGTTTCCCCTTGTCCTCTTTGACTTTAGGAAAGCCCCTAATCGCTTGGAGAAATCTCCTGTCTTTCAAAAGATAAAGAACTATCATGCTATGTAAGCTCCTTCGGTTGTACCAACGGGGTCAACTGGGGTAATGGCATTGTTAGTTAAATAGGCCGTTTCGATTGCGGAGTTATACGTGGCATACAGTCCTTTAGTAACGGAGTTCTCAATGGTAGACCTTGATATATAAGCCCAACTCATTTCTTCTGAGACGATGGCGGCAGAGAAGTCATCAATATAACTATAAGACACTAGCCCCCCTGCAAACCGATAAACATAGAATCCGTTTCCCGTCCCGTTCATAACACCGTATCTGGAGTCGGCATAAGAGCCAGAGGATGATACTATTGTTCCCGTACTCCCCACACCAATATAACAATAGTAGGTATAGAGAAGGCTGGTTACTGATGCCAAAAGACCGCCATCACAATTCTCAAATATGCAACCGTATAACCGCCAGTTGCGGCAGGAAGAGATATTCAGGCAGTAACCGTCCGAAAAAGTAACACGAAGACCGTTTATGCGAACATTGTTAATACTCGTAGCGGAGAAACAGGCATTCCTTGCCGTCCCCGCATCAGTCCCGTTATCAGACCCGCTTATTTCAGATTTAGCAATAGTGTATCGCCAACCCGTTGTCGGGGTTTTGGTTAATGTCGTCCCCACGTTATCAGGCAGTCCTGCAATATCATCTACCGTCCCGATTTCATAATCCTGCGCTCGACCATTAGCACCGTTGAAATCTTCTATAAAAACCCTATCCCCAATTTCCACATTGGCTAATAAGCCCGTATCTACAATCTTCCCCGCTACGGCATTGGCTTCACAGTCACCGTACCAGTAATATTCAGCTTCTATTACGAGTGAGCCTAGAATCGCATGTGCGGGATTTACCGTAGGGTTGGAATTCAGATAAACAGTTTCTCTATATGGGGTAGCCTCGATAACATAATCCTCGTTACCATCAGGGAATGTATCTGCGGCTAGCGTTACGTCACCAGCATCATTGTAAGCCGTGATAACCCCCCACGTTCCGTCAGTTACATTGAAAACCCCTTTACCCACATCACCAGCCACGAACTGGGAACTGGTATCGTCCTGTAAATGATTGGCTACGTCGCCGTCGGCTGCGCCTGTTTTCTTTGTGCCGTTGCAGACTTTTATTGTATAGGCGTGTAAAATAATATCTTCCATTGAATCTACGGCAGCTTGGATTGTAGTGAATCCATTAGCTTTTGAGGTTCCGTCATCATCTCCCACGGCTTCACCCCAGACATAGATTATTTTATCCGCAGTAGAAACCGAGGCGATTGTTCCTGTGCCTACACCATGAACACCTGTGGCAGCTGCGTTATGGTCAAAAGCCCAGTTAGAACTTATGGGTGCGGTGGTTTCGCCATCAACAGGAGCATCATCTATGTCTACTACCATTAGTGCCCCAGCAGCAGCCACGTTAGCAGCATCGGTTACATCAGCGGCAGCTTCTATGCCAGCTAATTTCGCCGCATCACCAACCGCAAGGCCAGCAGCTTCACTGGCTATGAATACTGGGTCAGTCTCGGCGTCATTTACCTGTGCTCCCGCCTCAATACCGTCAAGTTTAGTTATCTGTGCAGCCGTAGCGTGCCCCTGCTGGGCAGCCGTGGCATCCTTGACGCAATGGTCGTAAAAAGCATTTGAAGTCGGGGCTAGTTTTACTTCTGCATTTGTGCCGCCCGCCGTATCATCCAGGTTGTACCGTGTGGCTGTACCGCCGTCATTGAATGCCCCTGTCCCGAAACCATCATCATACAGGTCGTTGTTAATGACTAGGTTGCCATCGCAATTCGCATTGGCGATATTGATTCCGTAGCGGGGTTTTTTGGTTAATGTCCCGGCCCTACAAGTGTTTCCCTGAACATTGTTGTAGTTAGCGTCATTGTTCAGGCATATATCATCGTCAGTATTAGTTGTATCCTGTGAGTTAGCCGTGCAAATGTTCCCGACAACATTATTATTATTCCCACCGTTAATATAAATTCCTTCCCCGCCGCTGGTACGGACAACATTGTTGGAGACATTGTTATGCTTCCCGTCAATCTCAATTCCTATGTCGGTACTGGACTGAACGGTATTATTGGAAACATTGTTATTGTCCGCATCGACATAAATCCCATAGTAGTTATTCTGGAGGACATTGCCTGAGATGGTGTTGTTAGCAGGGTTTTCATCATTCCCCCTGATGTCAATTCCCGTATCATCGCTTCCCTCAATGACATTCAACGATATGGTGTTATTGCCGCCATCAAGGTAAATTCCCTTAAAGCAGTTCTGGATTATGTTCTGGGATAGCGTGTTGTTATTACTGGTATTAACATCAAGCCCCTCGTAATCATTATCCTGAAGGGTGTTATTGACTATGCGGTTGAAATCGGAATTAACCATGCGGATACCGTCATGGTAGCCAGCATTATTTCTTCTTATGTATGTATTGTAGACTACGCTATAATCCACATAGCTAAACGAGATTCCAACGGAACTAACGGTAGCCCCGTCTATCTGTAAATCGGAAATTGTTATACCTGTCTTTTCTGTTCCACTTCCACCAACAGCACTCAAAAATACAAGGCTGGCAGTAGCGGTGGTTAAAATGGTATTGATGCCGCAGCCTCTCAATGTCTGGTTAGAATCAAGTGTGATGGCAACCTGGCAATTATAAGTCCCATCAAGTAACCTAACCTCACCACCTGTTGCGGGCAACGCATCAAGTGCTGCCTGGATTTCTACATGGTCATTCGTTCCATCGCAGACATAATCAGCCCCAGATTTTAATGCAGCCACCGTATCATTGGCAGCTACGGTAAGGGCGACTCCACCACCAGCCTCAGCATCTACATAGGCTTTGACTGATTGTTGGGTAGGGACTTTGGTAGCATCATTCCCCAACATATCATCTTGGTCTAATACCCACCCACATGCTGAAACATTGGTGTCTGCATTGGCAGTGTATTGTGTATGGTCATCATCTGCCAATCCAGTTAAACCTCCGTGGTCGGCAGAAATAGGACTTGCTTCTAGAAAAATATCATTCCGCCATTCTACTGTAAACGGTGCTTTATAAATCTTGATATGGACTACCGTGCCCGCATCAGGCAGTGCGGTGAAAGCAGCCTCTCCATTAGTATCGGTGTACTGTGTCTCGGCAACCGCATCAGTCGTGGCGTTAATACCCTCACACTTTATACCAAGTAAAGGTTCACCTCTTTTATTAACTACCTTCTTTAGATTGAAAGCTCTAGCCATCTAATCTCCTAAACTGTATAAATTATTGTCAATTTGGGGCGGTATTGCGGTTCATTATAATATGCAGCTCCTTCAGCGAAACAAAATCTTGTCCACTCATGAAGATATGTGCCACTACGTACGCCACTGGTATCAGGTTCTACATCTGCGGCATCATAATTAGCATTACGTACTCCTATTTTGGTAAGACCAGTTTTAGAGATAGCTGCCAATCCCGTACTGTTAAGTACGAAGGGCATAGAGTCCCCCACATTAGAACCCCAATTAGCATAAGTTATGGGAGTATCACAATAAGGAGTAGTGCCAAATGTATTAAAATCTGCTCCTATTAGTGTTGTTGCGGATGCTGGATTGACGGAATAAATATTTGTGCTAGGCAATAGAGAGTTGTTATCACATTTCCATTGGGATGTAATATCGCCATTGCCACAGTAAAGTGTTAAAGTTGCCGATACAATAGATGCACCGCTTCCAATACTTGACGTGTCAAAACAAACAATGCTCCGTCTTATATCAATCCATACAAAGCCGAGTGTTGGATTTTTATATCCATACAACTGAATTTCTGCCATATAGTTCTCATCATAATCCCCGAAGGGATCAGACGCACTCGGATTTATCCCATCATGTACTGCCGCCCAACTATAGTCTGGTGCAAGGTACCAACCTATAATCATACCATCCACAGACGAGACTTCGGGGTGTGCATCTGGATAAAAGTCAACATAGAATGTAGTACCTGCCGTACCTGCCACAAAACTAGCATCAGAGCCATTCACGGTTGAGTATTTGTTTCTTGCTTGTGCCCGATAATGATATGTAGTACCGACTGTTAAGCCCGAAAATGTAGTCGAAAACGTGGCATTTGTTAATTTGGCTGTCTGCCAAGCCGTATCAGTACCGTAAGAGGTTGAAGTTCCAAACTGGAATCTAACAGAACAATCACCCCCGCCATCATAGGTTAAAGTACCATTAAGTGTGGCAGAACTCCCCGCAATGCCCGTTGCCGCATCTGTTTGAACCGTGGCGGCTACTATATCATAAGGTTCGGGGTCGCCATACCCTCCCACTAAACCTGTTATCCCTGCAAAGGTTGGTATCCCTTTGAACATTCCCATAAAAGGAAACCATAAATCGGAATCGAGGTCAGACATTTCTCTGCCTTCTATCGCTCGATTCATAACCTCATCTACATTCCTGGTAATATCTTCTTCGTGTGCATCTACAACTACAAATCCGAGATTGTGTAATTGTGCCCGTTCCATTCTGGCTACGGCAGTTTGATTAACGCCATCATATAAATCTGCGTTTCTGATTCGTAAGGCTAGGTTGAAGTCAGGGACAATAAAGGGGATTATCATGCCAGCAAGTTCACTTCGCCCACCGATTAGACTTGATTGAAAGTTATAATTGATTCTCTTGTTATCTAGCCAGGTGGCAATTTTGCCTTCGGTTTCGGTCATTAAGTTGGGCACTATTCAACCTCGGAAACAGTCACATTAAATTCTTTTTCTCTGGCATATCTATCAAGCCACTTTTTGCTAGGCATAGAAACCACTCTCGCATATTTAGTTGATATGCTTAAATCACCATCAGGGGAAAAATTTACTAAGGTCGAAGTATCCCTAGCAGTTTCTAACCAACTGATAATCTCTGGGGCTTTGTCACCCAATGCCGTGATAGTAAACTGCCACGCAGACACACTCGCCGGCAGGGCAAGATACTTAAAGGCAAAAGCCCTTATCTTGGGAGTGTTGGTTGTCGTAGCCCCTCTGGCAAAGTCTAACTTAAATCTAATATCGTTGAACGAAACTCCTAGATTAGTTCCGAAAGCAATAGAGGGATGTGCGGATGTGGTGAAATCCCCAAGCGAAGTCCAGTCCGCATCATCATCGGCCTTGTAAGAAACAGTGACCTTCTCACTGGCATTTAAGTCCTGCGTTAAAGCCTCAACCCGTAAAGCGATCTTGGGAATAATGGAAAGCGTGGATAATCTTGATAAATATAAACTACCAGAAGCGGCGTAGGTGTATCCCGAGACCTTAGTTACATCGTGGGTTAAATCTGGGAATTGGACATACTTAATATTCGTGCCTTCAGAGAACCACAGTCTGCCAGGTGCATAAAGAGAGGCTGGTGAATATAGTAGATGTTCAATGGCACTTGTTGATGTGTAAATCTGATGCCACCCTCCCATTGTTTCATGTCTTTTCAAAATAGAGTCTTTTGTTCCGCCCGCCACGCAGACTATAACCCAATGGGAGGTGCCTATCATGTCGTAAATATAACCCTGATAATCCGTGTCTAATCCGTCATCCTCATCGGGGCCGAACTGTGACACGCCGCTATTCGTTATCTTCGCTATTCCCATACCGGTTGAGATGTAAACAGAACCATTCCAATACATCCCGCATTTAGCTTGTGTGGTCAATGGGAATCTTACCTCTTGCTTATAGGCTTTCTTGGCATAGACATCTATGGCGTAAAGACCTTCAGCGGTAAGCATATATAAACACGGATCGCCAGTGGTTAAAAGTTTTCCTTCAAATAAATCCGTTACCGTAGTGTAGTCACCCGATAATGCAAAGGATGTCCATGTGCCATCAACATTCCCAACAGGAGAGCTATAAAGTGTAGTCCCTGTTGAGTTGATGCCCCAAAGTTTATCATCTAGTACGGCCATATATTTCATAGCACCACTTGTTAATGCCGCCCAGGCGCTTGTGCCGTGCCCCGCAGAAGTGTATCTAGCCGACGTGCCGTTGCAGACGACTAAATAATTATCTGTTTCGTCTTTGAAGGTTATGGCATCGGTGGGAGCA